>MDSW01172495.1_pt1 | contig 18945 bp, 15 predicted proteins | sample 811171 | NCBI WGS metagenome assembly MDSW01 (sample SAMN05326641, study PRJNA326480) | marine metagenome | isolation source: seawater | place: Atlantic Ocean: North West | collected 2012 | reverse complement strand
TAAAAAGATATTTTTTTTTTCATGTCCCAAAAAAATTTCTAAAATAAAAAAAAATGATGATTACAAAAATTTCAATTTTTGTACTTACAAAGAATTTGATCAAATAATTAATAATTTGAATGGGCAAAATTTTTGTATCGATAAAACGACATGCTCTATTTCAAATGAAAAAAAGATTAAAGCCAAATTCAGAATAAAATCTCATATTGATCCGTGTTATTTGTTTAAATCTATAAAGAATAAAGTTGAAATTAAAAATATGACTGACGCGCATTTAAAGGATGGTGTTGCACTTACAAAATTTATCTACTGGATAAAGGAAATAAATAAAAGAAGAATAACAGAGCTTGATGTAGAAAAAAAACTTGAAAGTTTTAGGAAATTAGACAAAAATTATTTATTTCCTAGCTTCAATACTATAGCTGGAACAGGAGCAAATGGAGCAATTGTTCATTATAGAGCTAATAAAAAAACTAATAAATTTATTAAAAAAGAACATTTATTATTATGTGACTCAGGGGGGCAATATAGATATGGAACAACAGACGTTACAAGGACGATTTGTTTTTCGAATCAAAAAAAAATTTTAAAAAGAAATTATACTAATGTTTTAAAGGGACATATCGCTGTAGCACAAACTGATTTAAAAAAAATAAGTACAGGAGAAAAAATTGATATCAGAGCTAGAAAATTTCTTAAAAGAAATGGTTTAAATTATAATCATGGAACAGGACATGGTGTAGGTTTTTTTCTGAATGTTCACGAAGGACCTCAATCAATAACTAAATTTAATTCTATAAAACTAAGAGCAGGTATGATTTTAAGTAATGAACCAGGATATTACAAAAGTGGTCATTATGGAATGAGAATAGAGAATTTGGTGTATGTTAAAAAAGAATTAAATAAAACAAAATTTGAAAATCTTACTTTGGCACCATTAGAAAAAGATTTAATTGATTTTAATATGCTTGATAAAAACGAAAAAGATTATTTATTTAAATATCATTTAATGATTTATTTAAAGCTAAAAAAATTCTTAAAACCAAATGAAAAAAAATGGCTAGCTAGTTTTTTAACATTTTAGTTAATTCCAATTGATTTAAAATTTTAATATGTAACTCTTTTGCTAAATCAATTTTTTTTTTTGTTGGCTTTTCACCTATTATTAGATAATTTAACTTTGATGAAACATTACTTATAATGGTTCCTGAATTTTGTTCTATTAAAGATTTAACTTCAGCTCTACTCATTCCAGTCAATTTCCCTGTGATTAAAAAAGTTTTATCTCTAAGAGGTCCATTCTTTTTAAATTGATTACTATTTTCTATCTTAAGTATCTCCCTTAAAACATTTATGACTTTTAAATTTGTTTTATTAGTAAAAAAACTCCTAATTGAACGTACTTGAGTATCTCCTATGCCATCTATAAGTGATAATTCATTTAATTTGCTAAAATCCTCTAATTTAAAAAAATTTTTAGATTCTTTTAAATTTCTTGCAATTAGTTTTGCGTTTTCAAGACCTATATGCCTTATGCCAAGTGAATAAATAAATCTATCAAAAGAAATTTTTCTTTTCGAGTCAATTGAATATCTTAAGTTTGCGATAGATTGCCTGCCCCATCCTTCCATTTTTTCAATTTTTGAATAATCTAGATTAAAGATGTCTTGCGGAAATCTGATTAATTTTAAATTCCAAAAATTTTCTACAATTTTTTTACCCAATCCATCTATGTTAAATGCTTCTTTTGATACAAAATGTTTTAATTTTTCTATTGAAACTTTATCACACTCATAGCCCTCACTTGAGCAACGTCTTACAGCATCATTTTTTTTTGTAACTAAATTATATTCCTTAATTGTTTTTGAACCACATGATGGGCATTGGATTGGAAATATAAATTTTTTTGATTTACTATCTCTTTTTTTTAATTCTATTGATACGATATGAGGTATTACATCTCCGGCTCTTTCTATCAAAGCTGTATCTCCTATTCTAATATCTTTCCTTTTAATTTCATCCTCATTATGTAAAGTTGCATTTGAGACTACAACTCCACCTATATTTACTGGTTTTATTTTTGCAACCGGAGTAAGTGCTCCGGTTCTACCAATTTGAATTTCAATATTAATAATTTTAGATGTAGCGCTATTAGCTGAGAATTTATGTGCAATCGCCCATCTTGGTGCATTTGCGACATTCCCTAATCTTTTTTGAAGATTAAAATCATTAACCTTGTATACAATTCCATCTATATCAAAATTTAACTCACTTCTTTTTTTCTCTATTTCTTCATAATTCTCTATCAAGTTATCAATGCCAGTAATAGTTTTATTTAAAGGATTTACATTAAATCCCCATTCACTTAGTTTTATTAAAAAGTCTTTTTGGTTGTTAATTTTTAAATTTTTTTCATAGCCAAAAGTATAGGCTATAAATCTTAAAGGAATTTTTTTTGTTTCTTCTGGATTTTTTTGTCTAAGAGATCCAGAAGCTGCATTCCTTGGATTTGCAAATTTACTTGATAAATCTCTAAAATCACTATTTTGAATAAACACTTCTCCCCTTATGTCAATTTCCTCAGGAAAATTTTTTGCATTAATAGTATTTGGTATATCTTTTATAGTCCTTAAATTTTCGGTAATATCTTCACCTTCTTTACCATCACCTCGGGATAAACCTTTAATAAATTTTCCTGCTTTATAAATTAATGAGGCTGAAATACCATCTATTTTAGGTTCGGCACTATAAATAATCTTAAAGTTTTGTTTTTGATCTAAAAAATTAAGAATTTTTTTTTGGAAATTAACTAAATCTTCTTTACTAAAAGCATTCGAGAGTGACAACATAGGAACTCTATGTGTTATTTTTTTAAAATTTTTAGATGGCTTAAAACCTACTGATTGTGAAGGAGAATTTTTATTTTTAAGTGATTTATATTTTTTTTCTAATGATAAAATTTCATCTTTTAATTGATCATATTCAAAATCTGAAACGAGAGGTTTGTTCTTATCAAAATAATTTTTATTATATTTATCTAATAATTTAATCTTTCTTAAATATAAATTTTCAATTTTTTTTGAAACCATTTATTCGAAAAGAGATTTAAATTTTTTTTTAATTATATTCTTATTCTTTTTTTTCTTTTTCCGCACTTTTCTTTGCTCTTTTTCATACATTTTATTAAAAACTGTATAAGATTTTTTATACCATTCAGATGATTTATAATTATAACCTAAAATATTAGCATATTTTTGAGCTTCTTCTATTAATCCAAGTGTATAATAAACTTCAACAAGTCGATGTAAGGCCTCTTCAATATATATTGTTGTTTCATAATCATCCAATACTGTTCTAAATCGATTTATTGCAGGTATCCATTTTTTTTTATTAAAATAATATCTTCCTATATACATTTCTTTTGAAGCTAATATATCTGATATTAAATCTAATTTAAATTTTGCATCGAGAGCGTAATCAGTATCTGGAAAATTATTTACTACATACTCAAATTTTGCTCTAGACATCATTATTGACTTCAAATCTTTTTTTTCATCAACAATTTGCTCATAATAACTAATTCCTAACAAATAATGTGCATAATTTATATCTTCATGATTTGGGTATTTTCTTAAAAATAAATTTAGTTCCTCGATTGCATCAAAATAATAATCTTGTGAATAATAGGCGTAGGCAGCCATTAAAGTTGATTTTGGTGCCCATTTCGATTGTGGAAACATTATTTCTACTTCATTAAATTTTTTAGCAGCAAATAATGCATCACCTGCTTCAAGTTCTTTTAATCCCTCATTATAAGATTGTAAAATTTGAGCCTCTATACTTTTTTCAATTATGACAGATTTTTTTTTTACATCTTTAGAGCACGAAATTGAAAAAAAAATAAAAAAAATTAATAGAAAAAAACTTAATTTATTCATTATATAAATATTATCTTAGATAGATTTATAATAAACTCTTATATATTATGCTATAGATTTTAGTAAACTTTTATTAATAAGAGTATGCGGTAAGTTTCTTTCTTGTATTTCAATTATTGAGAAATTTTCTTTATCGTTAAATAATTTTCTCAACAATTGATTTGTGAGATAATGCCCTCCTTGTGAACATATTAAACTAGCAACAATTCTATATCCACAAGTATATAAATCTCCTATACAATCTAGTATTTTGTGGTTAACAAACTCTTTAGAGTTTCTCAAACCACCCTCATTAAGAATCTTGTCTTCCTGTACAACAATCGCGTTACTTAAACTTCCACCTTTTCCTAAACCATTTTTTTTGATTATTTCAATATCCTCAAATAAACAAAATGTTCTGGAGTCAAATATATCTTTTAAATTATCTTCATAAACATTTATTTTATTTTGTTGGTTTCCAATCAATGGATTATTATATTTTAACTCAAAATCTATATCTAAACTTAACTTGGAGGGCTCAATTGAAATAAATCTTTTGCCTTCATTAAATTCTACTTTTTTATTTATCTTTACTATTTTAATTGGAGCATCACTAATCTTGAGACCAGTAATCATTATTTTATTGATAAATTCTTGCGCTGATCCATCAAGAATTGGAACTTCTTCATTGTCAATTTCAATTAAAGCATTATCAATTCCTAGTCCAAATAGAGCACCCATTAAATGCTCTATTGTACAAACTTTTGCACCAAATTCATTTTCTATAGTTGTATTCAAAGAGGTGCTTGTTACATTATTAAAATTTGGATAAATTAGATTATTTTTTGATAAATCAGTTCTTTTAAAAACAATTCCTGAGTTTGGCTCTGAAGGTCTAATATTTATATTAGAAATTTCTCCGTTATGAAGACCAATCCCACTAAAACTTACTGTTTTTTTTATTGTTTTTTGATTTAATAAAGACACGCAAGTGTTTTATAATTGTACCGGAATAAATGAAAAACAACTAATATTACTATAATTTACAATCAGTTAAAAAAATCAAAAAATTTCACGAAAAATCCCTTACTTTTTGAAACTTTTTCAATAAATCTGACCTCATTTTTATTACAACCTTCGATAATTTTTTCTGATTTTTCAAATATATTTATGTTTTTTATCTTAAAATAATCTTTCACATACTTGGCGCTAACAATTTTTTTAACTGAAATATGATACTTTTTAAAAATTTTCTCTAAATCAATAATCTTTTTATTAGAAAGACAAATAAATGTGACATCCAACGAAAAAAATTTGCAATTCAAATTTTCTGGAAATGATTTAAAAGTCCTATCATCCAATTGGTAATTATTAATTATCATATGAATTATTTTTTCATCATTAAGAGTTTTTTTACACTGATCTTTTAGCTCGCTTAATGAATGATTTAAATTTTCAAAGTTTAACTTATTTCCATAATTATTTTTCTTAATTGAAATTTGGACAGAGAACAAATTTTCTGTATCAAGAATAACATAAATGCTTTTAATAAAATTTTTAATTAATTTTTCAATCTTAAATATATGATTATCTAAAAAATTTAATATTAGTTCTGAATTTAATTTATTGAATTTATCTAAATTTAATTCTGCTTGATATAAAGGTTTTGTATAATTTTTTTGCTTAACATTTATTATTAATTTATTTGTGTTAATAAACAAAAAAGTACTAAAATTTATTTCATTATTCATTTATAATTACCTGATTAAGTTGTCTGAGATCTATAATCTTTGTATTTTTAAATTCATCGTGTTTTATAATATCCTCTAATAATCTAAATGATTTTTCTAATTCAATTTTAGGTAATTTAATCAAAATTCCAGGATGAATCTCTAAATCCCATCTACCTGATTTAAAATATAAGATCTTATCAATTGAACTAAATTCAAATTTAGAATTATCAATTATTTCTTTTAATCTAAAAAAATCTTCATTTTTAAAATCGCCAAAAATATAGGGTAAGTTATCTATTTTTTTTTCAATAGGAATTATATTTCCATTAGACCCTAAATAAAAATTTTTACCATCTTTATTAATATTTGCTAAAATTTTTGTTTTAAAAATGAATATTTTTAAAGATGAGGGATATTCTTTATATATATTATACTTTTCTATAATTTTATTTGATTCAATTATATTTTTGATATCTTCTTTATTGATTGAAAATAAATTTTTTTTTTTAAGAAAAAATAATTTTTTTATTAATATATTTCTTTCCTCATCATTTAACCCCAAAACTTCGATATTTTTTATAGTTGGAAATTTACTATCAATAAAATTTTTATTATTAAGTGAACCTAATAAAATAAATAAAAAAATGTAAATTATTAATTTACTATTTATTTGTTGAGGCATCTTTTACAATTAACTCTATAAGTTTTAAAAAACTAATATTATGAAACGCTGCAATCTCTGGGACTAATGAAAGTTTTGTCATTCCAGGTTGAGTATTAATTTCTAATAAATAAAATTTTCCTTTATAAAATTTGAAATCTGATCTAGAAACACCACGACAGCCAATTAACTTATGAACTTTAAATGTAATATCCATTAATTTTTTGTAATTTTTTTTGGATAAGTCTACAGGTATTATATGTTCTGTATTAGCTTTAGGATTATATTTAGCTTCATAGTCATAAAATTTTCGCTTTGGTTTTAATTCAATTGCGCCCAATTTTTTTTTTCCAATTATAGCTGATTGAATTTCTCTTCCTGGTATAAACTCCTCAATGATTATCTTTTTGTAATCTCTTAATAATTTTAACTTTCTATAAATATTTGATTTATTACAAATAAAAACATTCACACTTGAGCCCTCATTTATTGGTTTGATTACAACTGGAAAACTTAATTTTTTATTAATCAATTTAATAACTTCTGATTTAGACTTGTTAAAAGAATATTCAAAAAATTTAGGAGTCAAAATATTATTTGTAATAAATATTTTTTTTGAAACTAATTTATCCATTGCTTTCGCAGATGAAATAACTCCAGAATGTGTATATGGTAAACCAATGTGCTCTAATAAAGTTTGGATATATCCATCTTCTCCAAATTGTCCATGTAGAGCATTAAAGATTATTTTTGGTTTAAAAGATTTAACTATTTGAATTAATTCAAAGTTTGGCTCAGTAATTTTAACTTTATATCCATTTTTTTTAAGTTCTTTAGAAACTTGCTCACCTGTGTCAAGGCTTATTTCTCTCTCTTTAGATATACCGCCTGAAATAATTAATATTTTTTTTTTCAATTTATTCCAATATTTTAATTTCTTTTTCTAAACTTACACCAGTTTTTTCTAAAACTTTTTTTGAAACAAATTCAATTAACTTGTTCATATCATTAAAAGATGCATTTCCTTTATTTACAAAAAAATTACAATGTTTATCTGAAATACATGCATCCCCAAATTTTTTATCTAAAGGAACAGACTCCTTTATTAGCTGCCAAACCTTTTTATTAGTTTGAGAAATGGGGTTTTTAAAAGTACTACCACTTGTTTTTATTTTAGATGGTTGAGATGCTTCTTTTTTCTTTTTAAGTTTGTTTGTTTCCTTTTTAATGCGAGATGAATTTGATATTACTCCTTTGAATGAAGCGCTTAGAAAAATTAGATCCTCTTTTAAATTGTTTTTTCTGTATCCAAAATCGATATCTTTTTTAGGAATAGTAAAAACATTACCTAATTTATCTATCGCTTGTATGGATAACAATATATCCTTAAACTCTCTACCGTAACAACCAGCATTCATTTTGATTCCACCTCCGATTGTCCCAGGTATACAGGATAAAAATTCAAACCCACTTAAATTATTTTTTATTGCAAAATCTGACAAAGATTTATCTAGAACTGCACTTCCAGCTATAACAACATTTTCTCCAAGAAGTGAAATATTATTAAAATTTTTACTAAATTTGATTACAATACCATCAAATAAATCATCTGTGATTAATGTATTTGAGCCAGCACCAAGAATAAAAATTTTTTCATTATTATTTATCTTTTTTAAAAATTTAATCAATTCTTTCAAATTATTTGCTTTATAAAATACTTTTGTTTTTCCACCAATGTTAAACCAACTTTTTTTTCTAAGGTCGTACTCAAATTTAACATTATCACTAAATTCTTCTAATAACTCTTTTAATTTTTTAATTTTCATTTCATTAATTTTGGGAGTTCTCTCATCCAATTTGAAATTGAGCCAGCACCCATTCCAATTACAATTTTTTTTCCATACATATTTTTTTTCAAAAATTTTGCTAATTGATTTTTATTATCAATTAAAAATAATTTAACTTTAGAGTTTTTAATTATTTCTTTTGAAAAATTTAAATAATTAAAACCTAATTTTATTTTTTCTCCTGCTGAAAATATGGGACACAAAACTACAGTGTCTGCATCTTTAAAAGCAAAGGAAAATTCCCTTTTCAAATCTTTGAGTCTTGAGATTCTATGTGGTTGAAAAATACAAACTTTATCATAACTTTTATAAACTTTGCTTACACCATCTAATACACCTTTAATTTCTGTTGGATGATGAGCATAATCATCATAAAAATCTATATCGTTATAACTAAAAATTTTGTTAAATCTTCTTTGAACACCTCTAAAATTTAACAATCCATTTTTAATATTTGATATTGAAATACCAATTGTTAAAGCAACTGCTGCTGCAGCTACAGAATTTCTTACATTGTGGATGCCTAATAGTGGAATCTTAATCTTTTTTAGAATTATTTTTTTTTTGCTTGGAAGATTTACTGAAATATCAAACTCAGAATATTTTTTTTTCTGAATTATATTTTTAATGTGAAAGTTTGATTTAGGGTTTATTCCATAAGTATAAAAATTTTGATCATTTAATTTTTTGATTATCTCCTTGTTTATTTTGTCATCCAAACATATAAATGATTTTCCAAAGGAAGGCACTTTGTTGGTAAACTTTATAAAATAACTTTTTAATTCTTCCATCGAATGATAAAAGTCCATATGTTCTCTATCAATATTTGTAATAATTGAATACGTAGGAGGAATATGCACAAAACTTCCATCAGACTCGTCAGCCTCTAAAACTGACCAATCACTTTTACCTAATTTAGCTGTGCTTTTAATAGAATTAATTACACCACCATTTATAATTGTGGGATCTAATTTGGTCTTCTGAAGTATAGAGGCTACTAGCGAAGTGGTAGTTGTTTTGCCATGAGATCCAACTACTACAATATTTTTCATTAAGGAAACTATATGCGCTAACATTCTTCCTCTTGTAATGATTGGTAATTTTTTTCTTTTTGCTTCTTTAATCTCTGGATTATTTTTCTTAATTGCTGATGAGATAACGACAATTGTTGCACTTTTGAGATTTTGTTTTTTATGACCTATAAAAATTTTAATTCTCTCTTTTTTTAATCTCTCAATGTTTTTGTTTAAACATAAATCACTTCCCTGAACTTTAAAACCTTTTCCTTTCATTATTAAAGAGAGACCACTCATACCAATCCCACCAATTCCAATAAAATGAATAATTTCGTTTTTTGCTATTTCAATTTTCATTTATAATTTTTAATATTTTTTGATTAACATTAATCCAAGTATTTTGATAATTTAATTTTTTTAAATTCTCTTTTTTATCTAAATATTCAGTTTTATTTTGCATTATATCAACTAGTAAATCTTCTATCTTTTCCTCAAAAAATTTTTGATTAATTATCCAACAGCACTCTTTGTTTTTATAAAAATTTGCATTTTCTAATTGATGATTATCCTTTGCAATTGGCAAAGGTACTGCTATGAAAGGTATATTCAAAACAGACAATTCAGCTAAGGTTGACGCTCCAGCTCTTGTAATACAAATATCTGAATTAATTAAAATTTTTTCAAAGTTTGAGACAAAAGAAAAGATTAAACACTCAATATTATTTTTTTGATAATACTCTTTCAAATGAGAAATATTTCTTTTATTAGTTTGATGAATAACTCTAATTTGAAATTTCTTTGATATATTAACAATCTTTTTTTTTAAACTTTTATCAAAAACGTTAGCACCCTGACTGCCTCCTACAACTAATATATTAAATTTATTGTCTTCTGAAAATGTGCGATTTAATTTATAAATTTTTTCTCTAACAAGAGGATTTATAATTTCTATTTTTTTTTGGTATTTTAAAGGGAAATTTTTAATTTCTTTTGAGTAACAAAAAATTTTTTGACATGAGCCTAAAAAAAATCTATTTGCTCTTCCTAAAACTTGATTTGGTTCTATTAAATAGATTTTTAAATTTAAGAACCTTGCGGCTAATATAACTGGTAAAGACATATAGCCTCCTGTAGAAAATAATTTTTCAATTCTTTCTTTTTTTAGCAAAAAAAATGATTTAATAGTAAGTATTAAAACTGCAATTAAATTAAAAGGTATTAACAAGATATTATTCAATTTAGGGGTATCTATAATTTTATATTTATAATTTTTTTCTAAATATTTTAAACCTCTTTTATCACTAAGAATAATTACATTAGCCTCTTTATTTAAATGTTCATGAAGTATCATTGCTGGTATTACATGTCCTCCTGATCCACCAGTAGAAATTAAATAGTTTTTATTCATCTTAATTTATTTTTCGTTTTGTCAAATTTAAAATCACTCCAGATAATATTGAAATACTTATTATTGAAGATCCTCCATAACTTATAAAGGGTAGTGTCATTCCTGTCGTCGGAAATAATCTAATATTGACGCCTATATGAATCATTGTTTGCATTAAAATTAAACTTATAGATCCCACTAATATCAACTTTACTTTTTCATCATTTTCTAAATAAACCTTTTTAAAAACTGAATAGATAAATATCAAAAATAAAAATAAAATTAAAATTATTGCAATCACTCCAAATTCCTCGGATATTACTGATATGATATAATCTGTATGAGCTTCAGGAACTCTGTTTTTTAATGTTCCCTCACCGATTCCTTTACCAAAAAAACCTCCACTAGTAATTGACTCAAGAGCTTTGTCGGATTGGAAATTATAAGTTCCACTTTCAGAATCAAAAAAAGATATCAATCTGTTTTTAATATATTCAAATTTCTGCACAAAAAAAATTAGATAAAAGAATGTAATTATCAAAGAAAAAAATAGAAATATTAGAAATACTATACTTATGCCCGAGGTAAAAATTAATACTGACCAACTAAACAAAACCAAAAGAGTTTGTCCTATGTCTGGTTGAAGAGATAATAATAAAGTTACACCTAGCGTGATAAGGAAAGAAAATGAATATTTGTAAAATCTGTTATCATACTTTTGATTACATAATATTGTACTAATAAAAATTATTAAAAAAGGTTTTACTAATTCAATAGGTTGAAATCTTGGTAAAAAATAAAAATCTATCCATCTCCTTGATCCCTTAACTTCTATTCCAATAATAGGAACCAATAGTAAAAAGATTAATGAAATTAAGAAAATTATAATAGAATATCTTAATAATTTATTTTGATCGATTGAAGAAAAAATAAAAATTATAATTAGCCCTAATACTATGAATATTAAATGTTTAAAAAAAAATGAATAATCGTTTGTATTTAATTTGTCTGATGCAATTAATGAAGTTGAAACTAATGAAAAAAATAATCCAATTAAAAATAATAGAATAATTAAAGAAAATATAAATTTATCAATGTTTTTCCACCAATCGTAATAAAAGTTATGTATAAAATTTCTACTTTGCATTAATATATTTCTTAACTAATTTGTTGAAATAATAACCCCTATCTTCAAAATTTTTAAAACTATCAAATGATGCTGAACAAGGGCTAAATAATATTATTTTTTTTTTTAATTTTTCTTTCTGGGCAAAATTTAATACCTCTTTTAAAGCATCTTCCATTTTATCGAAACTTTTAAATTTGATTTTATCTTTAAGTTGATCTTTAAAAAAATTTTTATTTTTTCCATAAATAAATGCTTTAGCATTATTAAAATCTTTTTTTCTTAAATTTAGTTTATCTCCTTTTTTATATTGTCCACCTAATAGCCATAAAATATTTGAATTTGATCTCAAGATTCCTATACTTGAAGAGAAACTTGTAGACTTGGAGTCATTAATAATTGTTAAATAATTATTTTTAAAGATAATTTGTTGACGATATTTGAGTCCTTTAAATTTTTCTATTGTTTTAAATAACAAATTATTTGTTATCTTAAATCTTTTTATTATTTCAATAACAAATGATAAATTTTCTTTATTAGTGTCAGTCCAAAAATAATTATTACTTATTTTTTTAAAAAAATTTTTATTTCTATTTGCATCAACCTCAATAATTTTACTACTTAACTTTTTTGACTTAAGTTTATTTCTAATAATTCTGTCATTTTTTTTTACATAAGCAAAAGATCCTTTTTTTTGTGAGTCTAATAATCTAAATTTTGCATTTGTATAATTCTTTAAACTTTTATGTCTTTCTAAGTGATCTGCACTTATGTTGAGTATTGCTGCGTATTTTGAACTAAATATTTTGCTATATTCTAATTGATAAGAAGATGCTTCTATTACGAAGATAGTTTTTTTTGTAATTTTTTTTTCTGATAATGCTGGATTACCAATGTTACCTATAAGTCTTACATCTTTTCTATTGTCTAATAAAACATCGAATAAAATCTTGGCAGTTGTCGACTTTCCATTGGTGCCTGTAATAGTAATGCTTTTATTCTTATAAAATGAATAGAACACATCCAAATCTGTATAAATCTTAGATAAATTCTTCTTTAAAAATTTTGATAATTTGCAATTAAAAATATCGATACCAGGGCTGATAATAATGATATCAAAATTTAATTGTAACAATTCTCTTAAATTAGTTATTTTCTTTTTTAGTTTAAAATTATTTTTAAAATTATCATCAAATAAGTAAACTAATGACTTACTTTTTAAAAATTTATATGATGAAATTCCACTCTTACCAAGACCATAAATTAATATTTTTTTTCCTAAAAAAATATTTTCAGTTTTGTTCATTATCTTAATTTAAGAGTGGCCAGTCCTATCATTGCTAAAATAATGGATATTATCCAAAATCTAATCACCACTGTTGACTCTGGCCATCCTTTTTTTTCAAAATGATGATGAATAGGTGCCATTTTAAAAATTCTTTTTCCAGTAAGTTTATAAGAAATTACTTGTACCATTACCGAAACTGCTTCAAGAACAAATAAACCTCCGGTAATTGCTAAAACAATCTCATGCTTAGTTATTATACCAACAGCGCCTAATGATCCTCCTAAAGATAAAGAGCCAGTATCGCCCATAAAAATTTTAGCAGGCGGTGCATTAAACCATAAAAAACCTAAGCATGAACCAATAATAGCACCACAAAAAATTGAAATTTCTCCTGTTCCCTCAATATAGGGAATTTGTAGATAGTTAGAAAATACAACATTTCCAGTCACATAGCTAATAAACGCAAAACATGCAGCAACTAAAATCACTGGCACTGTAGCTAAACCATCTAAACCATCTGTTAAATTAACAGCATTTGAGGAACCAATAATTACAAATACAGCAAAAGGAATAAAAAACCATCCAAGGTTAATTATTAAATTTTTAAAAAATGGGAAATACAAATTAGATATATTATCATAATCTGTAAAATAAATAAAAAAACTTACCCCAATAATGGCTAACAAGATCTGGGAAGTTATTTTAAATTTTGACGTAATACCAGAGGAATTACTATATTTTATTTTTTTATAATCATCCCAAGCTCCAAGAAGTCCGAAGGAAATTGCTATGTATACACAAAATAAAATATTAATATTTGATAAATCAGCCCAAAACATAACTGATAATAATAAACCTAATAAAATTATTACCCCACCCATCGTTGGAGTCCCAATTTTTTTTACAATATGATCCTCTGGCCCATCATCACGAATAGGATTAAAGATTTTCTGATTTGAAAAAAATTTTATAAATGGTCCTCCAATAAGCAAAACTATAATTAAAGACGTAAAGAAAGATAAGCCTGTTCTAAAGGTTAAGTATTTAAAAACATTTAAAAATCCAAATGTATCAACAAAGTTTAATAAAAATTGATAAAGCATCTATTTTATTCCTTTTATTTCATTTACTATCTTATTGAAACCTGTCGCATTTGAGGCTTTAATCATGATATAATCATCATTATTTAAATCCTTTTTGAAGAATTCAGTAATTTGCAGTTTATTACTTAAAATTCTACCCTTTTTATGACTTAAGAGTTTATTGAATATTGTAACAACATCATTTCCTTTAACAAAAACTTTGTCAATTTTTGTTTTATTTATTAAAGGAATAATAGATTTATGGAGTTTTTTTGAATGATTACCAAGCTCCAACATATCTCCAAGTAGAAGATATTTCTTAGATTTTTTTGACTCAATTTTATCAAAATTCAGTATAGCTGACTTTAAGGATAAAGGATTAGAGTTATAACTTTCATCAATTAAGTTAATCTTTTTATTGTTAATCTTTATTTTAGAAATATCTCCTCTACCATTTGGCAATTTAAAATTTAAAAAAATATTTTTATCAATCTCTAAAATATCTATATAAATACTCATCACAGATATAGCTGAAAGGATATTATAGATATTACTTTCAAAATTATTCGAAATTAAAAAATATCTATTGTTATTGAATATCTTACAATTCAATTTATAAAATTTTCCTTTCTTTTTTAAATTCATAAATTTAATATTTGATTCTGTATTTTTTATTCCAAAGGAAATTACTTTAAGTTTTTTTTTAGTTGCTATCTTTTTATGGAATTTAAAGAAATTATCGTCTGCATTTAAAACAATAAAACCATTAGGTTTAGTATTATTAATGATTTCAGATTTAGCTAAAGCAATCTGTTTTATATTATTAAAATTTTTAGCATGAGCATAATTAATATTTGTTATAACACTAACATTTGGTTGAATTATTTTAGTTAGGTAATCTATTTCACCTTTTTTATCCATCCCAACCTCTAATACTCCAAAGTCATCATTTTGATCTATATTTAAAAGGCTTAAAGGAACACCAAATTTGTTATTATAGGATTTTGGTGAAATGGTGACCCTAGAAATTTTTTTTAAAGAGTTTCCTAATAATTCTTTTAGAGTTGTTTTTCCACAACTACCGGTTATAGCAATAATCTTTGTATCAATATTTTTTCTAAAAACTTTTGATACATCTGTTAAAAATTTTAATGAGTTTTTGACTTTAATTTGTTTTCTATAATTGTAATTATTTTGAATTCTATTGACAATAGCTATAGAAGCTTTTTTTTTAAATGCCTCTCCTACAAACTTATTTCCGTCATTCTTCCTTCCTTTAATTGCAAAAAAAATGTCATTTTTTTTAATTTCTTTTGAATTAATTTTTGCATATTTTATATTTAAAAAAGGAGAGATTTTTTTATTCAAAGATAGATCTTTAATGATATTTAATTTCAAATTATTTGATAAACTTAAATTTTTAATTTTAATTGCTTCTAAAATATTCTTTCTATCTGAAAAAAAAATTTTTTTATCACCTAGATCCTGAACTTTTTCATGACCCTTTCCAGCTACCAATAAAATTTCACCTGTATTCAATTTTTTTATTGCTTCTGAGATGGCTTTTGATCTATCAGGAATTTCAATGACATCAATTTTTTTAATTCCTTTTTTAATATCTTTTCTAATTTTGTTTGGATTTTCATATCTTGGATTATCATCAGTAAGAAAGATTTTATCTGATAAATCAGAAGCGATTTTACCCATCTTAGATCTTTTGTTCTGATCTCTATTTCCGCCACATCCAAATAATAAAATAATTTTTTTATGAGAAAAGTGTTCTCTTAAACTTAAAAGAGAAATTTTAAGTGCATCAGGAGTATGTGCATAATCAAGAATTACTTTAGATTCATTTTTAATTTTACCAATTTTTTCTAATCTACCCTCTACAGGTTTTATTTTAGGAATTACTTTTAAAATCTTATCATAATTTAGATTACTTTTTTTTGCTGCAATTATAGCCATCCATAAATTTTTCAATTGAATTTTTCCAATTAAATTAAGACTTACTTCCTTTACAGACTTATTATTTCTTATTTTAAGAATTTGAGCATCGTTTCTATAAGCGTGTGATAATAATTCAAAATTATTTCTTTTGTCTTTAAGTGTAAATAGTTTAAATTTTTTTTTTATTGCAACTTTTTTAATTTTTTTAAATTGAGATATGTTTTCATCTGTAATTATATTTCCCCCTTTTTTTAAAAGATTTTTAAATAGATATAATTTTGCCTTAAGATAGTTTTGTAAATTCTTATGATAATCTAAATGATCTTGTGATAAATTTGTAAATATTCCTGAACTAAACTTTAAACCATCGAGTCTATTTTGTGCAAGACCGTGGCTCGAGGCTTCCATGATTACATTTTCAATTTTTTGGTTTTTAAGTTTATTTAATATTTTACTTAATTGCAGTGGATCAATTGTTGTATTAGGTAAATTAGAATAACTATTTTTTGATTTTACTCCTAATGTTCCAATTGAAGCAACTTTCTTATCACCTAGACTCATTAATTGATAATAAAAATCAGCTACAGACGATTTACCATTGGTTCCAGTTACAGCAATTAGATTTTTTGGTCTTTTATTGAAAATTTTAAAGGATACTTCTGCTAATAATCTTCTAACATTTTTTGTATAAAGAAATAAAATTCCTTTTTTAAAACCTTTAAATTTTTGATCTGAAATAATTATTTTTGAACCTTTTTTAATAGCCGATGATATAAATTTATTACCATCAATTTTGCTGCCTCTTATTGCAAAAAAAATATAATTCTTTTTAACTTTGGCGCTATTAAAGGTAATACCTGAAAAAAAAATTTTCCTAAACTTCTTGTTAAGATTTGGAATGTAATCTTTAAGTAACATTTTAATCAACTTCACTATACTTTGTGGCTAAAATAGGCCCAATTTTCTCTACAATTTGACCAGTAACTTCAACTGCTGTCCACCCAGCAGTATTAAAAGGTGTGCCCTTATATTTGATATTAGATCCATCTCTATAACTATAAACATAATCTTTACTGCTTTTTGGTTCATCAAGCATTACTGCTAAAATAAATTTTGGTTTTGATGTTGGAAAAATTGATACGAAAGTATTTATTTTTTTTTTTGAATAAACTCCATTACTAATCTTTTCTGCAGTCCCTGTTTTTCCTGCAATTTCATAACCTGAAACATTGGCTAAAGACGCAGTTCCCTCTTTTGATGAAACAACTTTTCTTAATATAGGTAGAATTTTTTTGGTTACTTCGTCAGTTAAAATTTTTTTTTTTTGTTTTTTTTTATTATTTATAATTAAACTCGGTTCAATATTATAACCACCATTAACAATAATTGAGTATGCTTTTACTACCTGAAGTAAAGTTGTAGTAATACCATGGCCAAATGATGCTGTAGCGAGGGGACATTTTCCCCAATTAAATCTAATTGGATTTCCTACTTCTTCAATGTCAAAATTTATTTTTCCAATTATACCTAATTTAAGTAAAAATGATTTAAAATCCTCTACTCCTAACTTTTGTGCAATTCTCACAGAACCAATATTTCCAGATCTGACTAGTATTTGTTCAGCTGTTAAACTGGATGGAATTTTGTCGTCGTATTCTCTGATTGGAAATCCTGCACAAGTAATTGATTTTGGTAAATTTAAAAATTTAGTTTGAGGCTCAACTTTTTTTTCATTAAAAGCAGCTGCTAAAGTAAAAGTTTTGAAAATAGAACCAAACTCGTAAACACCTTTTGAAACTCTATTAATATAATTTGTATTATCAATTTTTTCCCTTTTGTTTAAATCAAAATCAGGTAACGAAACTAGAGAGAGTATTTCTCCATTATTAACATCCATCAAAATTGCAGCACTACCGATGGTTTTGAAAATTTCATTAAACCTTAAAAGCTCATCTCGTATTAAAAACTGGATATCTTTATCAATTGTTAACTCAATAGGTTTTTCTACTCTCTTTAATTCTTTATCTAATGTCTTCTCTAAACCAGAAATACCATTATTATCTTCATCTATCTGACCAAGGATATGGCTAAATAAATTTTTTTCCGGGTATATTCGAATCAACTTTTCCTCCGGTTGAATTGATTTATCTCCTAAATTCATAATTTTTTCATAGTTTTCTTCTGATATTTTTTTTTCAAAATAAAAGAATTTTTTATTTTCTAAATAAGAATTGATTTTTTTATAGTCTTTATCAGGAAATATATATTTTAGGTTTATTAGTAGTTTCTTTTTATCAATGACTTTTTTAGTGCTAATGCCAATATCAATTGATCTCACTGTTTTACTTATGAACCTTCCTTTTCTATCTACAAAATCAGCTCTGTAAAGTTTGTTGTTTATTTCTTTAAATCCATTATCTAAATTATTATTTATCTTTCTTGATCCAAGATGTATTAAATGAATTGAATAGATCAGTGTTATAATAAAAAAAATAAAAAAAATAAATGCAACTCTGTTAAATGAAATATTTAAATTTGATTTATTTTTCTTGTAAAAAAATTCATTTTTTGTGTCTTCAATTATGATTTTTGAATTATTATTTTCCATTTAATATCTTAAGTTTTTTTATATCTAATTTATTTGATTTTTTGCTAATGACTTTTATTTCCTGAATATCTTTTTTTTTGAGTTTTTCATCAAAATATAAACTATGGAATTCAATTAATTTTTCAGAGGAACTTAAATATTCGTATTCTAGTTTGATATTACCAAGTTTTTTATCTAAATTTCTTATATTTTCTTTAACAATAAATATCTCATCTTCAATATTTTTTGATGAGTTTTTAACAATCGTAGTTGAGAGAATTAAAAAAAAAATTAAGAAAATTATAAAAAATTTTCTCATAATTTTTTACCCAAATTTTCAATTTCAATAAGATG
>MDSW01121730.1_pt1 | contig 18949 bp, 20 predicted proteins | sample 811171 | NCBI WGS metagenome assembly MDSW01 (sample SAMN05326641, study PRJNA326480) | marine metagenome | isolation source: seawater | place: Atlantic Ocean: North West | collected 2012 | reverse complement strand
TACCGGAGAGGAAGCACAAAAGAACGGTATTTTTCCTGAGCAAGCAGACTCATTTATAGCTTATTGTCGATCGAATGGAATTCCAGTATCAGGTCTTATGTGTATTCCACCAGCATCAGAGACTTCAGCACCACATTTTGCTTTGCTAAGAACAATAGCTGAACGAAATGGTGTGTTAAAATTGAGTATGGGTATGTCAGCTGATTTTGAAACGGCAATAACCCTAGGGGCGACGCATATACGTGTGGGAACCGGAGTTTTTGGCCCTCGACAAGTGCTTTAAGCGAATATTTTATTAATATTGCATTATATTAATTGACGATTTTTTCGTTATGTGCGGCAATATACTAATGAGCGTTTTTTTAGCCAAAGCAATACAGCCTTTTGTTGGCTTATAATCTCTGGTGCTACAATGCATGAATATTGCACTGCCATAAGGAACACGAGCTGGGTTATCGTTGTATCCAATTACTAATATGACATCATATAGATTGTCTTTGCGCCATAATAATTCATATGAACCAGAAAATGGTAGTTTCACCATACGGTTATATTCGTCGTGGGAGGGATCATCGCACCAAGCATCTATGGGAGACAGTGCTTTTGTTGGTAATTTACTAATTGGTCTATCAATTCTATCGGGTCGATATAGAATTTTTCGTATTAAGAAATTACCTACAGGAGTTGTTCCATCACCCTCTCGCTTTTTAAGTTTGGCGCCGTTGTAACCTATAGAACATTTATATTGCCGGCCTCGGAAAATTAGTTGGGAAGCCTTATCTATATAGGGTAAAACAAAAATCTGCGTTTCATTACTTGTAGCTGTTTTCAACATTAAATCCTACAATAGATGACCACCTTTGGTTTGTTTCGTTTCTAAGTAGCGTTCACTATATTGATTAGAGGGAAATGCATGGGGAACCCTTTCAACTACAGCTATACCCTTTTCTATCAGGGCATCTATTTTTTGGGGGTTATTAGTTAACAAACGTACACTTGATACCCCTAATTGCTCTAAAATTTCAGCAGCTGGTTGGTATATTCGTTCATCAGGGTCAAAACCTAATTGTTCATTAGCATCTATAGTATCAAAACCTTTATCTTGCAGTTCATAAGCTCTAAGCTTATTAACTAACCCTATACCGCGTCCCTCCTGTGCCATGTATAGTAATAACCCTCCACCTGATTTGTTTATCTCTGAAACAGCTCCTCGCAATTGATCCCCACAGTCGCATCTTAAACTACCTAGCAAGTCTCCGGTAAAACATTCAGAGTGAATCCTAATAAGACAATCACTTTTAGGGTCAAAGTTGCCTATTATTATAGCTAGGTGTTCACGCCCTCCATCTGGTGGGCGAAATGCAATAACCCTCGTATTTTCTGAATCACTAAGCGGTATAGTAGCTTCACCCACACACTCTAATGTTCGAGCTTCAGCTTCCCGATATTGACTAATATCACCTAGCTCTACCACCAGAAGAGATTCAGTGTTAGCCCAGGAGGGTAAGTAAGCCATTCTTTCTTTTGGCAGGGTAGCTACCACTGTAGCTGGTAATAGTCTTGCTAACTTAGCTATTTCAATTGCTCCTAACTCGGCTGCACCTGGTTCTGTGTCAGGATCAATAAGGTCAATTGTTACAACTGATTTATAATTATCAGGTTGACGCCCTGCGGGATCTGCCATCATGCGAACGACCTCAGCAGTTATTGTATGGCTCAAGCTAATTCTTACTGCTCCATTTATTTGGTCAGTCAAACCTAAAATCCTAGCTCTTCTTGCGGTTAATAATAGAGAAGGTGTGTTTTTTGAAAGAGCAGCCATGCGTGCGAGTGCATCTCGCGTGCAGCCCTCTGCAGCTTGCACTATTGTTGCATGCTCTTTACCTGCTACGACGACCATAGCACCGCGGCGTAAATCAGATATTGCCCTTTCCGCAGATTGTAATGTTAACGGAAGTATGTTCACTTCTTAGCTCATCCTACTTTTTGGTGTTATTAGTTAAATATACTTTGATTGATGACTTAGATTACCTGTTTGCAACCCAATACTAAAGAATTATATAACAGATTTATCGCAGAAGATTGATAACGTAAAAATATATTGTTTAAAAAATTAAATCTACATTGTACTAAATATTTTTAGCTTGTTAACTACCAAAACTATTCTTGTAAATGTAAAGTTCTGATAGAAAGTATTTTAGCGGTGTATTAAGTTTTTTGAATAACATATTAAATTATAAAGCCATGAGGGTTTATGTTATTAATTTAATTTTGTACCGGAGATTTTCTCATGGTAACTAAAAAGACAGTTTTGCTAGTATGCCAAGATGATAATTTACGTGTAGCCCTAATAGAACAATTGCAAAGCTATAGCGAATTTCAAGTTATAGAATCTTCCGGCGCTATAGAGTTAATTCAAATATCTGAGAAGTTAAATTTTGATGTTATCATTTTAGATTCTGAATTACAGGATATAGATTGCTTATCTGCTATTCGATTAATTAGGGATAGAGATTCTGAAGCTGTAATAATAATGATATCGGGAAATGATACTATAGAAAATAAAGATTTATATGAAGAAGCAGGGCTAGCTGATTATATTATTCGTCCTTTCCGTTTTAATGAGTTTCTCGAGCTAATTCGTGTTCGCATAAGACAAAAGGAACAAGGAGAGTCCAACTTAATACCTATTGGACCCTATCTATTTCAGCCCGCGCGTAGTTTGCTAATCGATGATGATGACCACAAAATAAAATTGACTGAAAAAGAAGTGGCGATCATAAAATATCTATATAAATATAAAAATTCAGTAGTTAGTCGTGACAGGTTATTAGAAGAAGTTTGGGGTTATAACGCGGCTATTACAACGCACACATTGGAAACACATGTTTATAGACTGCGACATAAAATCGAAGCTGACCCATATAATGCTGAAATTCTTGTTACTGAACCGGGTGGTTATCGTCTAATTATCTAAATTTAAGGTGTTAATTCTTTTATGCGGCTGGATAGCATGTAAAGATAAAACGCAGTTAAGGTGCAAATCGCTGTAATTGCTCCAAATGTATAGGCCACCACTATCCAATCACCACTAGACTTAAATATAGCTACAGCGATAAGAGGTCCTGCGAGAATACCAATATAACGACCTGTCAGCACTATTGCGAAAGCTTGAGTATCTGCTCTGTGCCCGCCCAGTAAGACTGATGGTAATGCCCAGAGGCACGTGGGAGTTATACCTGCGGCTATTCCCCATGCCACTAGACTAATAGTGCCTGTTAAAGTGTTATCAGAAAAAGGAACAAGTAACCACGAAACAGCTTGTAGCGAGAGAGCAAATAACAAAAGAGGAAAAAACCTTACGCCTGCCTTTATAACGAAGCCCGTCAATAAGGCGAAAACTAAAAGTATAACAACTGGTATTTGATTTATTAGAACAGCTCCATCGGCGGTAAAGCTGCGGACATCTACCAGGTAAACTGGAAGCCAGGTAAAATAAGCCATGAATTGTGCCTGCCACAAGAAAAATAGGGTGGCAGCAATGAACATAGAGATTTGTTCATTTTGATTGATCGGCGGGACTTCAGATTTGGTCTGTATTGCTTGACGACCAAAATCCTTAGAATTTTTTTTGTATATTAATAACGTCCATCCAGCGACTGCTAGAGTAGCGATAATACCGGCCCACCAAACAGGTTGCCAGTTGTTATTGGCAACTGCTGGTTGAGCAATTAGGTTGGCAGTAAGCTGTCCGATAGGTATCCATGTTGCCTGAATAGCAATTATAATTGGAAGGTGACGGGGTCCTGCATTCATATTTGCAAAGGCAGGCATACAAATAGCTAGAATTGCTGCGCCTAAGCCCTCAACAGCTCTTGATACCAACATCATAATACCGCTTTCGGGAACAGTAAGGCCTATAAGACTTCCAGCAATCATAAGAATGAATGCCCCTATTAGGTAACGCAAAGCCCCATTTTTTCTTATTTTCTTTCCAACACGTACGCTTATTGCCATGCCCGCTATTGCAAAAATTGACATGAAGCCACCCGCAATAAATTTATCATAATTATAGTCTTCAAGTAGAACGGGAAGAACAGGTGGGACTTTAAATTGAAAATATGCGGCAACAAAACCTATTACGATGCCATAGCTAACGCCATTCCAGTTCGTGGCTATGTTTTTAGTAACGGGTTGGGACATGTATTTTATTTTCGGTAAAAATTAAAAAATAATACTATTGTTTTATAAAGATGGCTGTTATCTATTCTTTTTTAAGATACCTAGTTCTGCAAAATTACGTTCACTAGTCTTGGTTATTGGTATATTATTGTCAGAAGCGGCTTGATATGCTCGGGCACAAATTTCTTCAAATTTTTCCAGATTAGATTCTATGGTAATTTTTCTTGACTTTCCCTCTAATTTTAGCTGCATCCACCCGTCCTTTTTATTTCGACGGGTTGAAAAATAACTAAGTTTTAAACCCCTTAGTTCGTTCCATTCTAATGACCTCGATATTGGGCCACTAATTATTATTTCATTTTCTTTGAAGTTAACCCGCACACTTCTTCTTAACCAGGTCTTTATCCCAAAAACCAAGAAAAGTAATGATGAGGCTATAAGTATTCCGTTAATTAATGGTTCTGCAACTATTAATATAACCGGGCATATGCACAAGCCGAATCCTATAATGGCTCTTAATATATCAGCATTAAGAGATTTAGTTGAGTACCGCAATTCAGTCATTCAGTTATCCCAAACACATCACTAGCTGATGTCCATTTTACAGCTTGGTGATACTTAGTGTAAGTGATGAATTTTTCAATAAAAACCCATGTATCTTCGTCCTGAATATCATGCTGTGAAAGTAGGCCAATTATATCTCTGCCATTATTTTTTTTAGTTCTTGTATCTTTTAAATTTATTATAGCTTTCGAGATTGATAATTGAGTACCCAGAAAGGTATGCGTATCTTTGTTATTGAGATTTCCAAATGGTGATATATGAACATTGTTTTGCTTAAGCGTTGGTGGCAACATTGGACTAGGTCTGGGCCCAAGGGAGCTTAGCCCACAATACCCTATTTCGGGTAATAATGGTATAAGTTGAGGTGCTATATGATTCCAAGGAGGCACCAGAACAGGAAGCGCTTTTGGGTGTTGGGCAAGTTTCTGCATTCCTACAGCAAGGTCGGCTAAAATATGCTCTATTGGCCGTGTTCCGTTTAGTTCAGTTTTGGCCTCATAGGTATCTGCAAAATTATAGTGAGAATAGCCATTTTGTAATATTTCTATTGATTCCTCATGTGATAAACGAGACCAAAATAGATTGTCTACTAAAGTTGGGATTACGGATAGGGCTATACTAATATCTAACTTCTTTCGTAATTTAAGCAAACGATCTAACTGGTTATTTAATTTACCCGCACCATCATCACGCCACCAAAATATAGCGGTGCGCCCGTCTTTCTGCCACTGGTCTAGTTCTTGATTGAGAATGTCCCAATATGGTTCTTTCAATAGGTCTGAATCATCTCTTGACCCAGCTTGATTATACAAACTTTACTCCTTTATTCATATATTAATGTCGATAAACACTGGGGCGTGGTCTGAAGGTTTTATCCAATCTCTTGCATCGTGAAACACTGTCGCTGATGTTATTTTTTCTTTTAGATTAGGTGTAACCCAAATATGATCTAAACGGCGTCCTCGATTTGATAGTCTCCAATCTTTAGACCGGTAACTCCACCAAGTGTATAGCTTTTCAGTGTAGGGGATAACGTAACGCACTGCATCAACCCAGTTTTGGCTGTCCTGTAATTTTTTTAATTTTTCAATTTCAATTATAGTATGGCTAACCACTTTTTGGAGCTGTTTATGAGACCAAACATCGTTTTCGTGGGGAGCGATATTAAGATCTCCAACTAATATCTTAAGTTTATCAGGGTGTGAGTTTTTTGTACCCCATTCAGTGATTTCATCCAAAAAATTTAATTTATGCTCAAATTTTTTGTTTGTCTTTGGGTTAGGCTCATCGCCTCCAGCTGGTATGTAAAAATTGTGTATTTCTATACCGTTTATTAATTTGGCACTTATATGACGACAATCATTAAGACCGCACCAGTTTTTACTATCCGTTGATACGAAGGGTATTCGTGATAGGATAGCTACACCATTATAAGACTTCATCCCGCGAACATGACGGTGTTCAAATAAATTTTCAAGCATGTTGTGGGGAAAAAGTTCGTCAACAACCTTGGTTTCCTGCAGACATATAATGTCTGGGTTAACCTCTTTAACAAAACGTTGTATTAACCCAGCGCGGAGACGAACCGAGTTAATATTCCAGGTGGCAATCCTCATCAAATTATCTCGGTTTTCATGAAAACCTGGCCTTAATGGTTAATGTAATAATATTTATCAAATTTTTAACAGACTGTTATGTTGAGTGTATCCAGTCCCTCGATATGAGCACTCATTTTATCACCAGGAACAACTGGTCCTACTCCATCAGGGGTTCCTGTATAGATTAGGTCTCCAGGAGATAATTCTATTAATTCAGAAAGATTGGCTATTGTTTCTTGAAGATTCCAGATCATTAGTTCAAGATCTGAGTCTTGTTTTATCTCACCATTTACTTCTAGCCATAACCTTCCTTTAGGAAAATGACCAACTTGTTCTACGGGGTGAATGTCTCCGCACGGTGCTGATTGGTCAAACCCTTTACCCATATCCCAAGGCCTTCCTTTTTCACGCAAAGCAATTTGTAAGTCGCGACGCGTCATGTCTAGGCCAACCGCGTATCCATAAACATGGTCAAGAGCCATATCTTCAGATATGTTGCATCCCCCCACCCCAATAGCTGCTACTAATTCACATTCATAATGCAGGTTTGAGGTACAGGGTGGGTATTTTAATTGAGAGCCATTAGGAATAATTGAATCGGCCGGTTTTGCAAAGTAAAAGGGGGGGTCACGTTCATCACCACCCATTTCACGAATGTGGGCCATATAATTACGGCCTACACACATCACTCGTCTGACAGGGAAACGTTTATTTTGATTGGTGACAGCGATAGACACTAATGGAGGCTTTGAAACTACAAATTCCATTTTTTATTCCTTTTATTTAAATATTGTTTCTATTTTTAGCCCTTGCTTTTGCCGAGGCGCCAAATTCCGCATATAACTCCCTGTTAAAAGTGTGACCAAGCAAACGAAACTCTGCATGCCATTGCACTCCAACTAAAAAGTTTTTCGCAGATGGCATAGAAATACCTTCTATTACACCATCATCACTGAGAGCTTCTATCACCAGCCCTTTGGCTAGTTTATCTACTGCTTGCCCATGTAATGAATTAACCATGATTGATTTTCCATTAATTCCGGCTTTATTTGCTATATTGGCAAAATATCCACCTGGGGTTAACTTAACAGTGTGTCGGAGTGCAAACCTTTCTTCCATTATGTCCGTTCTGGGCATTCGATGATCATGCTTTCCCTCAACCTCCCAAAGATAAGGATAAAGTGTTCCACCTAACGCTACATTAATCTCTTGTATTCCCCTGCAAATTCCTAACAGTGGGACTGCTTGTTGAATAGCTGCTTTTACCATGGGAAGAGTTGTAGAATCTCTTACTGGGTCACGATAAGTCTCAGGGCGAAATGGAGCGCCGCCGTAGTGTTGTGGCTCGATATTGGCCCTGCCGCCCGTCAGAATTATACCGTCTAGCCGCTCTATTAATTCATTAATAGAATATAAATCGTCACCGGCTATCTGCGAAAATGATGGAAGAATTACAGGCATGCCTCCGAAAGCTTCTACTACGCTGTACACATACTTATGACCAGCTGACTGAACATCAAAACCATTAAAATCTTTGAGCTCTCCTGATACCCCAATAAGAGGCCTAGGATTTCTAATTTTATTAGTATGAGGCATAATTATTATCCAGTTACTTGCTTTTTAGCATCTAGTTATGATGCTTCATAGCTTAATCGCTGCCCTCTATAGTAATATTGGGTGTAGGGTCAATTAAGGAAAATAATTCCTTATCAATAGCGATACCAAATTTAGAACTTTGAAGCGCAATGTCGATTTTATTCCCTTGGAGATCCCTGATTTGCCATTTAGCTAATCTCAGGGGCTCGTCTTCAAATGTTAAGGTTACAGAACCTATGTTTGGGGCTGCAGTCTTTTGTAGGGTTATCCGCATGGAAGCCGGGCCATGTTCAAAGTTGGTGATTATTATTTCTTGTGACAGATTAATTTTTTCTTTCAGAAGAAAAAATATTGGTGTTTCACTTACTGGAAGATAACTAGTCTGTAGTAGATCTTTATCATGGTACATTAACGTTGAACCCTTAGCCACCATTAACACAGGTGTCGGGGGGTCATATTCGATTCGCATTGCATTAGGCCGGCTTAATAAAATGCGCCCTTCTACTACACCTTCTCTGGAAAATTGTATAAATCGACTATCCAGGGTGGTTAATTTGTTTAAGTACGTTTCTATTCTATTTAGATCTGACCTCGTTGCTTCATCTATCGTAAACTTTGTCTCAGCCTTAGAGGTGTGGATGTTGATAATTAGAAAACAAATAAATAAGAGTAATGTTCCATATTTTCTCATAGAAATAAAATAATACAAAAATAAAATTTTTGCGAGCATACAAAACAGCTATTTTAGTTTTATGGCTGTTTTAATTATTCACCACTATGGTCCGCTACGAGTACTTCTCTTCGTCCAACGTGATTAGCAGTGCTGACAACACCTTGTTTTTCCATTTGCTCAATAATTCGTGCGGCACGATTATATCCTATTTGAAGGTGTCTTTGTACGAAACTTGTGGAGGCCTTTTGCTCTCGAGCAACTAGCGCAACAGCTTGGTCATATAACTTATCATTAGAATTACTTTCTGTGGAATCGAACCCCGGAATTCCATTAGCAACATCTACATCTTCCGTAACGTCGTCGAGATAGTCTGGTTCTCCCTGAGACTTTATAAATGAAACTAATGATTCCACTTCTACATCGGAAACAAAAGGTCCATGGACTCGAGTAATTTTTCCACCTCCCGCCATGTATAGCATGTCACCATGTCCCAGCAATTGCTCAGCTCCTTGGTCGCCAAGAATAGTTCGGCTGTCTATTTTTGTGGTTACTTGAAAACTGATACGTGTCGGTAAATTGGCCTTAATTGTTCCAGTTATAACGTCAACGGAAGGTCGTTGTGTGGCTAAGATAAGATGTATGCCAGCTGCACGTGCCATTTGTGCTAAGCGCTGTACGGCAGCTTCGACTTCTTTACCTGCCACCAACATAAGGTCTGCCATTTCGTCCACTACAACTACGATAAAAGGCAGAGGGACCATATCGAACGGTTGTTCTTCAAAAACGGGTTTACCGCTTTCTACATCGAAGCCGGTTTGAACCTTTCTTGATAGGATTTCCCCCTTTTTTCGTGCTTGCTCAATACGTTGGTTATAGCCAGCTATGTTCCTTACCCCAAGTTTAGACATAGAACGATATCTATTTTCCATTTCTCTGGTGACCCACTTAAGTGCTACAACTGCTTTTTTAGGTTCCGTTACTACTGGGGCAAGCAAATGAGGTATTCCATCATAAACTGATAACTCAAGCATTTTGGGGTCAATCATAATAAATCTGCACTCCTCGGGTTGCACCCTATAGAGAAGTGAGGCGATCATGGCATTTATTCCAACTGATTTTCCAGAGCCAGTAGTGCCTGCAATCAGTAAGTGTGGCATACGAGCTAGATCAACCATAACTGGCTCGCCGCCAATATTCTTACCTAGTGCTAGAGTTAGATCACCTGATTTTTTTTCGAATGAAGACGATGCAAGAAGTTCACGGAGACCAACGTGTTCGCGACTGGCATTTGGTAGTTCAATACCTATAACATTTCGTCCCGGCACGACAGCGATACGAACAGAAACGGCACTCATTGATCTAGCAATGTCATCGGCTAAACCTATTACTCTACTTGTTTTAGTACCTGGTGCTGGCTCTAGTTCATAAAGAGTAACTACTGGCCCTGGTCTGACATGCACAATTTCACCATAAACACCGAAGTCTTCTAAAACAGATTCAAGTACACGCGCATTTTGCTCTAATGCTTCCTCACTAATTTGGCTAGAGGCATTCGTAGTCTGACTAGTCTCTGTTAGTAAATCCAAAGAAGGTAATTCATAGCCTTCGCCTGGAGCTAGAAGCTCAAGTCTAGCCTGTCTATCTGTTAATGCTTGTTGACTAGGTTTTAGTGTTTTAGAACGAGGAGCAACCCGTGTTATCTTTGATGTGGAAACAATCTCGGGTTCTTTTTGTGCGGCTGAACCTTTAACCCTTGGAGCTCTAATTGGTTGTGGTTCCTGACGAGTCTTTATTGTTTTTTTAGAAGTGGGCATAAATCCAATATTTTTCCCCCTAGCCAGCATTAATGGCTTTCTTATGGTCCATGAAAAAATATGCTTAAATATATTTATTATGAACCTTACAATATTTGGTAATTTTCGCCAGTCACTCCAGTTTAAAGCTAGAGCGCTTAAAAAACTTATGATAGCTATTATACTGGAGCCTATGCCTAAAAAATGTTGAGGAATATTGTTAATAGCAGTTATATTTGAAGTTAGATTATAGGCTAGATAACCAAAAGTTCCTCCCAGTCCGGAATGTAAATGTAATGGCCAAAATTTAGGGGTGGCAAGATAGTTAAGGCTATATGAGGTCATTATGATTGAAAGTAATAAGGCAAGAAGTCGCCAGCCCACGTGATGTAATGGCTGATGCCTCAGCAGTTTTACGCCCCAAGTCAGGGCAATAAGTGATAGTAAAATTGAGGGTAGGCCAAAATACTGAAGAGCTAAGTCGGATATGGCTGCTCCATAAACTCCCATTATATTTTTAACGGGGCCGTCACCTGAGCTATTAATAGATGGGTCAAGACTATTATAATCTGCTATAGATATTGCGAATGCGATTCCCAAAGATAATAATAAAAGCCCTAGGAGTTCTGAAAAGCGTCGTCTTAAAAAATTTCGCAAGGGCTCTGGTAAAATTGAAATTTGACTTGAAACTCCGCGAACAAATCTGCCGCGTATTTGTCCATTATCTACTCTAGCAATCATGGCTCGTCTGTCCCTTCTTTATGCTATTTTGTTAGAGTTTCATGTATTTGCGTAATTGCATTTCTCGTGGTGTCTAGATCATGAACGAGAGCCACCCGAATAAACTGTTTGCCTGGATTTGACCCATTAGCATCTTCTTTTGCTAAAAATTCACCAGGTAAAACTCTAATTCCTGAATGTTTCCATAATTTTTTAGCAGCAGTGGCTCCATCACCTACGTTTAGCCACAGATAGAATCCTCCACCTGGTCGTTTAGCCCCCAAGTCTCCATTTAGGGTTTCCAGTGCAGAATCAAATTTTTTACGATAAAGATCCCGGCTTTTCTTAACATGTTCTTCATCTTTCCATAAAGCTTCTGATGCTCTCATGATTGGTAAGGGAATTTGGGCGCCTCCATACTGACGCAAACGTAAAAACTTTTTTATTAAATTTGAGTCACCAGCAACAAAACCTGATCTTAGACCTGGAGCGTTTGATCGCTTACTAAGGCTATGGAACACCAATATATTTTGACATTTGTTCGCGAGCTCTTTGCAAGCAGATAGACCACCAGGTGGAGCTCTTTCAGTGTAAATTTCTGAATAGCACTCGTCTATCGCCAGAACGAAGTCATATTTTTGTGCTAATTTAGCAGCATGCACTAAAAACTCTTTATCAGCTGTTGAACCTTGTGGGTTTGCCGGACTGTTTATGTAAGCTAGGGCTGTCCGCTCAAGTATTTTTGGTTCAATTGCAGAAAAATCTGGTTGAAAACCCGTTTCTGGCCCTGCGGGTAATAAAATAACTTTGGATCTCGCCATCTCTGCGGCGCCCATATAAACTTGGTAAAATGGGTTGGGCATTAAGACGAATGGTTTGAAACCCATTTTTTTCTCAGGCACTGCTAAAAGCGCTGCCATAAATAGGGCTTCTCTTGTTCCGGATACCACCGCAATATTTTGTTCTGGATCTATTAGGCTTGTTGGCAGTTTGTAACGATTTATGAGCCAATCAGATATAGCTAAACGCAGATTATCAGTGCCATTGGGGGGAGGGTACTTGCCCCAATCATCCATATTTTCTACTAGAATATTTTTAATAAACTCGGGCGCAGGGTGTTTCGGTTCACCTATTTGCATATATACGGGTGTTATATTCGCAGGAGGCTCTATATCAAACAATAGTTCCCTCAAGCGGTCGAATGGGTAATCAGTTAGTTTATCAAGTATGTCATTATGCATTGGCTAATCGACTATGGTTTGCCAAGATTATAGCAAAGAAAATATAAAATCATATAAGACTCAGAGTGTTGTAGCCATATTTTAAGATTTGACTCAAGCATAATTGTTGTTTTTCCAATTTATTTTTTTGCTTCATATTTGCGTTTATTGTTACCCTGGGCTTAAAAAGTTAAGAATTTTATTGATTAAAGCAAAAATTAAGCCCGGCTAGTTAAGAAGAGCCGGGCTTAGGTTTGGAGATGCTTATCCTTAAGTGTATTGAATAATTTCCCCTATTATCTATGATCTAATAAAGACCTATATATTTTAAGTTTCTAACTACATTATAGATTGTGGTATCCACGTTCACCGTGCATCGCCAGATCTAGGCCCTGTTCTTCATCATCGTCACTCACCCTGAACCTAACAAAGGTAGATAATACTTTTACTAATATCCAGGTTATTAAGGCTGCCCAAATAACGACTGCTAACACACCGTAGGCTTGAACACCAAGTTGACTCGCAACCGTTTGCCCCTCTGCCAACCCAACACCGCCTAGGCTAGTGGTTACGAATATAGCAGCTAGTAAAGTACCTAGAGCTCCTCCTACGCCGTGAACAGCAAACACATCAAGTGAGTCATCAATATTGAATTTTTTCTTTACCATTTGTGTGACCGTAAAACATAGTACTCCACCTGCGAGCCCGAGTATTAGACCGCCAACAGGGCCAACAGACCCAGAAGCTGGAGTAATTGTTGCTAAACCAGCCACCATTCCGGTAACCGCACCAATGAGGCTTGCCTTTCTATAAAGCATGAGTTCTACGGAAGACCAGGCTATGGCTCCAGCGGCAGCAGAAATATGTGTTACTGTCATAGCCATTCCTGCAGAACCATCAGCGGCCAACGCCGAGCCGCCATTAAAGCCAAACCACCCCACCCAAAGCATAGCAGCTCCTATCATGGTCATGCCAGGATTGTGTGGTGGTTGTAGATCATTAGGGAATCCTTTTCTGCTTCCTAGCATAATGGCTAGGACTAGCGCTGACACCCCGGCCGTTACGTGGACAACTATGCCGCCAGCAAAATCAATTACTCCTTTATCGGCTAGGAAACCGCCGCCCCAGACCCAGTGCACGACTGGCGCGTAAACAAGTAGCACCCAAAACACTGAAAATATGATAACAAAAGAAAATTGTATTCTTTCTACAAATGCCCCAACTATTAAAGCAGGAGTGATGATGGCAAAGGTCATCTGAAATGTGAAGAATAGGGATTCTGGAATAGATCCGGATAAAGTGTCAAAACTAACACCCGATAAGAATGATTTACCAAGACCGCCCCACACTAGATTTCCTGAACCGCCGTCCCCAAATGCTATTGAGTAACCTGCAATAAGCCAAACAATTGACATAACACAGGCAATAGCAAAACAGTTCATCAGAACAGAAACAACGTTTTGTGCTCTAACAAGACCTGCGTAAAACAAGGCTAAGCCGGGTAGTGTCATAAAAAGTACAAGAGCTGTTGCTGTTAGTATCCAGGCGGTGTCACCGCTGCCAAGACTACTTTCCTGTGCGAAGGCTGGCACTGAACTAGTAAGCACTGCCATAGCTGCAGCAGCTGTGTAAAATATAGTTTTAAACATTTTATTCTTCCTTTTTTCTTGCGCTTGGTTTCAGATAGCGTCTGAGCCGGTTTCCCCGGTTCGGATTCGCAGAGCGCTGTAAACTTCAGTCACAAATATTTTCCCATCACCAATCTTATCGGTGCGCGCCGTCTTTGTGATTGTTTCGACAACTTGGTCGGTCAGATGATCTTCTATGACTACCTCTACCTTAACTTTAGGCAGATAACTCACCTCATACTCAGCACCACGGTATATTTCGGTATGACCTTTTTGACGGCCAAACCCTTTTACCTCTGTAGCTGTTAGCCCTTGCAACCCAAGATCGGTTAATGCATCACGCACTTCATCGAGCTTAAACGGCTTAATAATTGCCATAACCATTTTCATGAAATACCCCTTTAGTGTATTTATTTTTGAATTACTCATAATTATTAATTCAAGAACTGTGCCAATTACGAATATTTTCCATAACCCATTGAAAAAACAAGGCTATTAAAAAATTAAGGCTTATATTACATTTTTATTAAATGATTAATATGTAGGCAAATAAAAATTATTGCTTAAATAAAGGGCAATTTATGTTAGTTTAAAGGAGATTGCGACAAAAGGTATGCTGGACACGGTGTCTTATGTTTGTAGGTTAGTAGATATGAGCTCATCTAATAAAAATGACAATATTATTGAAGTTGAAGCGCTTATTGTTGGCGGAGGTTTGGTGGGGCTTACTCTAGGAATAACTCTAGCAAGTGTTGGTTTGCCAGTTGTTATTATTGATCGAGTTAATCCCCAAACCACTACAACACCAGAATTTGATGGACGTGCCACAGCTATAGCGAATGGTAGCGCTCGTGTTTTGAAAGGAATAGGACTTTGGGAGGCTATTAATTCTTATGTTTGCCCTATAAATGATATTCGAGTCAGCGATGGTGATTCCATGCTTTTTTTGCATTATGATCATCGAGAAATTGGCAACGAACCTTTGGGTTATGTTATAGAAAATCGAGATTTACGCCTGGCTCTGTTAGAGCGTCTTTATTCCCTGGATAATTTAACAATGTTGGCGCCAACTGACGTCAGTAGTATCACTCGTAATTCTTCAGGCGTATCAACGCTAACTTCTGATGGTATTACAATTAGGTCACGAGTTTTATTAGCCTGTGATGGCCGTAACTCAGTTCTTCGGGAAGAGGCAGGTATAGGAGTTACTCGCTGGAGTTATAAGCAAACCAGCATTGTTTGCTCTGTTTTTCATGATTTGCCTCATAACAATATTGCCCATGAACGTTTTCTGCCTGGTGGACCATTTGCAATTTTACCAATGAAAGATTTAACTAATCGTTATAGATCTGCTGTTGTATGGACAGATAGTAATAAGTTAATGCCCGGAATAATTTCTCTGGATGATGAATCTTTTGTATCGGAATTAATGATTCGATTTGGCGATATTCTTGGTTCACTGGAGCTGGCCGGTCCGCGCTGGTCTCATCCACTCGGGCTTTCACATGCCAAGAAGTATGTTGATTGTCGTTTTGCTCTTGTTGGTGATGCGGCTCACGCAATCCATCCAATTGCAGGGCAAGGGCTAAATATGGGTATACGCGATATTGCAGCATTAGCTGAAGTATTAATAGATGCGCGTCGATTGGGTTTGGATATAGGGAGTCCTAATATTTTAGATGAATATGAACGTTGGAGGATTTTTGATAACTTACTACTCGCATTTGTTACTGACGCTATGAATAGGCTGTTTTCAAATAAGATTCCTCCTATCCGTACAATTAGAGATGTTGGTTTAGGTGCAGTTAATAAAATAGCACCATTAAGACGCGATTTTATGCGTCACGCTACAGGAACTATGGGTGATCTACCACGGCTGGTAAGAGGTAAGCCTCTTTAAAATGTATTTTGAAATAAATTAAGGATGTCGTGATAAACCTTTCTCGACGAGTTTTTTTAAATAAGTTTTCCATATTTCATCTTTTCGTTTCCCTAAATCGTAAAGGTAACTCCAGCTATAAATCCCAGTATTATGCATATCATCGAAATAGATTTGTACGGCATAATTACCTACTGGTTCTATTTTAATAATGCCTACTTGCGAGCGACCTGGGATTATTTTTTTTTCTTCAATTCCGTGTCCCTTGACTTCTGCTGATGGACTTTCAACTCTAAGAAACTCGGCAGCATAAGTGAAGGTGCTGCCATTATCATAATCTATTGTTAATTTCTTTTTTTCCTTGTTGTAATGAATTGTAAGAGGCCAATACGTGATGTTTTCTGGTTTTTTTTCCGTCACGTTTTTACCTTCGGCTTTACTTCATCAGTGCTAAGTTCTCTAGCTTCATCAACTAGCATAATTGGTATGCCTTCATTTATTGGGTACGCTAGCCCTGCTTTATCACTTATCAACTCGTTTGTTTTCTCTTCATACCTTAGTGCAGTTTTAGTGAGAGGACACACAAGTATTTCTAGCAGTTTTGGGTCTAAAGTTTTTGTATTTTTTAGAACCATTCTTATATTTCCTTACAAAAAATATACATTAATTTACTGAAGTTGAGCTTCCGTTACTATCTCTTCGCAAAGCAGATTCAATTAAACCAATAATTAGTTTGCACCGTTTTGAAAGGTCTGTAGATTCTAAAAGAGCTTGCTTTTCATGAGGTTCAAATGGGCACACCATAGCTAATGTGGTTACTAACCTTTCATCTGGTGTTTGTTTTATAGTTTCCCAGTCTGCCTCTATATTTTCCATTTCAAAATAGGCACGCAAATCTGAAAGAAGCCTCTGCCGGTCTATCACCATATCTTTTTCTAGAATAAAGTCATTTTTATAATTAGAAAAATCTGGGATTATTCTTCGAAAACTTCTCATTAATGGAAGTTCGTCTATAATATTAAATCGACATATACCGCGTAGTGTGATCTGAATCTGTCCATCGGTGGCTTCTTTAAAGCTTATAATTCTTCCCACGCAACCAATTTCGTAGATTGCCGTGCTGTCTTCAGTGCTTGTGCCAGACTGGCCCTCTACCTTGGGCTGCGCTATACCAATGAGGCGTTGATTGGCTAGAGCATATTCTAACATATTTATATATCGTGGTTCAAAAATATTAAGAGGTAGTTGCGCTCCTGGTAAGAGCAAAACACCAATAAGAGGAAAGAGTGGCAAGTCTCCGGGCAAGTCCTCAAATTTTGGGAAAAAAGGATTTTTATTCATGAAAATAAAATTGAAGAGAGTTTGCGTCGTCCTGATATGGTTATAGGATCAGTTGGCCCATGAGCCTCAAATATTTTTAGGAGTTGTTGTCTGGCCTCCCCATCTCTCCAATCACGGTTTTCCCTAATTACTTCGATCAGTCTATCTATAGCAGCTTCTGCTTCTCCGTTGCCGTAAAGAGCGATACCTAGATCAAAGTTAGCTTGTAGGTTTTTCGGGTCCTTTTGTAGTATTTCAAGTAAATTTTCAATATCTTCGGTTGATGAAGAACTTTCTTCCGCTAGCTCAACAGCTGATATGACTGAACGAATATTCTCATCTGCACTTAATTCATCAGGAATTTTATCAAGTATTTCACGTGCTTTATCTATTTTATCTGCCTTTAAGTAACATTTAGCCATCCCTGCTAAGGCCTTAGTATTATTCTCTTCTATGTTAAGTACCTGAGCGTAAAGTGCTCCAGCACTACCAATGTCATTGTTTTCAAATGCTTGCTCTGCAGATATTAACGCCTCTTCTACAGGTGAAGGGGCGACTTTTTTACCATGTTGGGAAATTAATTGGTCAATCCATTTTTGAACCTCGCTCTCAGGAAGAGCACCTTGGAAAGCATCTACTGGTTGACCATTGCTAAATGCAATTACGGCAGGAATGGACTGTATCCTTAATTGTGACGATAATTCTGGGTTTTTATCGACGTCAATTTTTACTAATCCCACCAGTCCTTTAGAGTTAGCAATTACCTTTTCGAGTATCGGGGTGAGTGTCTTACAGGGACCGCACCACGTTGCCCAGAAGTCAACGACTATTATAGTATTATTTGACGCCTCTATAACATCGGTTCTAAACTCAGAGGTGCTAGAATCTTTTACTTGAGGCGCATTATTTTCGCCATTTATGCCAGCAAGTTCGCCAATTCCTGTGTTGGTCGGTTCCATGTTTTCTATTGCCTGTTTTTAATGTTTTACTACTTCAAGCCAAAAATGGCGGCTAATAGCTCTCGCATCAAGCCCTTACGTGAAAAATATAATAATAATTTTCTTATATTATAAGAGTTTTTGGCTAATATTTTAGCTATGGTAATTCTATAATGATAGGAGGGTATCCGCATTCAATTAAAAATTTTAGTAAATCAGAGCTTAATATTGAAGCAGTTGCGCGATTATGCAGGGGGTGTGCATTTACATAATCATTAGCTAATACATTGCTTGCTAATACCATTTTTGTATCAGCCTTAGTGTTATTGATGACGGCAAAAGGAGTAACAGCACCAGGCTTAACACCTAAGGATTGATATAGTAGTTCAGGATTACCAAAAGAAAGATTTCCGCTTGCGCCTATAACATAACGCAATTCTTTAAGGTTTACTTCAGCGTCCTCTAGGACTGTCACTAGCCATTTATTTTTCTTTTTATCGCGTAAAAAAAGATTTTTTATGTGTGATCCTTGCATCTTTCCTCTTAATGCCTTTGATTCTGCTACAGTGTTAAGGGGAGGATGACGATGTATATCTACCGAAATCTCTAGATCTGCTAGTCGTGCAAGCAGGGGGGCTTCTATTGTTTTTTCTTCATTCATTGCAGGTTTTTTATAACTTTTTTTATGTTAGATTACAAAGGATGTGTAAAGGGACTTGCAATAATCGCTACGATGAGGTTATTTCGGTGGATGGATTATGCGGGAATAGCTCAGTGGTAGAGCATCACGTTGCCAACGTGAGGGTCGCGAGTTCGAATCTCGTTTCCCGCTCCATTT
>MDSW01074099.1_pt1 | contig 18957 bp, 18 predicted proteins | sample 811171 | NCBI WGS metagenome assembly MDSW01 (sample SAMN05326641, study PRJNA326480) | marine metagenome | isolation source: seawater | place: Atlantic Ocean: North West | collected 2012 | reverse complement strand
GTATTAGTATAGGAGTTTTTTAAATTTTCTGAAAATGCCCTCTTTTTCTTTTTTTATCTCCAATTTAGATTTATAATTTTGGTTAAAAATTTTGTAGCTTTTTGTGTACCATTCACTTGATTTATAATTATAACCTAACAATGATGCATATTTTTGTGACTCCTCAATTAGGCCTAATTTATAATGTAGTTCTACTAGCCTGTGAAGTGCCTCATCTATAAAAGAGGTTTCTTCATAATTATCAACAACTTTTTTGAAACGATTAATTGCTGCAATCCATTTATTTTTTTTTATGTAGTGGATTCCAATATACATCTCTTTTGATGCAAGATAATCTTGAATTAAATCTAATTTATAGCTTGCGTCTAAAGCAAAATCTGTATTAGGGTAATTTTTCTCTATAAACTTAAATTTTTCCTCAGCTTGTATCAAAGGTTTTAAATCTTTTTTCTCGTCAACGATTTTTTCATAATAAATCATACCTAGTAAATAATGTGCGTAAGGAATATTTTTTTCATTAGGGTAAACTTTTAAAAATCTATTTAATTCGTACTCTGCATCGTAATAGTAATCTTGAGAATAATAAGCGTAGGCTGCCATCAGTGCTGCTCTAGGTGCCCATATAGATTGTGGGTACAAAAGTTCAGCCTCATTAAATTTTTTTGCAGCAAATAACACATCTCCATTTTCTAATTCAAAATATCCCTCCTTAAAAGCTTCAATCATTTGAGTTTCGATATTTTTTTCTGTTACAATAGAAACTTTCTCATTTTTTGAACATGAGATTAATAAGACTATTAGTATTAATTTTATAAAATTATATAAAATCTTCATCTAGAAACTATTAACAGATAAATTAAAAAGCTTAAATATTTAAGCTGAAGATTTTAGGGTATTCTTAATTAAAAAAGAATGCGGTATATTTTTTTCCTTTAATTCAATTATTGAAAAATTCTCGTTATTACTCAATAATTCTCTTAGTCCTAAATTTGTAACATTATGGCCTCCTTGACTTGAGGTAATTTTGCCAACAATTCTATGGCCGGCAAGATATATGTCTCCTAAACAATCTAAAATTTTGTGATTAACAAATTCATATTCATTTCTCAATTTTTCTGAGTTAAGAATTTCATTACCTTTTAAAACTATTGCATTATCTAGACTTCCACCCTTAGCTAAACCTATTTTTTTCAACTTTTCAACATCCTCAAACAAACAAAATGTTCTTGAGTTATACATATCGCTTAAGTCATCCATATAAATATTTTTTTTGTTTCTTTGATTTAAAATTGAGCATTGTTTATATTTTATTTCAAAGTCAATTTCTAAACTTATTTTGTTTGGTTCAAATGTAATAAATTTTTCACCTTGGGTATAAGTAACTTTTTTATTAATTTTAATTATTCTTATTGGTTGATTACTTATCTGAAAACCTGAGTGCTCTAAACTTTCAACAAAATTTTTAGCAGATCCATCCATGATTGGCAGTTCTTCTGAGTCTAAATCAATCAAAAGATTATCTATACCCAGTCCACAAAGAGCAGCCATTAGATGTTCAACAGTAGAAACTGTAACACCATATTCATTTGATATTTTTGTACAATAAGAAGCACTTGAAACGTTAAACACGTTTGGATAAATTAAATTGTTAACTTTTAAATCTGATCGTTTAAATATAATCCCAGTATTTGGTGGAGCTGGAAATAAAGTCATAAGTACTTTTTTTCCTGAATGTAGACCAACGCCTTCAAATTCAATTTTATTTTTTATAGTTTTTTGGTTTAAAACTGACATAAATAACTTATAGAGATTTGCCATTAGCAAGGAAATACAAGTAATGTTACAAAAGAATACAAGTCCTCAGTCAAAAATGTCAAATATCTTATAAAATATACCTGTTTTTTTTGACAATTTTTCTTCAAGATATATTTCTGATTTGTTTACTCCACTCACAACTTTGCTTGCAGATATACACATAGTATCATCTTTGACATCATTTAGAAATTGTTTAGCATATTCATATGAAACGATTTTATTTATTTTAATTTTACATTCGTCAAATAAGTTTCTAATCTTTTTTAAAAGACTTTTATCTAAGCATATTAACTCAAATTCTAAAATAATTTTTTTAAATTTTATATTGTTTGGAAAAAATTTATAAAGTTTATCATCTATAAAATATTTGTTGATTATAATGTGTACGATTGATAGATTTTTTTCTTTAGAATTAAATTGATTAACTCCATTTTGGATAAGGTTGGTAATCACTTCTTTATCAAGCTTTCTCTCATCGAAGATATTTTTAAAACTAAATAATATTTTTTGATAAGATCTAGATTGAATTGATATATTCCCATTATTTAAAAAAAAAGCCTAAATTTTTCTCTAATTTTCTAATATTTTCTTTAAGCAACGCTAGTAGAATTTTAAAATTTAAATTGTTATTTAAGTTTTCAGGAATTTCAAAATGTACAGAACTTTTAAAATAATTTTTTCCTCTCTCAAAAAAACATATATAAATTTTTTTTTCTGAAATGCCAAAATAAAATTCTCCTAATAAAGAACTATTCATATTTTATAATTCTGTTCTTAATTCTTAAATCAATAATTTTAGAATTAATAAATTTTTTTTGGTTTAACAAATTGTTACCATAATTAATTATTTCTATATCATATTTGATTGGAAATTTTATTATCATACCACTTTTGAGTTTGATATCAAATCGACCACTTTTGAAAAAGGTAATATTTTTAACCAAAGCATAATTCAATTTTGAAAGTTTTAATAATTTAATTAATATAAAAATATCTTCAATATTTTTAGAACCTATTACAGTTGGTAGATTATTAGCTTCTATTTTATCTTTAAGCTTTTTTCCATTATCCCCTAAAATAATTTTTTCATTTTCAGTTAATATTATACATATTGGTTTAGCTGGAAAAATATTGATTAATAATTTGTTTGGATAAATTTTTTTTATAATTAAATATTTAGTGTCATTTCTTTCTGTTAATTTAATAAAATCATTTTTCTTTGTTATAAATATGTTTTTTCCTAAAACATCTTTAATTTCATTTCTAATTTCCATATTTTTTTTTTTTGAAAATCCATCAACATTAACATGGTTAATATTAAAAATGTTCCCAATATTGAAATCATAATTATTTATTGATGATAAAACTATAATTAATAAAGTATAAGTTAAAAATCTGAGTTTTTTACCTTTTTTTAGAAGCATCTTCTATCATCCAAATAATTAATGATCTAAAATCTATACCTCTGTAAGCAGCTACCTCTGGCACTAACGATAAATCAGTCATGCCCGGCTGGGTATTAATCTCTAATAAATAAAATTTATTTTCATAGAATCTAAAATCTGATCTAGTTATACCTCTGCATTTCAATAACTTATGTGCTTTCAAAGCAATTTCGTTAACTTTCTTATGATTTTTTTTACTAATGTTCACTGGGATCAAGTGTTTAGTTTTTGCATTAGAATTATATTTAGCTTTATAATCATAAAATTCTCTTTTTGGCCTTAGTTCAATTGCACCTAATATTTTGTTACCCATTATTGCTACTTGTATTTCCCTACCTGGAATAAATTTTTCAATCAGGATATCATTATAACTTTTCATTCTTTTTAAATTATATGATAGTGATGATTTATTCTTACATATGTATACATCTAGGCTAGATCCCTCGTTAATTGGTTTGATAACTAAAGGGTAATTTAAGTAACTCTCTATTCTTTTAAAATTAATATGCTTAAGGTCATTCTTAATCTTCATATATTTTGGAGTTAATATTTTGTTTTTAATAAAAATTTTTTTAGATATCTCTTTATCCATAGCTAACATGGATGAAATAACGCCTGAATGAGTATATTTTATACCCAATGTTTCTAGAATTGTTTGAATATAACCATCTTCACCAAATCGTCCATGTAATGCATTAAAAATAACATCTGGTTTGAAACTTTTTACAGTTTTAAGAAAATCAATACATGGATCGCAAAACTTTACTTTATATAATTTGTTTATTGATTTAATTATAGCTTTTGACGATTTAAGACTAATAGAGCGCTCTTTTGAATAACCGCCTCCCAAGATTAAGATCTTTTTTTTCATTTAATTTACAATTTCCAATTCTAACTCAAGTGATACCCCAGTTTTCTTTTTTACTTTACTTTTGACGAATTCTATTAAATTACACATATTATCAAAAGATGCGTTTTTAGAATTAATAAAAAAATTACTATGTTTTTCTGATATTTTTGCATCACCGAAACTTATTTGGTCGTCTACACTCTCCTTAATTAACTCCCATACTTTTTTATCAGATTGGTTTTTAGGATTTTTAAATGTGCTACCTCCAGTTTTAACTTTTACAGGTTGAGCAGTTTCCTTTTTTTCTTTTAATTTATGAATATTTTCTTCTATTATTTTTTTATCCTTTTTTTGAGTTTTAAAAGAAGCGCTTAAAAAAATTAGATTTTTCGGGAGATTAGTTTTTCTGTAATCAAACCTTATATTTTTCGACTCAATTGTAAAAACTCTGCCGCTCAAGTCCATTACTTGAACTGAAATTAAAACATCTTTGAACTCTGTACCAAAACATCCTGAGTTCATTCGAATACCTCCTCCAACCGATCCCGGAATGCATGATAAAAACTCCAGGCCACCTAGGTGATTTTCACAGGCAAAATCAGAAACTTTTTTATCAAGAATTGAACAACCGGCTATAACAATATTATCTTTTGTTAATGAAATTTTATTAAAATTTTTACCTAATTTGATAAATATACGATTTTGAATATTTTCAGAAATTAATAAATTCGATCCTGCGCCCATAACAAAAAAGTTGTTATTTTGTTTTTTTATATATAGTAAAAATTCTCTTAATTCTGTTAATGTTTCTGGAACAAAAAAAATTTTTGCATTACCTCCTATATTAAGCCAAGTATGATTTTTTAAACTGTAATCAAATTTAATTTTACCTTTTATATTCTTTGAAAAGCTATCTAAATCTTTAATCATTATGTTTTCATTAAGCTTGGTAATTCTTTTATCCAACTTGATATAGATCCTGCTCCCATACCGATAGCTATATTTTCAGCGTTCAAGTATAGTTTTAAAAATTTTGCTAATTCGTATTGATTATTTACAAAAAATACTTGAACCTTGGACTGTTTAGCTATTTGTTTTGCAAAACTATAATAATTAAGTTTCAACTTTATACTCTCACCAGCTTTATAAATAGGACATAATATTACAGAATTTGCTTTTTTAAATGATGAACAAAAGTCTTTTTTTAAATCATTTAATCTAGAGATTCTGTGAGGTTGAAAAATACATACTATTTTTTTGTTTCTATAACTGTTGCTAACTCCATTTATCACTTCTTTAATTTCAGTTGGGTGGTGAGCATAATCATCATAAATATCTGCACCATTATAGCTAAATATTCTATTAAACCTTCTTTCTACACCTTTAAAGTTTTTTAAACTTTCCCTCAAAATATTTGGTGAAATACCAATAAAATATGACACAGCTATTGCAGCTGTTGCGTTTTTTATATTGTGATTTCCTATTAGAGGAATTTCAAATTTCTTTAAAACTATTTTTTTTTTGTTAGGTAGTTGCATTTCTACATCAAAAAATGATTTATTTTTACAGAATAAAATATTTTTAATTTTGAAATTTGATTTACTGTTAATTCCATAAGTCAGAATATTTTTAATTTTGATAATTTTACAAATTTGTCTAATATTTTTGTCGTCTAAACAAACAAATGTCTTACCAAAAGATGGAACTTTGATCATAAATTTTATGAAATTTTTTTTTAAATCATCTAAAGATTTGTAGTAATCCATATGCTCTCTATCAACATTTGTAACAACTGCATATGTTGAAGGGACTTTTACAAAACTTCCATCAGACTCGTCTGACTCTAATATGCACCACTCACTTTTTCCAAGTTTAGCTGAGTTTTCTAGAGAATTAATAACTCCGCCATTAATAATTGTTGGGTCTAATTTAGCTTTTGCAAAAATAGAGGCAATCAAAGATGTTGTTGTAGTTTTTCCATGAGATCCTGAAACTACTATATTTTTTTTTAGTGAAGTTATATGAGCTAACATATCTCCTCTTTTATATATTGGTAAATTTTTTTTTTTTGCTTCTTTTATTTCTATATTTTTTTCCTTTATTGCAGAAGAGATTACTAAAATTGTTGCTTTTTTAATATTTGATGCCGCGTGCCCTAAAAAAAATTTGATATGATTTTTTTTTAATCTTTCAATATTTTTGTTAAGACCTTTATCGCTTCCTTGAACTTTAAAGCCAAGGCCTTTCATAATTAAAGCCAAACCACTCATACCTATGCCACCTATTCCAACAAAATGAATTATTTCAGATTTACCTAAATTTATATTCATTTTAATATAAGATTATTTAAACGATTAGAACTTTTGAGCCAATTATGTTTTTTTTTAAAATCACACATATTTTTTTTTTTTTGAAATATTAATTTTTTATTTTTAATCAAATTTATTATAAAATTATATAAAAAATTCTGCTTTATATCAGTTTCTCTTATTAACCACCCTAGATTTTTTTTTACATAATATTCTGCATTAAAAAATTGGTGATCATCTTTGGCAAAGGGGAAAGGTATAGCTAGAAATGGAGTTCCTAGAAATACTAATTCATTAATGGTCGATGCTCCGGATCTTGTTATTGCTAGATCACTTTTTTTTATAATCTTATGCAGATCATTAGTATATGAAAAAACTTGGGAATTTATATTATTTGATAAATAGTATTTTTTTAGGTTTTTTAAATTTTTAAAACTGGTTTGATGATAAATTTTAATTTTAAATTTTCTAGATAATTTAATTAAATCATTACTAAATATATTATCAAATTTTTTTGCTCCTTGACTTCCTCCTATTATTAAAATTGAAAAAAACTTAGATTTCTTAGCAAGTTTATTTTTAAATAAAAAAATATTTTTTCTAATTAATGGCTTTATTACCAAGTTTTTATATTCCATTTTTTTTGGTAATTTTTTTATCTTTTTATTGTATGTGAATATTTTTTCACAATAATTTAATAAAAATAGATTTGATCTACCTAAAACTAAATTCGGTTCAAATAAAAAAATCTTTAAATTTAAAATCTTGGCAGCTAAACAGATAGGTATAGACATGTAACCTCCGGTAGATATTACCAATTCGATTTTTTTTTTTTTTAAGAATGAATATGACTTTAATATAGAAAAGATAAATGTAATTAAAAATGGTATAAGACCTATTATATTATTATAAATTTTTGGTACATCTATTAGTTTAATTTTATATTTTTTTTGGTTTAGATATTTTATACCTCTTTTATCGCATACAATAATAATGTCGTTTTTATCATTCAAATAATCATATAGAACTTGGGCAGGGATTACGTGGCCACCTGTGCCCCCAGTGCTTATTGTTATTTTTTTCACAAATTTAAATCTTTCTCCTTGTAAAATTTAGTATTAAACCTGCAAGTATTGAAGAACTGAGTATAGAAGAACCCCCGTAACTTAAAAAAGGCAATGTCATGCCTGTTGTTGGAAGAAATCTAATATTTACACCAATATGAATTAATACCTGAAATAAGATTAATAATATAGAACCAATTAAAATAAGTTTATTACTGTTATTTTTTTCAGATGGAATTTTTTTAAAGACCTTAAATATTAAGAGTAAAAAAATTAATAAAACTATTAAAATAAGCAAAACCCCAAATTCTTCAGAAATCACTGATATAACATAATCTGTATGAGCCTCAGGGACTAAAGTATTCAGCGTCCCTTCTCCAACTCCTTTTCCAAAGAAACCCCCATCAATAATTGCATCGGTAGCCTTCTGGGATTGATAATTCCCTTTTTGCTTAGTGTCAAAAAATGCTGTTATCCTAAATTTTATATATGAAAATTTTGGTATATAAAAAATCAGGTACCCTAAAATAGATAATGAAAACAATATTAAAAAACTAAGTAGGTATAAATTAATTCCAGACACAAATATAAGACTTAACCATACTAAGGAAATTAATAAAGTTTGCCCAATATCAGGTTGTAAAACTAACAACAATAAAATAGGTAAAATCAGTAATGTGCTTAAAAAAAATTTAAAGTAATTATTTGAAGTGAACTTTGATCCTATTATTAATGACAAAAGAATTACTAAGAAAGGTTTTAGAAATTCTATTGGTTGAAATCTTGGTAAAGTTGGAAAATCTAGCCACCTTTTAGAACCTTTTATTTCAACTCCGAAAAATGGGATTAATATCAAAGAAATAAAAAATAAAATAAACATTAGAATTGATATTTTATAAATATCTTTTTCTTTCAGAGCTGAAAAAAAAATAATTAAACAAAAACCTAAAAAAATGTAAATTAGATGTCTTATGAAGAAATAGTAATTATTTGTACCAAGTTTTGTAGAGGCTATAAGTGAAGTTGATACCAAGGAAAAGAACATACCTAGTATGATTAAAGACAAAAATAGAAAAAAAATTAATTTATCAAGGTTTTTCCACCAATCGTATATTAAGTTGTCATATAAATTTCTACTTTCCATAAAAATTATATCTTTTTATTAATGAGTTAAAATAATCTCCCCTATGTTCAAAATTTTTAAATTGATCAAAAGATGCGGCTGCTGGACTAAACAAAATTATTTTCTTATTTTTATCGTTTTTAATATCTTTTTGGATAGTTAAAATTGCATTTTTCAAATTTTTTAGATATTTAAAATTTATTTTTTTTTTAAATTTGTTAGCAAAATATTTTTTATTCAGCCCAATAATATAAGCTTTTATATTTTTAAAATATTTTCTTTTTAGCTTAAATTTGTCCCCTTTTTTATACATACCTCCTACAATCCAATATATATTTTTATAAGTTGATAGAAGATTATTAGTTGATGAAAAACTTGTAGATTCTGAATCGTTTATTATTGTTAAATTTAACTTATCATAAATAATTTGTTTTCTAAATTTTAATCCTTTAAAAAGATTCAATGATTTAAATATATTATAATCTTGTATTTTAAATATCTTTGAGATTTTATAAACAAAGTGAATATTTTTTAAATTATTTTTATCTAGTAAGTATTTATTATTAATTTTTTTTTTAAAAAAATCATAATTATTGTAAGCTATCTTAATTACATTGGATTTGATATTTTTTGTTGATATATGTCTATTTATTATTGAACTGTCTTTCTCTATAAAAGATAATGTATTTTTTGGCTGATCGCATATCAGTTTAATTTTAGCTTCCGCATATTTATTAATATTGTTGTGTCTTTCTAAGTGATCTACATTTAAGTTTAAAATAGCTGCGTAATCGGTTTTAAAATATTTGTTATAAAATATTTGATAAGATGATGCTTCAATTATGAAAATAGTATTTTTTTTAATTCTTTTTTCCTTTAAAGGAGGTTTTCCAATATTGCCAATTAATCTTACATCAAACTTTTTTGATTTAAAAATATTATATAGCATCTGACAAGTGGTTGATTTACCATTGGTTCCTGTAATAGTAATTTTAATATTCTTTGGGTAAATAATATAAAAAATATCTAGCTCAGTAATTATTTTGTTCTTATTTTTTATAAGATATGATTTCAGTTTGCATTTTTGCATATCTATCCCTGGACTTATAACAATATAATCGAATTCCGATTTTGTAACGCTATTTTTATTCAAAAAAAATTTTTCGTTTTTTTTATTTTTTAATAACCGATTATCATCATAAATATTAATTTTATTTTTATTGCGTAGATGTTTAAAACATGAATTGCCCGACAGACCTAATCCATATATTAATATTTTTTTGTTAAAAAAAATTCTAGTGAGCATTATCTCAATTTTAACGTGGCTAATCCAATCATTGCTAAAATTAAAGAAATAATCCAAAATCTAATTACCACCGTCGACTCCGGCCACCCTTTTTTTTCAAAATGGTGGTGAATTGGCGCCATCATAAATATTCTTTTTCCCGTTAATTTGTAAGAAATCACTTGAACAATTACAGATACTGCCTCCAAAACGAAAAGGCCACCTGTAATTGCTAAAACTATCTCATGTTTTGTGACAACGCCCACAGCACCTAAAGAGCCCCCCAAAGCTAGAGAGCCAGTATCACCCATAAAAATTTTTGCTGGTGGTGCATTAAACCATAAAAATCCTATGGACGCCCCGATAATTGCTCCACAAAAGATCGCTACTTCTCCTACACCCTCTATATAAGGTATTAAAAGATAATCAGCAAAAATAATATTGCCTGATACATAACTTATAAAAGCAAAACATCCTGCAACTAAAATTATAGGGACAGTAGCTAATCCATCTAGTCCGTCTGTTAAATTAACTGCATTTGATGACCCAACAATAACAAATAAATAAAAAGGTATAAAAAACCAACCAAGATTAATAATTAAATTTTTAAAAAATGGTAAGTAAAGATTATTAGTTAAATCAGAGTCTACAAATTTATAAAGAATTATTAATGAAATTAAGCTAAGAATAATTTGGATTAATAATTTTAATTTTAAAGAAACACCAGTTGAATTGTTATTTTTAATTTTTTTATAATCATCTAATGCGCCCAGAGCTCCAAATGAAAATGTTATAAAAATTAACAACCAATTATATGGATTATTAAGATCTGACCACAGAAAAACACTAGTAAATAGACCAATCAAAATTAAAACGCCGCCCATTGTAGGTGTGCCTATTTTTTTAATTAAATGGTCTTCAGGACCATCTGGCCTTATTGGATTTGTGATTTTTTTTGTTGAAAAATAATTTATAAACCTATCACCAATTAAAAAAACTACTATCATGGCTGTTATTATGGATAAACCAGTTCTTACTGTAAGAAAATTAAAAAAATTTAAGAATGAATAAGTATCTGAAAAATTAGTTAATAAATTGTATAACATTACAAATTTTTAATTATTTTATTTAAACCAGTTGAGTTAGAACCTTTTACCATCAAAAAACTGTTATTTGGTAAATCATTTTTTATCAATCTATATATATCTGTTTTATTTTTTAATATTCTTCCTCTAATTTGTGGTTTTAATTTGTTAAATGTATGTTTAGTATAATTTCCATAAACGAAGGTCTTATCTACTTTCGACTTATTGATGTATTTTGCAATGTCAATATGTAGTTTTTTTGAGTATTTTCCAAGTTCAAGCATATTTCCTATTAATAGATATTTTTTGGCTTTATTGGTATAAATTTTATCATATCTTTCTAAAGCAAATTTTAGGGAAGAAGGGTTTGAATTATAGCTTTCATCGATAATTTTTAACTTTTTTTTACCCTTGTTAAATTTAATTATTGATCCCCTGCTTTGTGGTATGCAAAAGCCTAAAAATAAATTCTGACTTAATTTATCAACACTGAAATAATTACTAATTATACATATTGTAGCTAAGATATTTTCAACATGATGGGTTAAATTATTAGATATTAAAAATGATTTTTTTACTCCCTTAATTTTTAAATTAATTAAATATTTTTTCTTATATTTTTTTTGGTTTAAAAAAACAATATCAGCACGTTGGTTATTTTTGCTATATGATAAAATTTTTAGACCACGAATTTTAGATTTTTTTTCAAAATATTTATAATATTTGTCATCCATATTTAAAACCATGGTGCCATCAGTAGTAACATTGTTAATTATCTCACCTTTTGCTCTTGCAATCTCATTTAAATTTTTAAAATTTTTAATATGAGCGTATGAAATATTTGTAATAAGACCTAAGTGGGGCATTATTAATTTAGTGAGGTAGTTTATTTCGCCTTTCTTATCCATTCCAGTTTCCAATACTGCAAACTTTGCAGTCTCTGGTGTGTTAAAAATACTTAAAGGAACCCCAAATTTATTATTAAAAGATTTTTTTGAAAAATAAGTTTTCTCTAACTTTTTAAGACAAAAACCAGCTAATTCTTTTACAGAGGTTTTGCCTGATGATCCTGTAATAGCTATTGTATTAGTTTTTATAGTTTTTCTAATTATTGAGTTGATGTAATTAAGAAAGCTTAAAGGATTTTTGTTAAATTTTACTTTTGAATTTTTAAATTTCAGATTCGATATCGCTAAAGCTGCTCCATTAATTATTGCTTCATTTGCAAATTTATTTCCATCAAATTTTTTGCCTTTGGCACCAAAAAATATTGAATTTTTATTAATTTTTTTTGAATTTAATGACGCATAATTTAAAATTAATTGCTTATCAACGACATCATATCCGAAAGCCTCATTAACAATATTTGTTTTGATTGATTTTGATAGATTTTTATTTTTTTTATAAATAGCATCTATAATTTCTAATCTATCTGAAAAAAATTTTTTTTTTTTATACTCTTGATAGTTTTCATGCCCTTTGCCAGCAACAATCAAAATATCTCCTGACTTTAATTCTTTGACAGCCATTTTTATTGCTTTTGCTCTTGATGGAATTTCAACAAATCTTTTATTTTTGATACCTTTTTTAATTTGATTTCTTATAAATTTTGGATCTTCTAAACGAGGGTTATCGTCTGTTAAATAAATATTATCACAATACTTTTGTGCAATATTTCCCATCATTGATCTTTTATTTTGATCTCTGTTGCCTCCGCAACCGAATACTAAGGAAATCTTACTTGAAGGGAAATCTTCCTTAACGTTTAATAACACTGTTTTAAGAGCATGCGGAGTATGAGCGTAATCTAATATAACAGTGCCATTGTTTTTTAAATTACCAATTTTTTCAAGTCTTCCACTAATTGGTTTAATTTTATTAATTGATTTTAAAATTTTGATTATTTTTAAACCTGAGAGATAGGCAGCAATAATCGCATAAATTAAATTATTAATTTGAATTTTTCCTATAAGTGATGTTTTAAAAGAATATTTTTTTTTACCAACTCTTATATCAATTTTTTTTTGATTGCCAATATTTGAAATATTTTTAATATTAATAAATGATTTTGAATTTCCTAAAGTATATTTTTTGAAATTTCTTTTTTTTGAAATATGATTTAATATTTTTGATTCTTTTATATTTTCATCAAAAATTATGTTACCTCTAGGGTCTAGTAATTGATCAAAAAGAATTAGTTTTGAATTAAGATAATCTCTAAATGATTTATGGTAATCAAGATGATCTCTTGAAAAATTGGTAAATATAGCAGATTTAAATTTTATATTTTCTAATCTAAACTGTTTTAATCCATGACTTGAAGCCTCTAATATTACGTTGTCGATTTTTAATTTTTTTAGTTTTTGTAATACTTTATGGATACTTATAGGATCAAGTGAGGTATTGCTTGTATTTAAATTAAGATTTTTGGATAAAATACCAAGTGTTCCGATTGAAGCCACTTTTTTATTATTTAACAATAAAATTTGCTGATAAAAATTTGCTACTGAAGTCTTTCCGTTAGTACCTGTAACCGCTAAAATATTTTTAGGTTTTAATTTATAATATTTGCTCGAAACTTCTGACAATAATTTTCTTGGATTAATGCTGTTAAGAAACAAAATTTTTTTTTCATTAAAACCCTCAAATTTAGAATTTGATATAATTACTCTAGCTCCATTATTTATTGCATCTTTAATATATTTTCTACCTTTAAAAAAATTTCCATCAATTGCAAAAAATATGTCATTTAATTTACAATCTTTGCTGTTAAAACGGATATTTTCAAAACTGATTTTTTTATATTCTTTTTTTAAATTTTTAAATATTTTGCCTAGTAACATTAATTTAAACTCTTAGTACTTTGTGGCTAAAATAGGTCCTATTTTATCAATAATTTTTCCTGCTATTTCGACAGATGTCCACCCAGCAGTATTAAATGGTGTTCCTTGGAATGATCCAGTTTTATTTCTATATTGGTAAACATAATCTTTAGAAAGTTTTGTATCTTCTAATAAAACAACTAAAACATACCTCGGGTTTGAAATTGGAAATACCGAAGCGAAGGTGTTGATTTTTTTTTTTGTATATAATCCATTTTCTACTATTTGTGCTGTGCCTGTTTTTCCTCCTACCTCATAGCCTTCAACATCAGATAGGCCTGCTGTTCCATTTGTTACAACTTTTCTTAACATATGGTTTAGATTAATACTTACATCATCATTTAAAATTTTTTGTCTTTTTGATTTAACAAATTTTTTTTTTATTAAAGTTGGATTAACCTGATAACCACCATTTGCTAAAATTGCATATCCTTTAGCAAGTTGAATTGGGGTAGTAGTAATTCCATGTCCGTAAGAGACTGTTTTAAGTTTACAGTCCCTCCATTTGAACGGTAAGGGCGTTCCTACTTCCTCAATATCAAATTTCATCTTATCTAATATTCCGATGCTTCCTAAAAATTCTTTCATTTTTTCCTTACCTATAATTTCACCGATTTTTACTGATCCAATATTGCTTGAATATACTAAAATATCTTCGACATTTAAATCATTTGGCAAATCTTCGTCATACTCTGAAATAATTCTTCCCCCACATCTCATTTTTTTTTTTAAATTTAAAAACTCATCCATTGGTGATACCAGCTTATAATTTAAAGCAGCAGCAATTGTAAAAGATTTAAAAACAGAACCAAGTTCGTAAACGCCTGTAGTCGCGCGGTTAATGAAGTTTTTGTCAGATATATCCTCTCTATGATTTAGATTATAATCAGGTATTGAGACTAAAGATAAAATTTCTCCATTATTTATATCCATTAATATCCCTGTGCCACCGATATTTTTAAAAATATTTTGTGCGTTTATTAATTCATCTCTAATTATATACTGTAAATGTTTATCTAAAGTTAAAATTAGTTTTTGTTTCTCATTTTTTAATTTTTTATCGAAAGACTTTTCTATTCCAGAAATACCATTGTTATCATCATCAATTTGTCCGACAACATGTGAAAATAAATTTTTATCTGGATAAATTCTAATTATCTTAGGCTCTAATATAATGGATTTTTCACCTAATAATCTTATTTTCTGAATTTGATCAGGTGTAACTTTTTTTTTAACATAAAAAAATTTTTTACCCAAAATCTTTCTCTTGATTTCTGAAATGTCACTTTCTGGAAAAGTATATTGCAATTTTATGAGTAATTTTTTTTTATCTTTTACTAATTTTGGATCTATTCCTACATTAGTGGCAAATACTGATTGACTTATAACGTTTCCATTTCTATCAGTTATATCTGCTCTATTGATTAGATTTGTTTTTTGGTTGTTAGTAAGAAATAATTTTGATGATAGATAAATTACTCTTGTAGAGTACAATAAGATTATTGAAAAAATAATTAGAAAAATAAAGGCAACTCTATTCAAACTTATTTTAAATTTACTTTTGCTGAAATCTTTAAAATCCAAGGTTGATTTGTTAATAGTAATCTTATTTTCCTGATTATTTTGTGTCATGACTCAAATATATAAATTGTTTAAATTCTAAGAATCTAAAATCTTTAGAAAAGAACTTATCTTTTAATTCAAATAATCTCTCTGGGGAACTAAGGTAACTATTTTGTAATTGTATTAATTCTTTTTTATTAAGTAAAATTTTAATTTTTTCTTCAGAATTAAATATCTCAGTTTCTAATTCTCTAGTTGAGGTTTTTATTAAAGTCGTGAGTATTATTAAGATTGTAATAAAAAAAATAATTAAATATTTTTTCATAATTTTGAACATTTTTTTTCTATTTCAAGTAATTCTTCAAATTTCTCGAACAAAAACTTTGTTTCTATTTTTTCTATCCCATGCCTCCTTATAGATCTTAATTTAGCGGATCTTGAAGGTGGATTTACATCTATTTCTTCATGGGTTGGTGTTATTACTTTTTTATTGATTAATTTAAAATAAAATTCCTCATTTTTGCTAATAGGCAAATATCTAGAAACAGATTTGCTTCTTGTAATATTATTAAAAAAAAATTTGCAAATTCTATCCTCAATAGAATGAAATGTTACAGTTGCTATCACTCCATTATCCGAAACAATATTACAAGATTTAGATAGTGCAGAAACTAATTCGCTAATTTCGTTATTTACCAAAATTCTTAAAGCTTGGAAGATCTTAGTTGCTTTATTTTTTTTTGTAAAGTTTTGTTTTGATAAATTTATTATTCTTACAAGATCTTCGGTTTTGATATCTTTAAGTAATCTTTCTTTAATAATTTTTTTAGAAATTTGTTTTGCTTTTTTCTCCTCTCCAAATAATTTAAATATTAGCTCTAGTTGAGTAGCTGATAATTTCCTAATTACATCGTCAGCAGAAATTTTATTGAGCCCCATTTTCATATTTAATTTACCTTTTGAGTTAAATGATAGTCCTTTTGAATAATCTTTTATCTGTCTATAAGAAAAGCCTAAATCGAATATTATTCCATTAATTTTTTTTGGTAATCGTATTTTGTCTATATCGCTAAATTTCCTATTATGAAAATCAAATCTATCTTTAAATTTTTTTTTAAATTTAATTGCAATAGTTTTTGATTTTGGATCTCTATCTAAAGCAATCACTTTAGTGCCTGTAAACTCTAAAATTTTTTTTGAATATCCACCTTGTCCAAATGTACAGTCAATATAAGTGCCACCGTTTTGAGGAGAAATAATACTTAATACTTCTTTAAGTAGTACAGGATAATGTAAGTTTTTATCCGATACAATGATGGCACTCATCTATTTTTTCAAAGACCATTAATTTTTTTGTCTTCTTAAAAATGCAGGAATCTCTAATTCATCTTCCTCATTATCTTTATCTGAAACTTCATCAATTTTTTCATCTATGTTTTCACTATCAGAGTTAAAAAGTTGAGGACTGTCTTCGCTTAATTCAAAATTTTCTAGGCCATTTGAATTTTCAACACCATTTGTGTCCTGGTTAAATTCTGATTGTTTTTCCAAGTTCAGAGGACTATCTTCACTTATATTTGAATTGTTACTAATCTCACTTACTTCGTTATCTAAAGATGAGCTATTTAATACCATGTTTTCATCTACCATTGAATTAAACATTTCAGTTTCAGTATTCTTCAATTCCATTGAATCTAATTTGAGTGCATTAGCTCCACTAGTGTTTGGTATTGTTTCAGATCTTATGGAATTCAATTGGACGTTATTTTGTGTGTTAGCAAAATCCGAGTAACCTGGGTTTCTATTTTGAATCCTGTGGACCATATTAATTACCGATTTAGACTCTGGTTGCTGACCGTCTAGTGCAGTCGCAACTATAGAAACACGTATTTTACCGTCTAGACTAGGGTCTATAATTGAGCCGTTAATTATTTCCGCTTCACTATCAACTTCTGACCTAATTTTATTTACGATCTCATCAACCTCAAACAAAGTAAGATCATCTCCCCCAGTTATATTTATTAAAAGCCCTTTAGCACCTTTTAATGAATAGTCATCAATTAAAGGATTATTTAAAGCTATTTCAGTTGCTTTTACAGCTCTGCCTTCGCCCTCGGCTTCTCCTGTTCCCATCATGGCTTTGCCCATCGAGCTCATAACAGTTTCAACATCTGCAAAATCTAAATTTACTAAACCATCTTTTACCATTAAATCAGTCACACTTTGAACTCCGTGTCTTAATACACTATTTGAAAGTTGAAAGGACTCTGTGTATCTTGTTTTTTCATTAGCAATTTTAAATAAGTTTTGATTTGGAATAACAATTATAGTATCGACATGTTTTCTTAATTCATCTAGACCTTGCTGGGCTCTTCTCATTCTAGATGATGACTCATATAAAAATGGTAAGGTTACTACTCCAACCGTTAGAATATTTAATTCTTTTGCTGCCCTTGCAATTATATGAGCAGCACCAGTGCCTGTTCCACCACCCATGCCTGCGGTTATAAAAACCATGTTAGCGCCTTTCAATAAATCTATAATATCATTTAAAGACTCATTAGCTGCAGCTTGACCTATTTCATGCTTTGCTCCAGCACCTAATCCTTTTGTAACATTTAATCCTATTTGAATTCTTGTTTTTGCTTTACTTGTTTTAAGATCTTGTGCATCAGTATTAACGGCAACAAACTCAACTCCCTCAACACCTGCATCTATCATTTCATTTATTGCATTACCACCAGCTCCACCTACGCCAAGAACTAATATTCTTGGTTTAAGTTCTTTTATTTCCGGCACTTTAAAGTTAATAGTCATATTTCCCCCTTTTTATTAATTAAATTTTTTGCTCCCATTTAAGGCTAGCTCTATGGATGTTAGATTTTCTTTTCGCGATTACCTTAAATTTCTTATAATTTGAAGGCTCCCATATTTGAAAAGTTTTTCCTTGGCCTACAAATAACATGACATTTTTAATTTTTGCATGATTTAAAAGTTTGTTTGTTAGTAAAATTCTACCTTCACTGTCAAATTGTAAATTAGTGCTCTCCGAAAGTACTGAGGTGGCAAAATAATCTTTTTTTTCCTCAAATGGATTTAGTGAGTCTATTGCGTTTGAAATTTTTTCAATTCTATCTTGAGGCCATGCTTCTATACAATTATTATTAAATGATGGATAACAAATTATTCCATTGTATCCTAAATTTGAAAGATATGATCTAAAGCTAGCTGGCACAGATACCCTTCCTTTTTTGTCCATTTTGTTTTCGAAAGTAGATAAAAACATATTCCATATTTTCACTAATTCCCTGTTTTGGGAATTTATGGGATATTATGGGTTTTTTTTAATACAGTCAATAGTTGTTTTTAATGATCAACTCTTAGTGAGAACAAAATAAAAACTTGATATGAAAGTTTATAGAGATGCCAGATAAAATATAAGCCGGGTTCTGTCATTTAAACCTATCATTTATCTAGGCTTTAAGTCTCCTTAAAGCTCGAGCAACCAACCCTGATGACTAGCCAAAGACTGCTTT
>MDSW01108735.1_pt1 | contig 18958 bp, 19 predicted proteins | sample 811171 | NCBI WGS metagenome assembly MDSW01 (sample SAMN05326641, study PRJNA326480) | marine metagenome | isolation source: seawater | place: Atlantic Ocean: North West | collected 2012 | reverse complement strand
TCAAGTGTTCAGACTTGAATTGAGCAAGGTCCTCATCAGTTAAGTCTGCAACCTGTTCAGGACGATATTGTTCGAGGCTGCCGTCCTTGATGAAGGGAGGGAGAGGCAAATCAGGATGACCATCCGGAGAGGTGGGCCCCTGGTATCCAGGCGCCACGTAAACCGGCGCCTGACCATCATGAATTGACGGATTTGTCCCATCCGCAGTCGGTGGTGTCAGACCTCCACCCACCCCTGGCGGAGGGGGAACAATCACTCCATCTGGTGGAGCCCCCCCCGGTGGCATCACTCCATCCGCAGGCGGTGGAAGGTCCGGCGGCAACAAACCACCCACTGGTGGTGGTCCTACGGGCGGTGGGCCAACGGTCGGTGGCCCACCTGGCGGCGGCACAAAGCCTTCTGCTGGAAAAGGAGGAGGTGTAGGTGTCAGACCTCCACCCACCCCTGGAGGTGAACTGTCTCCTGGAGGTGAACTGTCTCCTGGAGGTGAGCTGTCTCCTGGAGGTGAGCTGTCATCTCCAGGAGGTGAGCTGTCATCTCCAGGAGGTGAGCTGTCTCCTGGAGGTGAGCTGTCATCTCCAGGAGGTGAGCTGTCATCTCCTGGAGGTGAACTGTCCCCTGGTGGTGGAGCCAGCGAGAAGGCCACTGATTCAGCGAAGCCCATCTGGGTCAATGCCGATCTTGTGTTGAACGTCCAAGCCATGGGATTACTTTCTGCCAACTCTTTTATCAACCTAACAACCACCCCATAAAAGTCCAAACGAACGAAATACTTCATTCACAGCCAACGCCGATCTTCTCAAGGCAACTTGGATCAAAAGAATTTGAATGCACACTTAAGCAATCAAGACTAAACTCACATCACGACAAGAGAGAGTCCAAAAGCTCCTCTTTTCTCAACAAAAATTGATCAATTAAATTCCCATCATTCTCATAAGAAACAGCAAAATCAGCTCTTTCAATAAATAATTTTTTTGATTTAGGGCACTGCCAAGAATTACACTTGTACGACGGTTGCAATCCGCCCACCCATGACCCTGCGGCTTACAAACAGCCTTACGCGCCGCTCGGAGCCTTTTACTCCATTGGAAGAGGGGAAGGTCAGCATCTATTGCTGTGGTGTCACGGTTTATGACCTGTGTCACCTAGGTCATGCCAGAAGTTACATCAATTGGGATGTGCTGCGGCGCTATCTGATTTGGAGAGGTTACGACGTCACCTACATTCAGAACTACACCGATATCGACGACAAAATCCTCAATCGAGCTACCGAAGAAGGCAGCACGATGCAGGCTGTGAGCGAGCGCAATATCGAGGCCTTCGAAATCGATATGAGCCGGCTCAACATCCTTCCAGCAGACCGCATGCCACGGGCCACCGGTTGCATTGATGGCATTCAGAACCTGATTGGCGAACTGGAGGCCAAAGGGGCGGCCTACAGCTCCGATGGCGATGTCTATTTCGACATTTCAAAGGCCAAGAATTACGGCAAACTGAGTGGTCGCGACACCAACGAACAACAACAGGGAGCCAGCGGCCGCACCACAGATGGGGAGGACACCCGCAAGCGTCACCCCTTTGATTTCGCCCTCTGGAAAGGGGCCAAAGCTGGCGAACCAAGCTGGGACTCCCCCTGGGGGCCAGGTCGGCCGGGCTGGCACATCGAATGCTCAGCCATGGTGCGCCAGGAACTCGGCCTGACGATCGACATCCACCTCGGCGGCGGTGATCTGGTCTTTCCGCACCACGAGAACGAGATCGCCCAATCCGAAACTGCCAATGGCGCCACCCTGGCGAACCTTTGGATGCACAACGGCATGGTCAATGTCGGAGGCACAAAGATGTCGAAATCTCTTGGCAACTTCACCACGATCCGCGCCCTGCTCGACAGCGGTGTGTCGCCAATGACCCTGCGGCTCTTTGTGCTGCAAGCGCACTACCGCAAGCCCCTCGATTTCACCGCCGAAGCCCTTGATGCTGCCGCCAGCGGCTGGAAAGGACTGAATAGCGCCCTGTTGGTTGGTGAGCGCCATAGCGAAGTCTTGGGAGACGACGCCAAATCAGCCGAATCCAGCAGTGAACTGGAGGAGCAGCGACTGCGCTTCATTACTGCCATGGACGATGACCTGAACAGCTCCGGTGGCTTGGCAGTGCTGTTTGAGTTAGCCCGCCCATTGAGGGCGCTCGCCAACCGCCTGGATCGGGGAGATGCCATCAACAACGAAGACAAACGGCTGCAGGGCCAATGGCAATTGTTACGAGAACTCGCCGCTGTGCTTGGACTCTGCGCAGAGAAGGAATCCGAGAAAACACACGACGATGCCGACATTCAAGCGGCAATCGAGGCTCGTTTAGCAGCAAAAGCGTCCAAAAACTATGCCGAAGCAGACCGGATACGAGATGAACTCAGCCGGAAGGGAATCGAGCTAATCGATCGGGCCGGCGGAATCACGGATTGGATTCGCTCATAACAAATCAATCAATGTCACGAGATACATGCATTGCAAAACACAAGTTGTTGGATGGCGTTAGCCAGCCGTAATCGACACATTCCATCTCATTCGCCAAAATCACTTACCCACAACACTTCAACGCATCAAAAAAGAAATGACTGCGCAGACCAGGCAGAATGGCATGACATCGAGAAGACATCGTGCTCTGGCTCAAACGATTGAATTTCATGGAAACGGCCAAACTAGAAATGGAGCTGATGAAGGCCTTCGAAGCGGGGCAAGACCTGGACGCAAAATTAAACAAGCAAGCTGAATTGGCATCGCAGAGCAAGGATGCCGAAGATCAGTGGAAGCTTGAGGTTTGGCAAAAGATGTTGGTACGCATCCGCAAAATGCAACAAATGATGGAAGACAAACCGGATCCAAACGCCTGAAAAGCATTCATATCACTGTCCTTTTATAAGAATTCGATCACACTAATAATCACGCCAATTGTTACTACTGGCAACGATACCCAGCGCAACATCACTAGCAGAAGACGCTGTAACGCAGGGGGCGTATTGCAGCCGTTCAAGTCATTGCGCAACCGCGACGGCGCCACCCAACCCAACAAAATAGTCAGGAACAATCCACCAAGGATCAAAAGCACTCCCCCAAAGAGCGAGTCCATCCAACCCAGAACATCCAGTGAGCTGACGGCATCCGACAAACCTGGAAGCTTTGGCAATCCAGTCACTGCGGGCAAGCCAATCAGAAGCGTCAACACGGCTGAAACACACACCGCCCGCACACGAGTCCAACCCAACCGGTCCATCAGGCTTGCCACAGGGACCTCTAGGAGAGAAACCGATGAGGTAATCGCAGCGATATAGGCCAATGCAAAAAAGAGGACCGCCACCAAGCGGCCAGTCATACCAAGCGATGACAAACCAGTCGGCAGGGTGATGAATAACGTTCCGATGGTGGATTTGCTCACAGCATCTGCCAGCCCAAAACTCATCACCAACGGGAATGTGACCATCCCTGCCAGCAGACCTACGGCAGTATCCATACCAACGATCAGCACAGATTCTCGTGGTAAATGAGCACGACGGTCGAGATAAGAGGCATAGGCCAAGATCGCTCCAATCCCAGCCCCAATCGAGAAGAATGCCTGTTTAAACGCGTTGCTAATTGTGGTGGGATTTAACAACTCATTCGCATCCCAACGCAGCAGAAAAGTGCGATAGCCCTCATGAGCCCCCTGCAAACCAGCTGCCCATATAGCGAGGCCAATTAACAGAATAAATAACAACGGCAACCCCCAGCGAGACAAACGCTCAATCCCCTTCTGCACACCACAAGCGACAACAAGACTGGTAAGGATCAGGCTTAAGAACTGTCCTAAAAAAGCAGGCTGTCCACCACGAATCTGATCAAAAAAGTCTTGCGCAATTGCCTTGTCCTGCGGCAGTCCATGAATCAAGGCATGCAGCAATGTTTGACCCGTCCATCCCATCAAGATCACATAAAAGCCAAGGATTCCGAAGGACACCAAAACAAACAGCCAGCCCATTGGTTGCCAGAGGCGACCACCAGCCACAGCCGGTGCCACCAGCGGACTACGCCCCGTGCTGCGACCGAGGGCCATCTCGGCCACAAGCAGTGGCAGACAGACCACCACCACAATTAATAGATACAACATCAAAAAAACCATGCCTCCGCCCTGGGAGGCTCGGTAGGCAAATCCCCAGAGATTGCCGAGCCCCACAGCGCTGCCGGCTGCTGCCAGAACAAAGCCGAGACCTGATCTCCACTGTTCTTTCACAGCCATGACGGACCTGTTGATCACAAGTTGATGGGTAGCTTGCCAGCGATCGCCTGTCCTAATGGGAGACTGTTGCGACTTGCCGTTCTCCTGTGAAAGCCATCAGCGTGCTGGGCTCCACGGGTTCGATCGGAACCCAAACCCTTGAGATCGCCGAGGAATTTTCAGATCAATTCAGGGTTGTGGCTCTGACAGCTGGTCGAAACCTGAAGCTCCTGGTGCAACAGATCCAACATCATCAACCTGAATTGGTTGCTTTGGCGGATGACAGCCTGCTGCCGGAATTACAGCAGCGTCTTGACGCACTTCCAGTTCATCAACGGCCAAATCGTCCGCCGCAACTGGTGGGAGGAGCTGAAGGGCTGAACATTGCGGCTTCTTGGGATACAGCCGATCTCGTCGTGACTGGAATCGTTGGCTGCGCAGGGCTCCTACCCACCTTGGCAGCCATCCGTGCCGGCAAAGATCTGGCCCTCGCCAACAAGGAAACGTTGATCGCAGCAGGCCCGGTGGTGCTGCCAGAACTGAAGAAAAGTGGCAGTCGATTACTACCAGCTGATTCCGAGCATTCCGCCATTTTCCAGTGTCTACAGGGAACCCCTTGGGCTGAAAATGCCCGCCTCTCGACGGGTGTACCCACACCAGGTCTACGACGGATTCAACTCACAGCATCCGGAGGGGCTTTCCGGGATTGGGATGCAGCTGATCTAGAAAACGCCACCGTGGCCGATGCCACCCGACACCCCAACTGGAGCATGGGGCGAAAGATCACGGTTGATTCAGCCACGTTGATGAACAAAGGGCTGGAAGTGATTGAAGCTCACTATTTATTTGGTTTGGATTACGACCACATCGAGATCGTGATCCATCCGCAAAGCATCATTCACTCGATGATTGAACTGGCGGATTCATCGGTATTAGCCCAACTTGGATGGCCCGATATGAAATTACCCATCCTCTATTGCCTCAGTTGGCCAGCGCGGTTTGAAACCCCATGGAGACGACTAGATCTCACCGAAGTAGGGCAACTCAGCTTCCGAGCTCCTGATACAACGAAATACCCCTGCATGGAACTGGCCTATGCAGCAGGCCGAGCGGGCGGGACCATGCCTGCAGTTCTGAATGCCGCGAATGAAGAAGCAGTGGCTCAGTTCCTCGAAGAACGGATCCATTTCCTTGATATTCCAGACGTGATCGAAGCGGCCTGCGAACGCCATAAACCCGATCTGATGGATCATCCCCAGCTTGATGATGTGCTTCAGGTGGATCAATGGGCTCGCAGTGCGGTACGTGAACAGGTGAGCCGCGGCACCCGCAGGATGCCGATGGCCGCCTTAGCGGCATGAACACCCCGCGGATCAGCCATCATTTATTGCTTTGCGCCACACCGACCAAGGCAAAATGCTGCGATCCCGAGATTGGCGCTGCCAGCTGGTCCGAGCTGAAGCGGGTGGTGAAGCAACTGGGGCTTGAAGATCCAGGCCGACCGGAAGGTGTGGTGTTACGCAGCAAAGCTGACTGCCTGCGCATCTGCGAACGTGGCCCTGTTCTGCTGATTTGGCCGGAGGGAATTTGGTACGCATCAGTCACACCCGAAAAAATCGAGCCGATTGTTCAAAGCCATGTGATCAACAAAACAATCTGCGAAGAATGGACCATCAAAACAACCCCATTTCAAGCCAGCCCTCAGCATTAGCGAACCTTTAATTGCAAGACGATTCCAGGCCTACTCCGGTGATTTTATATCGACAATCGCAACACTTAAAGCCCGGGCGACCAGTTCAACACAAGTCAATGAAACAGACAAGGAAAAATCAATGATCGAGCAACACCTTATAATTCATATTCTTCCCAGCCAAGCGAGAGAAACCGCCTCGATCACAAGGAGAATTGCAAGCCATACCAGAATCAAAGACATCAAAATCAAATCCACATATGCCACAGACTGCATCAAGCTTAGTCGCCAAGAGTGCTCTCCTACAAAGCCGCAAAGCATCATACAAAGCAAGTGCCTCATCCTCAAACTCGAGCGATTGCCAAAAACCCATTCAGCCAGACTGCCAATAGTCACCAATAAATGATCACAAACAAGCATTACAGCTAAAATTCTATTGAATTCAATTCAATCAAGTCTTTCCACCCGCAGAACAACTGCACATTCCCTCCATCCATACTCCCCTTCGTACACCAAGTAAACGGAGAGAACATCCTGCTTAGATATGAATCATGCAATCCTTCCCTCAATACAACGTCTAGCAACTCGTTCTCTTTACGAACAAATCGATGAAGAGTTAGTTCCTTTCATTCTTTCCTCCAATTGCCCTAACCATTTCGCAGCCACTTGATCGCCCCAGCATCCCCCTTGGCCATGAAAGCCGTTATGACCGCCATGACGGGTGAGCATCACCTGAATGGACGAGTGAGCCTGCACTCTGTTGGCCAGCATGCGAGCCGCAGCAACGGGGACCCAAGGATCATCTAGAGCTTGCAACAAAAGGGTTGGCGGAAAACGATCCGCCGCCGCGCTCAAATGTGGCAGAGGGGAAGCATGACTGTAGTAATCATCTACATCCCTGTACCCCCAACGTGGCGCTGTAATCGCTGCATCGAACTGACGAATCGTGCTTGGCGGTTGATCCCCCCCCAGAGACTGCTCTTCCACTGCGGAGATTCCGAAGGGATCGGCAGCGGTCTGCCGCACCAGACGTTTCAACAGCCAGCGTTGATAAATCCGATTGCGCGGACGCTCGATTGAAGCGCTGCAATCGGCCAGATCGAGGGGACTGCTGGCGCAAAACAATCCGTCCAGGACCCCAGGAGCGCTTAAGCAAGCGTTGAGCAGCATGGTTCCGCCAAGCGAAATGCCAGCACCGAACAGAGGCCTGCCAGCGGCGAGAGAGCGTGCTCGCTCAATCACTGGAAGCAAATCGCTATTGCAACGGGCCGCATAGGTACCTCCGGCCAGATGTCGGCCGGGATCAGCCCCGCGCAAATTCAAACGCAGCACTGCAAAGCCCACGGCTTGCAAAGCCACCCCCATTCTCCGCAACCCTTCACGAGAACTGGAGCCCCCCAAGCCATGCAACAGCAAGACAAGTCCCCGCGATGGCTGTTCTTGAGATGGCTGTTCTGGTGATAGCTGCCCCTGCGGTTGATCCAACAGGGCCAACAGCTGTCCTGCTGCCGCAGCTCCACTGCTCAAAGCCGGCACATCAATCAGCACCGGCTGCCCTAGTTCAGAGGGAAGATCAACAGGCCTCAGCGTGTCCCTCAGGGTCTGTAGATCTCCTCCAATCCAGGGAAAACGTTGTTGAAAGGACGAAACCCCCAGCTGCTTCAGCAGCTGGGGGTGGTCAGCATCGCGACGGACGCGAGCATTCACTTTTTGCCGAGGCCCAAATCCTTTAGTTCAACGAGCAGGTCCCCCAGAACTTTCTTGGCATCGCCGAACACCATCGAGGTATTGGACAGCTCGAACAAATCGTTCTTGATGCCGGAATAACCAGCACTCATTCCGCGTTTAACCACAAAAACGGTGCGAGCTTCCTGTACGTCCAAAACAGGCATGCCATAGAGAGGCGATTCGGGATCGTTCTTCGCCTGGGGATTCACCACATCATTGGCCCCAAGCACGAGGACCACATCTGTGGCAGGAAATTCCGGATTGATCTGGTCCATTTCTTTGAGCTGCTCATAAGGCACATCCGCTTCGGCTAGCAGCACATTCATGTGACCCGGCATCCGGCCTGCTACGGGATGAATCGCATAAGCCACATCAATCCCGGCACTCTCCAAAACCCTGGTGACCTCCCTCAAGGTGTGCTGTGCCTGGGCCACCGCCAGGCCATACCCCGGCACGATGATGACCCGCTCAGCCGCCTCAAGGGTGAGAGCACACTCCTCAGAACTGCAGCTGGTGATGTTGGTGTATTCACCACCACCAGCCCCGCTCGTGCTTGACGCTCCAAGGGCTCCGCCAAACAAGACCGACACCAATGAGCGATTCATTCCATCGCACATCACCTGCGTGAGGATCAAGCCGGCGGCACCGACCATGGCGCCAGCCACGATCAGCAGCTGGCTGCCCACAACAAAACCGGCCGCCGCCGCCGCCACACCGGAATAACTGTTCAGCAGCGAAATCACCACCGGCATGTCGGCGCCACCGATGGGCAGCGTCACTCCGATGCCGAGCAGCCCAGACGCCGCCACCAGAAGCCATAGGCCTGTGGCACCGCCGCCAGTGCGCAACATCTCGATGGCGCCCACAAGGGCCGCCACTGCAAGAGCAATGTTCACCACATGGCGCAACTGGCTCTGCATCCAGGCCGGAGTCGACAACCAGCCCTGCAACTTGGCCATCGCCACGATCGAACCGGTGAAGGTGATCGAACCAACGAACACCGACACCACGATCGACACCAACGCCACTGGCCCAGTTGCCTCGAGGGCCAGCGGGTAGAGCGCCGCCGCCAAGGCCACCAACAGCGAAGACATGCCGCCACAGCCGTTGAACAAGGCCACCGTCTCCGGCATAGAGGTCATCGGCACCCGCTGAGCGGTAATGGCTCCGAGAGACCCTCCAATCAACGTGCCAACGATGATCCAGATCCAGGCAGCCGCGGTAATTCCGCTTGTGCCGAGATAGTTGATCAGCAGCCCTAGGACGGCTAGGGCCATGGCCACTGCAGCCAGCTGGTTTGCTCCACGGGCTGAACGCACCTTGGAGAGGCCCTTGATCCCTAAGGCAAGCAGCAGAACAGCAACCAGTTCAATGGCGTACTTCAGAACGTCCATCAGCTGTTCTCCTTGCGCGCGGGCTTACGGCTGAACATGGCCAGCATCCTGTCGGTGACCAGGAAGCCACCGATCACATTGAACAGAGCAAAGCCCAGCGAAACGGAACCAAGCAGCAACAAAACAGGGCTATCGCCCGCTTTGATGATTGCGGTCAACGCCGCCAGCACGGTGATGCCCGAAACGGCATTTGCTCCACTCATTAATGGAGTATGCAAAGTGGGAGGCACTTTGCCGATCAGTTCCAATCCCAAAAGGCTGCCAAGCAGCAGCACCCAGAGGAACTCAACAAAGTTTGCGTCCATCAATTCGCTCCTGGGGTGAGGACATCGCTTCGCCTGATCGTGCCGTCATGGCAAATCAAACAACCGGCAATCAACTCATCTTCCACATCAAGGGTGACCGCGCCATCCTTAAAGACTGGCTCCAACAACGCCACAAGATTGCGGCCATAGAGGGCACTGGCGTGGTTGGGCACGGTGCAGGGCAGGTCGTTGCCTCCAATCAGCTTCACACCGTTCCGCTCGACGGTTTGCCCCACGACGGTTGCAGCACAGTTGCCACCCTGCGCAACGGCCAAATCAACCACAACGGCACCAGGACGCATGCGATCAAGCATGTCTTCACTGATCAGACGCGGAGCTCGACGTCCCGGCACCTGAGCGGTGCAAATCGCCACATCCGCCTCAGCCAGTTGATCGGAAAGCTGTTGACGCTGAGCCGCCAGGAAGGCGTCAGAAGCCTGCTTGGCATACCCACCCGATTCGGCTGGTTTGTCCTCCATCTCCGGTGGATCAATGAAGCGGGCACCAAGGGATTCGACCTGTTCTTTCACCGCGGGACGAATGTCGCTGACGTACACCACAGCGCCCAAGCGACGCGCTGTGGCCACCGCTTGCAGCCCTGCTACGCCAGCGCCCAGAATCACAACCCGCGCGGGTTGAACAGTCCCCGCCGCTGTCATCAGCATTGGGAAGTAGCGGTCCAATGCTGATGACGCGAGCAATACAGATTTGTAACCGGCGATATTGGCTTGGGACGAGAGAGCATCCGCCGCTTGCGCCCGGCTAATGCGTGGAAGTAACTCCAGTGACAGTGCAGACAAACCTGCCGCCTGCAGGCTGCTCGCCAAGCGGTCATTGCCGTATGGCGACAACAAGCCAGCCAGCACTGACTGACGCTTCATCCGGGCCAGAGACTCCGCTGGTGGGGTTTGAACGCAAAGCACAACATCGGCCTGATGCCAAGCACTGGGATCAGATGGATCCACCAGATCAGCCCCTTGATCTGCATAGGCCTGATCGAGATATCCCGACGCAGAACCCGCTCCACGCTCAACGGAAACCGAGCATCCAAGCGATCGAAATTTCTTCACCGTGTCCGGCGTGGCAGCAACACGTGTTTCGCCCGGCAGCGCCTCTACCGGGATGAGAAGTCTGGGCAAGGTGAGACAACCTCCGACGCAGCGAGGTTAGGGGGTCGCCCGCAGGGGATCAGGAAGTTTTCTGAAGAACCACTCCCAATTTCAGTACCTATAGCTACGCCATAAGCACCCTTCCTGCGTATCATGGGTCTCACAGCGATCGAGTGTCCGGACGGCGTCTGCCACAGCCACCACGGAGGCCACTCTGTGGAACGATCCACAATGCAGGAAACGTTAAAAAGCCACGGAAGAGACTGGTGTGAGCGTCTGGCGGAACGGATCTACGAAATATCTGTAGACACCTTTTCGCAAAGCGTGATGCCAAGCCTGCATTCAGCCGGTTGGCAACGCCGTCATCTTGATTGGGAGTTCAAACTGAGCGAACAGGAGTCCGAGCCTGATCGCACCTTGGTTGATGGCATCATCAATGCCACAGAAAGTTTCCTCCGGAGTAGTGAGGTTCATCGCCTCTTTATCCAGGAACTGGTTCAGGGCACGTTTGATGAAGCAGCAGCGGACAGCTTGAGGATCAAAGCCGTACGAACCCTGGTTGAGACTGAGATTGTGGCGATGTTGGATGAGAAACGACTTGAAATGATTGAACGACTGAGCCAACAACTCATGGAGACCGCCAACAATGACCAAGAAGCAGCACGACGTGCCGCTGAAGAGGCATTGATCGAAGTGGAGCGCCTCGTGGTGAACCACGCCGAAGCGCTTTAAGAGCACCCAACGTTGTGTCGTCAGTGCCAGATGATGGGATGCACTTCCTGCTCAATTCCGCGGGCTTGCAACCAATGACCCTGGCGATACAACAATCGGCGACGCAAAATCAAAGGGTCGATGTCGCATTCAGCTGACCAGCAACGATCCAATTGACGACGTTGGCTGTCCAGAGAATCAGGTGATGAGCGGCGTTTAACCATGACAAGAGGCGGGAGCCGTTCCCGTTTTGAACTGATGGCCGGACCGTAGAGATGCCTGAGAGGAAAGGAATGGTTAAAAAGACTTATCTTCGGCCGCGCATCCATCGAAGCCCCGTCCTTTGCTCTGCGAGGAACGGTCTCTTCCGAAGAGATCAGACCACGCCAATGGCAGCAACAACTAATCCAGCTGCTACGTCGACGCCTGGATCCGCTCAAACCAAACGAGCGCGACGTGCTGGTCTTTGCGGGCCCGGGGGCTGGCAAAACCTTGGGAGCATTGCTGGCGTTTCGCAGCATGGTGCGGGAACAACGCTTGCAGCGCTTTCTGGTGTTTTGTCATCGCACCTCCATCGCGGTGCAGTGGCAACGGGCTGCAGAACGGTTAAATCTGCACTTGAGGGATTGGCCGGACAACAACCCACCAAACAACAGTCCACCAAACAACAGCCGTGCTGCATTCAATGCAGATGGTCTGCTGATTACGTATCAAGCAGCGCGGAGACACCGAGATCAACTGCTGGCTGAGCTACAGCAATTGGACCAGGCAACCTGTCTGGCCATCGCTGATGAAGCACATCATCTTGGGGTTGACCCCGAAGATCCCGATGCGGCGGCTTGGGGACATACATTTCTCGATCTCACAGCCTCCTGTCGGCTGCGACTTGGATTAACCGGCACTCCGTTTCGTGCTGACAACCTGGCTTTCTGTGCCGCCCGTCGGGTGCGTGTCTTTAGGCACGGTGAAGCGGCTGAGGAAATCGTTCCCGATCTTTGTGTCGAGCCCCATGAGCTGATTGCAGCAGGGGATGTGCGGCCGCTGGAATTCCGATTTCAAGACGGCTGGGTCGAGCACAGTCGTGAAGGACAACCGGATCGGGACGTTTCTCCACTGTCGATGGAGCAGCGGGAAAGTTGGCGTTCTCGCAACTTACGAAGGGCGATCCGCCTCGCGGACAGCAGCAGCATCGGCCAGCAGGTGCTGATCAAAGCCCAACGCAAACTGATGGCGATTCGCAAGGATCATGCCAAGGCTGCAGGCCTCGTGATCGCTCGAGACATCGACCATGCCGCTGCGATCAGCAGGCTGTTACGGGAAGATGGAAACAGTGTTGATCTAGTCCACTCCCAGGACAAAGATGCCAGTCAAAGACTGCACGCGTTCCAGAACGGATCCGCGGACTGGCTTGTGAGCATCGACATGTGCTCTGAAGGGTTTGATGCTCCCCGACTGCGTGTGGTGGCCTACTTGACGACCGTGGTGACCCGGAGTCGTTTTGTACAAGGCATCACCCGGGCCGTCCGCATGACTCCAGACCTCGCTGCGAAGGAGCCGATCCCACGACATGCGTCTTACGTCTTCGCCCCGGCCGACCCACTGCTGATGGGCTATGCACGTGGCTGGTCCAGAGCAGAGCCCTACGTCATTCGCCCACACGCAGGAAGCGACATAGACGACGCGGAGACGCAGCAGCAATGGGCAACGATGTCGTTGCCGCTTGAGGCGGTCGAAGATGGTGCCGGCGCAGTCATTCGCCTGAAAACGCCCGAGCTCCCCTCATTTCTGCAGCGCAGACAACATCTTTTGTCGTAGAAAAATGCGAATTTCTGCGAATTGAAGGGGGTTTCTTGCCCCTCGAACCAGCAACCTGTTGCCCAACGGAGGAGAGACCATGAACGCTGCAATGGAACGTCGAGTTAGCGTTGCAACGGGTTGGGCATCCACCAGAATTGCAGTACTGGACGGCGAAGAGCGCTATGAAGACAGTTATGCGGTCACCCAAGAATTTCGCGAATGGATCACGTGTATGGGCGAAAACAAAACAATGCTTGAGGCCAGCATTCAGCCCGTTCCACTCAACCCAAGCAAACGACACCGACTGACAGGCGGAGGGCTAACAACCGAAAACCAGGCTGAAACCTAAAGGCGTAGTTAAGTTTAGCTCGAACATTCTGTTGGCTCATTTGCATCGGCAAGTCACGACCTCGTGACAACAGCAGTAGATTTAACTCATAGTCATTCCGCTTAAGAAAATGGCCATCGGCCAGTCTTCTTCGCCTGATCAGTCTGCTGTTGAGAATCTTGTCATTGTTGGCTCAGGTCCAGCCGGATACACAGCAGCGATTTATGCCGCTCGAGCCAACTTGCACCCTCTCCTCATTACCGGTTTTGAGCGTGGGGGAATTCCTGGTGGTCAGTTGATGACCACCACCCATGTCGAAAATTTTCCTGGTTTTCCAGATGGTGTGTTGGGACCAGATCTGATGGATCTGATGAAAGCGCAGGCCAAGCGCTGGGGAACCCATTTGCTGGAGGTGGATGCCGATGCGATTGATCTCAGCGAACGCCCGTTCCGCGTCGAAGCCGATGGTCAATCGATTCAGACTCACGCGCTCGTCATCGCCACGGGTGCAAGCGCCAACAGGTTGAGGCTGCCCTCAGAGGATCAATTCTGGAGCCTGGGCATTAGCGCTTGCGCGATCTGTGACGGTGCCACACCCCAATTCCGCAACGAAGAATTGGCTGTGGTGGGGGGAGGAGACTCGGCCTGCGAAGAAGCGGTTTACCTCACGAAATACGGCAGCCATGTGCATCTGATTGTGCGCTCAGACAAGCTCAGAGCTAGTGCAGCGATGGCAGATCGCGTTCTTGCCAATCCATCCATCACGGTGCACTGGACCAGTGAGATCGTTGATGTTCAAGGAAAAGCCTGGCTCGAAAGCCTGGAACTCCGCAATCGAACGTCTGACAAACGCGACATCATGCCGGTGAAGGGGTTGTTTTACGCGATTGGGCACACGCCGAATACCGAACTACTGCGAGGCCAACTTGAACTCGATGCCAAGGGGTATTTATTGACAGAACCCGGTCGCCCAGAAACCACCACAGAAGGGGTCTTCGCCGCTGGAGATGTGGCTGATTTCGAGTGGCGCCAAGGCATTACAGCGGCTGGAAGCGGCTGCAAAGCAGCTCTTGCTGCTGAACGCTGGCTCAGCCATCACAACTTGGCTCAGCGGATCCAACGCGACAGCGTCGAACCCGATAAAGCAGAGGTTCCAAAAAACGTCGAGACCACAACGGAAGAGACCTATCGCCCCAATGCCCCCTGGCAGAGAGGGAGTTATGCGCTGCGCAGGCTTTATCACGACAGCAGCAAGCCTCTCTTGGTGATCTACACATCGCCCACGTGTGGTCCGTGCCACGTGCTCAAACCACAGCTACAGCGCGTCATCAACGAACTGAATGGTGACGCCCAGGCTGTTGTGATCGATATCGAGGCCGATCAAGAGATTGCTGAACAGGCTGGGGTGAATGGAACCCCAACAGTTCAACTGTTCCATCACAAACAAATGGTTCAACAATGGCGTGGCGTCAAGCAGCGCAGTGTGTTTAAAGCAGCCATCGAAGCCTTAATGGTTCCTGCTTGACAGCAAGGATCAGCGTCGCCTTGGTCCCCCGGGGCGATTTCCACCGGGACGGCCACCAGGGGAACCAGCATTGCGTTCCCGATAGGTGATCCGTCCACGCGTCAGGTCATACGGACTGATTTCGACCAACACCTTGTCTCCTGCAAGGAGCTTGATTCGAAACTTGGTCAGTTTTCCAGCCGCACGGCATAAACACTGGTGACCTGCAGGCTGCTCGAGGGTGACCAGATAGAACCCATTGCCTTGTTCCTTCTCGATCACGCCCGAGGTTTCAATCATGGGGTGCTGGTCTCAAGCAGATCAGCACCCATTTTAAAAGCTCGCCAGTGACCAACCGAACAAACCAGATTGGGAGCCATTAGGCTCCACGCCGCGATGTAACCGACCATGACGCTCCCACCCCTGTCGATGAACATCGGCCTGTTGCTGATCTCAATCGGCGTTGTGAACTTATGGAGAGCTCGCCAAAGCAACGACTGATCAAGGCAAAAAGACGATCAGGGCCCCCGTTGAACCGGCGACCCTGTGTCCACTAGGCCAGAGAATCTGTGAACGCAGCCAGGTCGATCGGATGAATGGCCCTTAAGCCAGGCTCAGAATTTGACTTGCCATCTCCAATCACATTATTTCCATCCAGATCAAGATTTGCCTTTTCTTCTGTCTTAATAATGTTCCTTACTTTTCTGAGCTTGCCGAAGGGTTTTGGCCCTCGATCGCCCTTAACTCTGAATCCTTGTTCCTTATAAACACCATCGATTTGTTCGATCAAGGCAAAGCCTCTCTTAATCGGATAAATACCCTTCACATTCGCAGCATTGTAAGGCTGACCATTTTTATCGTTCACAATCTCATCTTCGAAGGGGGTGTCATCTTTAACAAGACCTGACTCGGCAAAGATGAGATGACCATTGCTTGTTTCATACAAACTTTGATCAAATAGATCACTTCCGTCTCTGATCAACCGAGCAATCGTCGTATCAACTTCAACATCAGCTTCTCCAATCACCTGATCGCCATTGAAATCTTGATCCGCTTCAATTTCATATTCATCAATTTTTCTTGTTATATCGTATGTTTTTCCATAGGCCTTAGGACTACGGCTCCCCCATTTGAATTTCTGCATGGTGAATGAGTCACCCTGCTTCATAATCGCTGCGAAACCACGCCGTAATCCCAACAATCCGACAACATCTGTCGCGTTGAAGGGCTTGCCGTCAGACGCTTTCAGTGGGTCGGCATCCAAAGCAGGTAGCCCAACATCAGCCTTTCGTTCGCAAAGAACAAAAGCTCCGTTGGTTAACCTGCAAAGCGAGCGATCAAAACCATCTCTCGACCCTTTAACGAGAACTTGAGACACCTCAAGATCTTCAAAGCCGTCCTCACCAACCTTCCCGTCACCATCAACATCTTTAAGCAAACGTTCCTCAATTTTATACTTCTGTTTGGTGACATTCCTGAGTGAACCTTTGGCCCTTGGCCCACGGTTGCCCCAGGAGAAGGATTGCTGCTGCAACACGCCATTGTTGGCATAAACGATGGCAAAGCCATCACGAATTCCGTACAAACCTGCAAGATTCGCGGTTTCAATCGGGTTGCCATCCTTGCCACTAAGAACATCACCTTCCATGGGGACATCGTTGACATCTAGACCCTGCTCAGCAAGCCAAACTTCACCGCCTTTCATTTTATATATCGACCGGTCCATCTCTCCTTCTAAGTTGTTGTACACAACAGATTCAACAACAGCTTCCTCCTCAAGTTTTTCCGGTTCTCCAATGAAACCATCATTGTTGAGATCAGCATCAGCCATATTTTCAATCACACCAATCTGACTCGTCACATCCTGCGTATTAGCTGCAAACACTGGGCCTTGATTACCCCAGGCATATTGCTGCTGTTTAAACGTTTGACCGTCCTTAATAATCAGGGATCCACCATTTCTTGTGTGGACATGTCCAACAGTTCCAGCGGGCGCGTCGTAATAGCCACCCCCTTGCAGCCTCAGTTCTTCATAGTCAAAAGGTGTTTGCCCAGCCGATGAACCTTTACTGACAAAGGCCGAACGACCATTTGACAATTTAGCTAGGGCTCTATCCCAATGCTTAGCGCCCCCCCAAAGAATGGAGGTGATCGTGACGTTCTCGAAAACGGGATCTATCCACTCTGGCTCCTGAGGGCCACCATCCGACGGTGGTGGTGGAGTGGAGGAACCGCCATCCGGTGGCGGCGGTGGAGTGGAGAAACCGCCATCCGGTGGCGGAGGTGGCGGCGGTGGAGTGGAGGAACCGCCATCCGGTGGCGGAGGTGGCGGCGGTGGAGTGGAGGAACCGCTATCCGGTGGTGGGGGTGGTTCCTGCGCGTCAACAGTGCTACCGAAACCCAACAAACGCTGTTCCATCCTTGACGGCCTGCATTGATACATTTTCAACTTACAAGCAGTTCAAAAACCCGTCACGAAATAGGTCGATTGGTCAATCGCCACATCACATGGCCAACTGCTTTTAATTGTTGAAAACAATCCTTCTCTACAAACCGTTTGGTTTTCTCAGTCAGTTCTCGCCAGAACCAAACAGTCGCTGGCGAACCCTCTCCGAGATCATTTCAGAAACAAAGGTGTATGCCGCCGGCCGTTTGGATGCCGATAGTGAAGGGTTGCTGATTTTGACTGATAATGGTCGATTACAGCATCACATCACCAACCCGAACTACGGCCATTGGCGCAGTTACTGGGTGCAGGTGGAAGGAACCCCAACCTCAGCCCAACTCGATCGACTACGCAGCGGGGTGATCGTGCAGAACCAACGCACGCGTCCCGCTCGTGCGGACTGGCTTCAGGGCCATGCCATGCCAACTCTTCCAGAACGGGATCCACCAATTCGCGTTCGAAAAACCATCCCAACCAGTTGGCTGGAGCTCTCACTTCAGGAAGGACGAAACCGCCAAGTCCGCCGGATGACAGCAGCTGTGGGCCTGCCGACGTTGCGGCTCGTGCGTTTTCAGATTGATCTGATGGACCGTGAACGTCCCTTATCTCTAGAGGGACTGCAACCCGGTGAATGGCGCTACACCACAGCTGAGGAAACAACGCGGATGCAACGTTTGATCCGCAGCGGATTCACGAGCAGCACCCGCCAGCGGCGCCGGGCAAGTGGCCAACCAAGGTCACCGCGTAAAAGTTGATCGACTCCACCACCCGCCACGGTTCCGGGCTTCGGTCCACGTAACTCACCTGCTGAAAGCCAAGCTGGCGGAATGCCTCCAAGAAGGCCTCGTCTTGCCAGGCACCGCTGATACACCCACTCCACAGATCCGGATCCTGCTGCAGATGCAAAGGGACCGGTCTGTCGCACACAATGTCACTGATCGCCACCCGACCGGCAGGGGCCAGAACCCGGCGGATGTTGGACAACAAGCGTGATCGCTGGCCTGGATTGACCAAATTCAAAACACAGTTGCTCAGCACCACATCCATGCTCGCAGTGGCCACCAGGGGGAGACCATTCGGCCCCGCGGCATCGAGGGCTTCGATCGCACCCTCAAGAAATTCCACGTTTGCGTAGCCGATGGCATCAGCAACCAGCACCGACGCCTCACGAGACAAACGCAGCATGTCGGGATTGCGATCCACACCCGTCACGGATCCAGATGCACCGATGACCTGAGAACAAATAAAGGCATTTTTCCCACTGCCACTACCCAAATCAAGAACACGATCTCCACAACGAACCCAGCGGGTGGGGTCACCACATCCGTAATCGCGTTCAACCACCGCTTGGGGAATCACCTTCAAAAGCTGAGGATCGAACCCCACAGGAGTGCAAAGGCACGCTTCTTGTTCAAGGGCAGCAGCGCCGTAGCGACTCTGCACAGCATCACGCTGATCAAGCTGATCGCTGTTCAACCGATGACCTCCTGCAATTCCCGCACTACGTTCCACTGGCCGTACCAATAATTCGCTTCAGCGCGACGGGATGGGTCTTCGAGACCATCAATCGCATCTGGACCAAGGCTCTTCCACAATTCATGACCGCAGGCACGCGTTAATCCCTGCTCAGCCTCATCGGAGAGCAACAGCAAACGCCTTTGAAGATTTTTGACCTGGACGACGGACATAGCGAAACAGCCC
>MDSW01025301.1_pt1 | contig 18958 bp, 21 predicted proteins | sample 811171 | NCBI WGS metagenome assembly MDSW01 (sample SAMN05326641, study PRJNA326480) | marine metagenome | isolation source: seawater | place: Atlantic Ocean: North West | collected 2012 | reverse complement strand
TCTTCATCTTCATCTTCATCTTCATCTTCATCTTCATCTTCATCTTCATCTTCATCTTCATCTTCATCTTCATCTTCATCAAGATCATCGCTTGATTCCAGTTTTTCTTCCAAGTTTTTACTCAAGCTTTCTGCTCGTTCCAGGATCGCCGCGATTCTTTCAGCTGGAGACATATCTTCCAAACCAGCTCTGAAACTGTCTCGCTCTTCTTGCCATTTTTCTTTCATCTCTTCTTTGGCTTCTTTGTATTCTTCGCGTTTTTCTTCAGCCTCAGCTTTTTTAGCAGCCAACTCTGCTTTAACCTCAGCCATAAATTCCATTAGAGCTTCCCGCTTTTCTTCTGGTGTCGCGTCTACCAAACTTTCCAACAGGGCCGCTCGCCTTTCTTTTAAGTCTGACTTATACTCTTCCTTCTTCGCTTCTCGCTCTTCTTTATACTCCTCTTTTTTGTCTTCATGTTTATCTTTTAATTCTTCTCGCTGAGCCTTAATTCTTTCGCGCAATGATTCAATCTGTGCCTTCATTGCTTCACGGGCGGCTTTTTCTTCTTCACTATATTCTACCGCCTCCACCTCAGCCTCGGACTCAGCATGAGCTAGAGGCGTAACTAAACTTAGTGCAAAACACATTACAATACCCAACATCATTACTGTAATGTAACTTTGCACTTTATTATTAAAAATCTCTTTAACCATATTTTTATATTTAACTACTAATGTGTCTCACGAACACGAAAGAGGTCGCCCCTTGCGGGACGACCTCCGTTACCTAATTTATATCACATATGCTATCAAGCTTTGTGATGTGTTGGGGATATCTTAGAACTTAATCCACTTTAGCTTCTAGGCTTCTAGTTGGATCCCCTACCTTCTTATCTTCCTTGTACATCTCTTCGTAAGCATCTTTAATTTCTACTCCATACTGTTTAAGTAGTGCTTCGTATTCATCACGCTCTAGGGTTTCTACCTCCATCAACTTCTTAGAAATACCTTCGAGTGCATCCTTGTGCTTCACCAAGATATCTGTCGCCTTTTGCTTAGCTTCTTCAATAATTCGTGACACTTCTTGGTCAACCATCTTAGCCACATCGCCAGAATAGCGTCGGCCGCCATCTCCATTCATACTCTCAAGTGCAACCGGACCAAGCTTGTCACTCATGCCGTACTTGGTGACCATGTCTCGTGCAGTACTAGCGATCACCTGCAAGTCATTTGATGGACCAGTAGATAAATCTCCGAAGATCATCTCTTCTGTTACATAACCTCCTAGGGTCATGGCAATGTCATCAAGAAACTCTTTTCGAGTATGCATCTTTCGATCTTGGTCAGGCAACTTAAGGGTATACCCCGCTGCTCGACCGCGAGATATAATAGAAACTTTCTGCACTGGGTCAGCGTATGGCAACACTGAAGCTACTAGTGCATGTCCCACTTCATGATAGGCGGTTACTAATTTTTCATACTTAGACAGTACGTGAGTTTTTCGTTCCGGACCAAGCATCACCTTTTCGATAGAACGAATGAGGTCAAACTGCCCGACCTTCTTTCTTTTTTCTCGAGCCGCTAGAATCGCCCCTTCATTCATTAGTGAATACAGATCTGCACCAGAGAAACCTGGAGTACGTTGTGCGATAATTTCCAGATTTACATCTTCTTGCAACGGCTTCTTGCGAGCATGAACTTTTAGGATTTCTTCACGATCGCCACGGTCAGGCAAATCGATGGTCACTCGACGGTCGAATCGTCCTGGTCGTAAGAGAGCTGGATCAAGTACGTCTGGCCGGTTGGTGGCTGCCATGACGATCACTTTAGCATTTGGTTCAAAACCATCCATCTCCACCAAGATTTGATTGAGAGTTTGTTCTCGCTCATCGTTACCACCACCAACACCAGTCCCTCGCACTCGCCCAACAGCATCAATTTCATCGACAAAAATAATGGCCGGGGCATTCTTCTTGGCCATTTGGAATAGGTCTCTCACTCGTGACGCCCCTACTCCAACAAACATCTCTACAAACTCTGATCCAGAGATAGAGAAAAATGGGACACCAGCTTCACCAGCGACTGCTCGAGCCAACAGAGTCTTTCCGGTTCCGGGAGAACCCATCATCATTACCCCCTTCGGAATTTCGGCCCCAATATCTAAAAACTTCTTAGGGTTTTTAAGGAAGTCAACAATCTCTTCTAGCTCCTGCTTGGCCTCCTTTGCACCAGCTACATCCTTGAAGGTCACTTTCTGATTGGTGTCATTTGGATCAATCATGCGCGCTTTGGAATTACCAAAACTCATTGCCTGCATACCAGCCCCTTTAACCGATCGAGTGAAAAACCAAATGATCACACCGAGTAGAATCAGTGGAAATAGAAATGGTGCAAATTGCCCAAGCCAAAATAGAAAACCAGTTTCGTTTTGGTAGTCGATTGTAATAGCGGCCATCTCTTCTGGTGTCACCCCAAGGTTCACCAACGATTCAGAAATCGGCGCACCCACCTCTCGCCTAGTCTCGCCAGAATTTCTTGTTTCGTCTGTGTAGCTGATCTCTAGAGTAGAGCCTCGTACAACAATGGCATCTACCTCACCGGCTTTTACCTGTTCCACCACATCAGTGATAGTAAGTTCTTCTGGTGCGGTTTGATTGTCAGTAATGTAAGAAAAAACAAACATCACCAAAATCAATAACAGCACCGTCGACAGCATGTTATTCCAAAAATTACCCGGTCCAATAGGGACCTTCTTCAGATTAGGGCTTTTTCTTTTAGCTGGCGCGTCTTTCTTGTTTGTTTCAGGGTTTGATTTTGTCCCTTCATTATTTGACTCTTCGGACTCAACTTTCTCCTCTTTCTGGTCTAAATTATCAGTATTTTCCGGCTTTTTCATATGTGGGCTATTATACAGAAAAAGGCCCAAATTGCTATGGTTTTTAGCTCTCTTGCGCAAACACGCCATGCCACCAAGTACGCGAGGCCTCAGTAGTCGATACCACCTTATCGCCATTCCTTTCAGCACTACCAATTGACCCATCACCCCACACTACAGCCACTTCTGCATCACTATTCATAGCGTCTTCTATAGCTTCACCGCGCGCCTCCCTTCTGGTGTTTATCGCTCGGGCCAAAATACCGTTGAGCCGCATGCGAAATACAAAACGATTTAAAAACTTCTCAAGCGTAGAAATAGTTCTGAATTCTCGATTATTGTTGGTCACAATAAGAGCGTGGGTGGGGTTTAGTTTATTCATCGTTTCAGTAATCATGTGCGGGCTGGAAAAACCACCGTCAGTATAATGCACCCCATCAATAATCACTTTGTATGGTGATACATTTTGCATATTAATGGAAGCATGGATCGCATTAAAAAAGTGCTCCCGGCTTTTTGGCTTGATCAAATGCGGCGCCGCATTTTCATATTCAGTCACACCAATATATAACTCGGCCGGATTGCGAGTAACTGCCTCAAAGTCAATTTTTTTATTTTTATCTTCACTAATTACTTTCATAAAACGACCCGTGTTGACCTGATTCCAAAAACGCAACGGATTAATGAAACTTTTGTCGCAACAGTCCTCCTTCAACACCGCCTGACCCTGGGCAGTCGTGCCGGCTGCAAAGTGGGCGATGATTGGAGCTCCTGATGAAACCCCCACCATGTAGGTAAAGCAGTCGGTATAACCAAGCTCCTCAAGTGCTAACGCTGCCCCTACTCCATAGGCCCCACACATCAAACCGCCACCCTGGAATAACAGTGGTCGAATGTGGTCGTGCGGCAAACCAGCGTCCTTGAGACGTTTCTTTTCTTTTATTGCCTTGATGACAGAGTGTTCTCCTTCGAATATCATTATCTTGAACGATTATTGTATCATTGCTAGAGTACAATACTTTTATGGTTACGTATATTCAGAATAAAAAAGCCCACTTTGATTTTGAATTCCTCAAAAAATTTGAGGCGGGCTTGGTATTGTCTGGAGCTGAGGTTAAAGCCATTCGCCAAGGTAAAGGTAACCTTAAAGGCGCGCACGTGGTCGTGCGCGGAGGCGAAGCGTTTTTGGTTGGCGCTAGTATCACCGAATATCAACCAGCCAATACTCCAAAAAACTACGAGCCAGAACGAACGAGAAAGCTGTTATTATCCAGAAAGGAGCTGGCAGAAATAGAAAACCAAACCGACCAAGCTGGCTTGACAGCTATCCCTATACGATTGTATAATAATAAAAGTAAAATCAAGCTTGAATTAGCAATTGCTCGTGGTAAGAAGAAACACGACAAGCGCGAGTCATTAAAAAAGCGTGACAGCAAGCGAGAAATCGAACGTACCTTAAAATCTCAATAACTTGGTTACAAAAAGGTGGTCAGAATAACCTAACCATTAGACCAATCAGGAGTGTAATGTATGGGCAGAGACTTGTTTCAACCCACCTGCGACACTGACGAAGAAGTTGAGCGTCAGTGCCTGAAGGAAATAACTGAACACAGCGGCGAAGAAGCCGGCTATGAAGACCTGATCGGGGATGACCCTCAACTCGAACTGGGACTGCACGAAACTGACGACCCGGACAGCACCTTCGTCGCCGAAGACGAAGATATCGAAGACCTGGTAAATCAGTATTCGTCCTAGCCTTGTTCAGGGGAAGATCATCTTCCCCACCACCTTTTTGTAACCAAGCTTGTACACCGTTCCCGCAAAAATTTTTAGTGAACTAAAAATTTTTGCGGGGATGCTAGGCATCGACGGTTAGTCGTGTCGATTGTGTGCAGTGTCGAAACCGGCAATCAATTCGTTAAAAGGTTCCATTTTGTATTTGCAAAGAAAGCAGTACCAAGTCCTTACGCTAACGCGTTCGGATTCGCACCCGCTGTAGCGTAAGTTATACGCTCGCCGTTGCGACGCGATGATTGTAAAGGTCTCATACGCAATCACTCGTGGAATAGCCATGAGACTGGATGTGGCTAGTTGTTGCACTAGTCAGTCGAGATTCTTGCAACTCGAGCAGTTAACATTTTGTCCAAACTTTAGTTATCTGTTTTAAATCCTAAGTTTGGTCTACGCACTGTAGACTCACAATCACACCCTAATTCGGACGGGGGTTCAACTCCCCCCATCTCCACAAATACAATAATCGCCCCGTTAGGGGCTTTTATTATTTGTGGAGATGGGAGTGAAGTGCCTGCGCACTTCACGTGGGAGTTGAACCAGCGGAGCCATATTTCGAGCACACTCCTAGTGCGAGAAAAGGCGAGCTGCGTCCAGCGGTTCTTATGAGCGTCAGCGAATTAGAAACCGCGGGATCATTTCCCCCATCTCCACCAAACATGGAAATATATGGAAGAATATGTAAGTTTGCTTGCGTCAGTAAGCTTCTTAAGCTTGGTATACTGAAGACATGAGTGTAAAAATTACAAAGACCACTGCCTTCCATGATGTGCCGAAAACAGTTCTCGCGGTACTAAAGAAAGATACAAAACTAACAGAACTCTGGAATGGACTGACTGAGATACAGCGTAACGAGTGGGCCTGCTATGCGACAACGGGAGCAAAACCAGAAACGAAGGAAAAACACGTGAAGCGAATGGTCAGTGACATGAAGGACGGTAAGAAGACGCCATGTTGTTGGCCAGGATGCCCACATCGTCGACCAAAAGCAGCTAAATGGTTTGGTAAAAAGAAATAACTACCACAAATCAACAATCTTAAGGAAATTAGGACACTCCATTTCAATCAGGGAGGTTTTTACCACAGGGGCATTTTCGAAATTATAGTCGAGTGAACTCTCCTTAATTTCTAGGTCAACTTCGTGCAATGATTTACACACAAAAAACTCCCCTACGGGGAGCTTTTTGATACTACTTTTTCCAGTCTTCGATGATTAGTCCCTGGCCGCGCTTTTTTACAACCACTTTTTGTTTCTCGCGCCATCCCAGCTCCTTAACTAATTCGATTGGCAACGTGACAGAAATTGAGCGGCCACCGCCAACGCGTGACAATTTACGAATATTACGATCTTCTAATTTTCTTCTTGGCATTACTAAATGGTAGCATGCTCATGAATTAATTACTGAATTAATTCATGAGCAAACACTAAGCGAAGGAAGGATGAATTGGAATATAATTCTTTCGATTGGAAAGATAAAGCAGAAAATGATCAGGAATTTTTTTAATATCATGCGCCTGCAGATTGATAAAATCTACCGCTCCCAGCTCTTTCGCCTTAGTCACCTTACCCTCTTCGAAGAAATTGGTTAGCACAATCACGGGAATATCTTTAGTTCGCTCGTCAGCTTTCAACAGCTCAATAGCGTTTAGCCCGTCACGTTCTATCACTTGATTCTCCTTACCAATCATAATATCCATGGAGATAATATCCGGATTCATTTGGGCCACTGCTTCCACAAAGTCAGCTTCGGCAGTATCGCTGATAAACACCTCAAATCCGGCTGCCCCGAAAGACTCTCGGTATAGCGGATGATTATTGGGATTATCCTCGACCATCAGTATGCGTGGCTTATGAAATTCACTCATACTTTAATTGTACTACTTTTAGATAAATTGAAAATGGAGCTGAACACTAGTAGAACACCACCTGATCAATAAGCTCGTCAAAGGCCTTGAACATAGCGTCACCTTCAACCTCGTACTGACCAACAAAAGCATACAGATTGCCGCTGTAACTGACCAAGTGAACTCGGCTCAGATATTCTCCAGCCACGTTATAAGTCTGAGTTGGAACACCGTCTATTTTTTGTTCTGCTACTTCAGAAGTTTTTAGCGCATATGATGTGTACTGAGGGTTTTTCTTCGCCCACTCTAGCAGTCTCTCTTGTCGACTTAATTCTGACTCACCTTTATTTTCTTCTATAACAAAAATAGTAATTGTAGGTGGCGGATCACTGTCTTCATCTTGATAAAAATCATTGTAGGATTCTGTTTCCATCATGATTGATACAGACCGCAATCCGTCTGAGGCACTGGCTGGAACGGGAGGCTCGATCAAAGATAAAGCGCTACCACCACTCAAGTAACTAAAGGCAAAATCGTATTCGGGCTTTTCAACGGTAACCAAAACATCGTCCGCCACCATCCGATCATTTAAAATTGACAGCGGTGACTTAAAAAACACTAATAACAAACCAATGAGCAAAATCGGGATCAGTAAAAATATTTTTTTCATACTTTATTAGACGAACCAAATGAGCTTTTATTACGCATTCATCCCCTACCTTGGCTAACTATTTATAAGAAATGGGCTAAAATGAAAGTAATGGATAAAAAATCTATATTAGTCGTCGAAGATTCGCACTATCTAGCTGAGTCCCTGAGTGACATGATCAACATCAAAGGCTATGAAGCGCTCATGGCTCCCAATGGACGAGAAGGTGTGCGTATTGCCCTAGAAGAACATCCGGATTTAATCCTTTTAGACATTCGACTTCCTGACATTGATGGCTATGAAGTATTCAGACAAATCAGAGAAGATGTATGGGGTAAAAAAGCTCGCATTGTTATTCTCACCGCATCAGAATCAATTGTAAATATTGCAAAAAACATCGATCTACCGAGTGAAGACATCCTCTTTAAACCAGAATGGAGCATCATTGACCTGGCGAAAAAAATTACCGATATTATGGAAGGCTAGACCGGCTCTCCTTGGTACTCTACCGGCAACACAATTTCGAATGTTGTTCCGACATTTTCTCCACTAGTGAAAGATACATTCCCTTTTAATACGCCAACTGCCTGTTTAACAATATAAAGACCGAGTCCTGTGCCGTCTGGCACATTTCTAACCGCATTAGAAGCTCTGAATAATTTTGAAAAGATATATGGCTGATCATCGAGGGGGATGCCCATGCCATGGTCGGTCACTGAAATGGTCAGTCGGTCTTCATGAATATCGAAACTAAAATTCACTACCCCGTCCTCTTTGCTATATTTTATAGCGTTAGTAATTAAGTTTGTCACAGACATACGCAGCAGATTGGGGTCGGTCATAATTTCTCGATCGACTTCCTTAAAGAATTTTTCAAACGTAACATTTTTTTGCTTGGCTCGTGGTGCCTGTTCGGTCAAAATATCTTCGAATAGATCGGTTACATTGACCGGCTTATGCTCAGCCTGAAAAGTACCCAAATCAAATCTAGAAACGCGCAAAAAGTCATCGACCAGCACGGCCATTCGCTTGATACTCACAAGGAGCCGGTCGATGTACTTGTGCTGTCGTGGAGTAAGCACATCTGGATTATCAACCAAAAGTAGCTCGGCGCTCCATTTCATACCGGCAATTGGAGTACGGAGCTGGTGTGAAGCTAGTGAGACAAATTCTGACTTGGCATCCTCCGCTTTCTTTTGTTTGGTAATATCCACCAGTGTCATAAGGCCGATCTTTTCACCTTCTTTACTCACAAAACCATAAAGAGACAGCAGGGCCCAAGCCTCTTTTTTGTCTTCGCGAATCACCTTCACCATCTCATCACTAACCGACAGACCATTACGGAATTTCTCTCTTAAAAAATCAACATGGTCGTCCTCTTCACCTTTGATGCGATTGAAAACATTAATTCCGTTTACATTATTTTGTGACTCGCCCAACATGCGTACAGTCGAAACATTAGCTGACCTAATCTCACCCGCAGCATCTATAATTAGATAAGGTACTGGACTATTTTTATACAGCTGAACATAGAGCTCGTCGGAAGACACTGCTAAATCTTTAGCAATACTCTTTTTAAACTCCTCGGTCTTTTGGGTAGCCATCAAAACATCGTAGGTGTTCTTAGCCACAAACACACAACATAAAGTGGCTACAAAAAACAACAAAGCATTTACATTAATGCCGGAAAAGTCATAGAAAATAGTTGCTAGCACAACCAGACTAAACAACATAAAAAACACCAACAAGGCGTTGCCTAGTGGTTTTTTATTTTTTTGTTCCTCTGGATCCATACTTACATTCTAACGCATGAGCACCGATTATTTCTTAAACTGGTTGGTAACCGCGGCCATTTCCCCCACCTCATCAGTGCGCATGACAACGATTTTAACTGGGCTATTTCGTAAACTAATTACGCCATCTTTACCAATCACCGCGTCGTTGCGATCTTTACTCACCTTAATCCCAAAACATTCTAGACCTTGCAAAATCATGAGACGTAATTCGGAACTTCGCACTGCTGCAGTAGCGGTGAGAACCAGCACATCGAGATCTTGAAGAGCGGCTATACTCTTAGCGATTGCTTGTCGAATCGAATAGGCGTATTTATCTAAAGCCGCTATCGCTTTTTCATCGTTTTGAGCTTTGCGATCTAGAAGCTTACGAATATCGGCATCGCCGGCCATGCCGACTAATCCACCAGCGGTATTGAGGTACACTTCAGCGTCACGATGGCGCAGATTCTTTAATCGCATCACCTCAACCAAAGCATCGCTGTCTAGATCACCAGCTCTACTCCCCATCAAAAAGCCAGAACAAGGTGAAAAGCCCATGGTAGTATCGATACTCTTCCCTTTCTTTACGGCCGTCACACTTGAGCCACTACCGATGTGAGCCACGATCATGTTTTCTGGGTCAATACCGACCAGCGAATGTATCCGGCGCCCAATCGATGCTACCGACAGACCATGGTAACCAAACCGATACAGGTCAAACTCTTCTGCCTCCTTTGCTGGAATACTAAACTCCCGCGCTACCTTAGGAATAGTGGCATGAAACGCGCTATCAGAAGCGGCGATGAGGGTAGCTGTCTTGCAGTATTTTTGCGCTTGAGCAATTTCCCGCAAAATACTAGGTACATGCAGTGGCGCCACTTCTTCTTTGGCTTTTAGATTTTTAACAAACTCATCGTTAATGATTTGATGTTTTTGGAAATATGTACCGGGTGCTACCACCCTAATTACCACATACTGCAAAGCACCCGCCGACTGTCGAAACAGATAGCGATCAGCTTCTTCGGCTGCCTCTTTAAATGAATTGTCGAACTCTTGTTTAGTTACGCTACTGACTTTGCTTGGCTTACCTGATTCGGTCAGCGACAATTCATAACCAGACGGTGTATTTTCATACCTTATATCCAGACCTAAACTACCGTCACAAAAAACAGCGTACTTTCTTGAAGAGCTTCCCGGATTAACTACGAGCGTTGTTCCCATGACCAATTAGTAATTTCATCGATATCTTTGCCATGCTCTATTACATAAGCTCGGTGGTCAGCCAATTGTTGTTGGAATTTGGCAATCAGTTCGTGTGCTTCCTTTTCGGTAATTAGACCTTGCTCTGCCGCCTTAGCAAAAGCCTCCATCGCCAAGTGGAAACGATCGACTTTGTTTCGCACCATCATGTCAAACGGTGTAGTGGTGGACCCACTCTCAATGTACCCATGTACCGAGAAACGATTCGGGTCTTGAGCGTAGTCGAACAACACCTGCTTGATGGTCTGCGGATAGCCGTGGAAGTTAATGATAACGGGCTGCTTGTCGGTGAAGTAATACTTGAAATCATGACGCAGAACTCGACATTGTGAATTTCCAATACCAAGGGCCGACAGTGAAGAAATATTTACAAAACGTAGTCGCATATTTGGAATATGCTTTCGCACCAAACTAATTGCTGCCAATGCCTCCAAGGTCGGATAGTCTCCAGCAGCACTAAAGACTACGTGTGGATCATCGTCACTCGCAAAATCCCAAATTGAAATTCCGTCTGTCACGTCTTGCTTAGCCTCATCAAATGTTCGCCAAACTGGGAGCGGTCGCTTTGAACACACTAGTACATTGATCTCTTTTTTGGATTGCATCATTTGGTTGAAGGTGACCAAGGCAGTGTTGGCATCAGCTGGGAAATAAACGTTGGTGAAGCAACCCTGTCGTTGCAAAATACCGTCGATGAACCCTGGATTCTGGTGAGAGAACCCGTTGTGTTCTTGGCGCCAAGCGCCGGAAGTAAGGATGTAATTGAAGGAAGGAAAATCTCCTCGCCACTTAACATCACGGGCTATCTTTAAGAATTTAGCGTACTGATCAGCCATACTAGCTACAATCTGGACAAAGGCTTCGTATGACACAAACAAGCCATGCCGCCCAGTCAGTACATAACCTTGCAACAATCCTTGCAAACTGTGCTCCGACAACATCTCGAGTACTCGCCCATCCCAAGCCAAGTCTTTATCCCAATCTTTGTGCGGCCATACAAACGCTCGTTTTGTGACCTCAAACACAGCGCCGAGTTTATTGGAGTAAGTTTCGTCCGGAGACATCAATCGTAGGTTTCGATTGTGCTCATTGTCGCGCATCATGTCACGCAAGTATTCGCCGATCTTTTCCATTGAACTTTCGGTACCGCAGATTGGATTGTCGAGATCGCAGGTATTGGGATGTGAGTAGCCGCCAATCTCAGGCATGACTAGCGGTTGATAGGATGCTTCACCACCATGAGCGTGTGGACTGTCCCCCATTTTCTTTCCTTCACTTGGAATCAGACTTTGGATGTCATCATCAAATTTATCGCCGTCAAACAATTCATTGAAACGGTATGAGCGTAGCCACTCTTCTAATTGCGCTAACTGGGTTGGGTCGGTCTTGGCACCATCAGCGATCACCTGGTGAGAGTAGTGGTTGTCTTCTACTTTCTTATCGCCCACATAATCGATACTGTTCCAACCCTTAGGGGTACGCAATACGATCATTGGGAAACGTGGTGTCTCTTGTAGAGTCCCCTCGCGAGCGCAGTGTTGAGTAAAGCGGATAGCTTCAATAGCTGTATCCATTACCTCCATCATGCGTGTATGTACATCTTCTTCGGTATAGGCATCAACAAAATACGGATCGTAACCGTAACCATAGAACAAAGCTTTCAGTTCCTCATCACTCATCCTACCTGGGAAGGTTGGTCCAGAAATCTTGTAGCCGTTGAGGTGCAGAATTGGTAACACGGCTCCGTTAGTAGCAGGGTCAATCAGCTTATTGAGGTGCCAAGCAGCGGCGGTTGGGCCAGTTTCAAATTCTCCATCACCGACTAAACAAGCTACCACTAAATCAGGATTGTCGAGGACGGCACCATATGAAGTAGACAGAGCATAACCTAACTCTCCACCCTCTAGGATTACCCCTGGTGCTTCTGGGTTGCTATGACTCGGACTGCCGTAAGGCCAACTAAACATTTTGGCCATGTGAGCGATGCCTTCAGTATTATGTGAAATCTCTGGAGTGTATTTGGTTAGTGTGCCTTCAAGAAATAGGTTCGACTGTACAGCCGGGAAACCGTGACCCGGGCCAAGCACAAACATCATATTTACATCGTGCGCAATAATAGCTCGATTTAAGTGAGCGTAAGTAAAATTGATACCCGGACAAGTACCCCAGTGACCAAGCAAGCGTGGCTTGATATGGTCGGGACTTAGCGGCTCAGTTAATAAAACATTATCTTGTAAATAAATTTGTGCAGCTGACAAATAATCTGTCGCGCGAACGAACTTCTTAAGAACATCACTCATTGCCCTTATTCTAGCAGCTTTTTGCCACTTAATTTGTTTGCCTGTGCACACAATTCATTTGTTATACTGGATGCCATGAAAAAAACTCAGGCCGATAAAGTACGAGTCGGGAGAAGTAGTGCCGGACTAGGGTTATACGCAAGCCAAGAATTTAAAAAAGGCGACCTGATCATCGAATACACAGGTGAAACCATATCTACCGCAGAAGCTGACCGACGCGGGGGCAAATATTTATTTGAACTAAACGACAAAAAAACTATCGACGGCAAAGGTCGCGACAACATTGCGCGCTATATTAATCACAGCTGCCGACCCAACTGTTATCCGGAGCTAAACGCTAGTGAGACCCGGGTATTTATTTACGCCAAAAGAAAAATAACCGTTGGTGAAGAGCTCACCTACGATTACGGCAAAGATTATTTTGAAATTATGTTAAAGCCGATGGGTTGCCGCTGCCAAAAATGCACCGCTAAATAGTTTCGGTTGGCACTTCCTCAACCGCCTCCTCTTCGACTACACCCTCCTCGGGAGCGGGTTCAGTTGATTCTTCTGGTTCGGCAGCTTCTTGCGACGCATCAGTTTCAACTCCGGCAATTTCTCCCTCACCTGTTTCTTCCTGACCGCCCTCTTCATTCTCAATCACCTCATCGGTACTGGAGGCGGTTGCTTCGGTCGTACTAGCGGTTGAGGTACCGGTGTCTGGTTCTGGCGTGACGACCTCCTGACGGGCTGGGTCATCAGGACTCCGGCCCCACAGGCCTCCCTGTGGTTTGCTGCGAATACTATTTTGTACCGGCACCTCTACCGTACTGGTAAGAACATCACGCTCATCTTGGGTATTGGTTCTAATTCTCTCATTACGATCTTCAATCGCTTGTTGAACATTGATCTGACCTTCATCTGTCACGCCAACAGCGGCTGATGATCCGATGCCAATACTAATCAGAATCGCCACGATGATGATGCGCTTTTGGCGAATTTTTTTTGCCTGTTTACGTGAGGTAACGGTAGTGGGAGCTTTGCGATTATCAGTAGCGGGTGCTGCTGACTCGACTGGCGCGGTCGAGGCAGACTTTTTTACCTTTGGTTTTTCTGTTTTTTTAGTCGCTGATCTTGATGCTGATCTCACCCCTCCCCGACTGGCTCTTTCTCGTGTTCCAGACGAAGAGCGCCTGGCCCTGGTTCGCCTAGTTGAAGCACGGGTTTTAACTTCCCTGATGTCTTCAGAGGAATTTTCCATGTCGCTAAATTGTAACACCTGCCCTTGATATGTTATAGCGAGTTATAACTATGAATAAGATGTTTATAACTTAATTTCAGCCTTGCAAAACAGTACCCATGTGGTACTGTTTTGTACAACTTGCGCCGCTTGAATAACTACCAATAACTCGAGTCGCGTTTTTTATCGAATAATCACATCAAATTTGCGAACACCACACAGAAAGTTTTCCGGAAAAGATACTAGGACAAAGATCAATCAGGCCATTCGTGCGCCAGAACTTAGAGTGATTGGTCCTGAAGGTGAAAACTTAGGTACTCTCTCACTCGCAGACGCTCTCAAGCAAGCTGAAAAATTCAAGCTTGATTTGATCGAGATTTCTCCCAACGCCAAGCCGCCGGTGGCCAGAATTACTGACTTTGGTGAGTACCGTTACGAAACCAAGAAAAAAGCCAGTGCCGCTAAAGCTAAAGCTCATATTACGGAAACCAAAAACGTACAGGTGAAAATTGGGACTGGTGAACACGACCAACAACTTAAAGCTAAACGCATCGCCGACTGGCTCGACGAGGGACATCGAGTAAAAGTGGACCTCTTCCTCTGGGGACGATACAAGTATATGGAAGCGGAATTCCTTAAGGAGCGATTAGATCGTTTTCTAAAGATCATCCCAGCTGACTACAAGATTGCTGATCCGATGAAGAAAAGTCCCAAGGGTTGGACAGCCACCATCGAACGCGACGGTAAGGCCCGCAAGGCATCTGATCGACCAAAAGTAATCGAAGAAGAAAAAGTAGAGCCAGAAAAGAAGAAAGCTAAGAAAGAGGTTAAAAACGAAAATAAATCGAAGAAAAAGTCACTTGATGACTTACTCGATATCGAAGGAGGGTTGATATAAAAAATGCCCCGCGACTAAAGTCGCGGGGCTTTTTGTTTGAATGAACTACGTGGTCAAATCACTGACCGAACACAATCTTCTGGGCAGCATTAACCACTTCCGACTGCCCGTTGACGATTCCGCTAATGCGGGAGCCGATCTCATTCAGTTGTCCCATACTTGAGACAACCTCTGCATCGCTGGCAAAACGCTGGAGCGCGGTGGCCAGTTGAACCTGGTTTTCATAGTCTATCGACTGAAAACCATTGTCGACATATTCAAAACCGAGATTTTCGGCTAGACCGCGCAACAGCATCCCGTCGCCTACATTGAAGGTACCTGACATATCTACATCGAGTACACTCAATGTGACTTCTGGTTCAGTGTTGTAACCACTGAAAAGTAGGATGTCAAAGCCAGCGATCAGGTCACCGTCCCCGAGTGTGAGTACTCGGACATTGTCCTTGTGCTCAATGATATGTTCCCCAAGGGCAACGAAGGTTGCCCTATTCAAGGCCGAGAGAGACTCGAGGTGCTGGCGAAGTTCTCCCTTTTCTTCGGCCGCCACTTCAGTCACGAAAGTGAATACCGAAATGAAACCAACCACTACGCCCACAAATATTCTTTTGAACATTTTACTTCTCCTGTATAAAACAAAAGCTGTCGCACTTTGCGATCAGCTACCACTTATTATTATGTATAAATATAAATTTTTGTCAAGTTTTATTCGCCTATTGCACGCTAGGTATTGCTGGACTTTTTCTGCTAAATCAGGTATATTTTGCCCACTTTGTTGCTATTTCCCAGCGACTAAAGCCCGATCAAAAGTCCGACAACTTCCTTGATTTAATAAATTTGAGGCAGTTCGAGGCAGGTAAGGAAAATTTTGTGAGACGTACTTAGATGTACGATGAAAAAATTTGACGAAACCTAACAAAGAAATGACTAAATTTCTTATATCAAGTATGAAAACAAACAAATCATTTACTAAGCGTATTAAAGTAACCAAGAACGGAAAGCTAATCGCTCGAAAGCCTGGTCAAAACCACTTTAATGCTCGACAATCTGGTCAACAAAGACTAGCGCGAAAGCGAACTCAAGCTCTAACTATGAGCAAGCGAATTACTAGACGTTTCCTACCTAAATCAGGAGCTTAATAATCGTAAAGAAATAATATGGCACGTGTAAAAGGAGGGTTGATGGCCCAGAAGCGTCGAAAAAACATCCTGGCTGAAGTAAAGGGATATCGATTTGGACGCTCAAAGAAAAAGCGACAAGCTCGAGAAGCGATCTACCACGCACAAACTTATGCGTTTGCGCACCGAAAAGACAAGAAGAACGACTTTAGACGACTTTGGACCGTTCGAATCAACGCAGCGTTGATGGCCCACGGCATCAAGTACAGTCGATTTATCAAGTCTCTGAAAGACAAAAACATTAAATTGGACCGAAAGGTATTAGCTACTCTAGCAGTAGAAAATCCAGAAGCATTCAATCGAGTAGTAGACGCTACAAAATAAGTTAAACAAAAGGCCGGCCCCTACGGGGCCAGCCTTTTGTTTATAAATTGTTGAGAATACACTGGGTATCAATGAGTGATTTTGTCTGTCTAGCCTGACCTCCTAATTGACTGAAAATATTGCAAACTTTTTCTTGATCATCAATTAATATTGATTCTGACAATGAGGCATCAAGCCTATCCGCCCATTCTACAAACTGTTCCCCGTTATTATCTGTCTTATGTTTCTTTTCGTCGAAAGAATTTACAATATATTCAAAGTATTGATCAAGATTAAGTGCTGGCACCGTGAAGCGACTGAAACTATCCATGTTACCCGTGATTAATACTACTAAATATTTTTCACGTAAAGATTGTATTTGATTAAGAATCGCATCAGGAACCACAATTGTTTTACAATCCTTAACAAATAAATCCCACAGATTTTGATAATCGATACTTAACTGATCAGACACATAACGATTAACCTCTTCGGCAGAATATTTACCACGCATCCAATCATGCACCATCTGACGTTCTCCACTAAACAATAAAGCTTGGAGTTTATTATGTATCTCAAGAGACAAGCTACGCCAATACTGGTCTTTAGTTATAGTACCGTCAAAATCAATAAATAAAATCTTTTGACCTGTTTCATCCATACCTAAAAATCAATTTCAATTTCTTCGTTCTCATCGGGAGCGATTGCGTTTACTCCGAGATAATCGCGTAAGCGCTGCGTCAAAAAGAGTGAAGACTTCTCCTCCCCCATCGCCACAAAGACTTGCTTGGGCTGATAGTCCTGTGCACCACCGTATACGAGGTCAATGAGTTGGTTGCGGTCGGCGTGTCCGGAGAACCCGCGAATAGTCGCCACTTCGGCTTTTACCGGTACGCTCACGCCATCGATCCACACTTGCTTGGCACCGTCTTGAAGCAGTCTTCCGAGACTACCCACTGTCTGATAGCCGACAAGCAGTAAGGTGGTTCGCTTATCACCCAAGAATCGCTTTTCATGGGAGCGAATCCTGCCGCCATGACTCATTCCCGCTCCGGCGATGATTATTTTTGGCCCACCAAACTTGGCTATCTGACTCGACTCTTTAACTGTCTCAGTAAATGACAATCCCTCAAACGAGAAAATATCATCTCCGTTTTTAATCTGCTCTTGCACTTCTGGCTTAAGGTATTCAGGAGAGTTTTGGTAGACATCAGTCACCCGAATCGCCAGCGGAGAATCCAAATATGTCTTAATTGGTTGAATTGCTCCAGACTCCACCATATTGTTTATTTCAAATAAAATACCTTGGGTTCGTTCTAAGCTGAATGCCGGGATAATAAGCGTGCCCTCCTTTCGAATAGTCTCTTCTATGTAATGTTGCAAAATGGCTGAACGCTCTTCCACTTCTTCATGCACTCGGTCACCATACACACTCTCCATCAAGAGATAGTCATAATCCTTTGGCACTTCTGGACGGTCCAAGAGCGGTTGGGGTACATTTCCAATATCACCCGTAAAGACAATCTTTTTACCGTGGCGAGTAAGCTGCACCATCGCCGAACCAAGGATGTGCCCAGCATCAGTAAAGATGGCAGTGATATCATCTTCCAGATTTATTTCTTCATGATAACCGGTAGTGTCCCAAAGTGAGAGAGCTAGGTCTATATCATTTTGTGAGTATAAAGGCTTACGTTCTTCTTGTTTTGCCTCCATCTCCATAATATGAAGCGCATCATCGAACATGATAGTCGCCAGATCTTTGGTGGGTTCAGTGGAATAGATTTTACCCCGAAAACCGTCGCGCACCAGCTTTGGGATCCTACCAATATGATCAGCGTGCGCATGGGTCACAAACAACACATCCACTTTCGCCGGATTATATACGAAAGGCTGCTCGTTTATTCTCTGCGCAAACTTATCGCCCTGCACTAAACCGCAATCCACCAGTATAGCGAGCTTCCCTGTATCGAGCATGAAATTTGCTCCAGTTACCGAACCTACTCCTCCATAAAATCCTAGTGTCGAACTCATATCAACTTATTGTATAGCGTTGCAGTAATGAATGAGTTAGTAATCCACCGGCAAAACCGACCATCACGTCTTTAGCGGTGTCTACAAAGTATGTCGCGGGGTCATAAAGCCCAACAAACCATTCAAAAATTTCCCACGTGGTAGTTACCGCCAGTAAAGTAATTAAAACATTAGTTAGGTTAGCTCGACAATTAATACGACTGAAACTGCAGAGTGTATGGACTCCGAGTGCGATTAATCCCCCGCCCCAAAAGTGCATTACGATATCAAACCACTTAAACACCCAGTACAGAGAACTTTGGACCGCAACATAGTGTACGAAAGCAAATGACGCTGACAAGCCAAGAAATAGCAGAGCTTTTTTATAGTGCATGTAAATATAGTAGCAAAAAACCGTCTCAAAAGAGACGGTTGGTATGGGTGGACAGCTATCCCTCAGGGAGGGAGGTAGCTATCGAGCTTCTTGGTACTCAGCGTTTTCTGAGAGACGTACCGCACCCCCTATCCCTCAGGGAGGGAGGTAGCTATCTTGCGTTTTTCGTTCCGACAGCTTTGATTGGTACCGCACCCCCTATCCCTCAGGGAGGGAGGTAGCTATCTGTGCTGTCTCTGTTTTCCCAGATGGAAGAGGTACCGCACCCCCTATCCCTCAGGGAGGGAGGTAGCTATCCAGAGACTCTCAATTCAGCTAAAGTTTTTGTAGGTACCGCACCCCCTATCCCTCAGGGAGGGAGGTAGCTATCTAGTCCTACAAATACTGTCTGGTTCTTTGTCAGGTACCGCACCCCCTATCCCTCAGGGAGGGAGGTAGCTATCTAGAAAACATGGGGTGTTTCCGGTCTTATTTCAAACCGGC
>MDSW01110027.1_pt1 | contig 18962 bp, 15 predicted proteins | sample 811171 | NCBI WGS metagenome assembly MDSW01 (sample SAMN05326641, study PRJNA326480) | marine metagenome | isolation source: seawater | place: Atlantic Ocean: North West | collected 2012 | reverse complement strand
GATAGGTGAAAAAACAACCGAAGGTTGTTCCTATCAATCCTCACGCTAAATCACGTTAATTCACGGTTTGATTGAAGTAGTCCGACGCGCGGGCGGTCCCGGCATTTCGTCGCGAGCCTTCGTGAAAAACACCACGGTGTCTATCAGCCGCGGTCAGTCAACCACTTCCGGTGGCGCCCTGGCGAGCGGGCGCGGTAGTTCTACCCACGATCGACCGACGAGCACGCTGAAGCGTAAGCTCGAGCCCACGATGAACTTCTTGAAGCGCGGCTTCAAGGCGGCGAAGAGCGCGGTCGGAGCCATCTTCGGGGTGCGTCCCTCTCCCCTCGCCTCCGCCACCTGTTTGATTTCTTCGCTCGTCGGAGACGCGCGCGCGGTCTGACCTCCGACCTCTCCAAACCGCAACCCTCACGCAGGATGACGACGACGACGCCTCGGACGGCGATCACGGCGGTGGGTGGTCGCACAAGCGCGAGGTGGTGGTGGAGCGGCCGAGGATTCCCGTGGTGCAGTACGCGGTGTCGAGGTACGGCGGCGAGCCGATGGGAGGCATCCAGGGGTTGTGGTGGTACGCGAGGTCGCTCTTCGTCGACCCGGACGGCGACGTCGCGAATCAGTTCATCCCGATCGACGGGGAGGGGGAGCCGATGGCGGAGGGAGAGAGAGACGCAGCGGGTGGGGAAGGCGACGGATCGAACGGCGCGAGGTATCGACGCGCGCTCGTCGAGGTTGCCGGCGTGTGTCGCGGGAACGTCCAACTGAAGCCGGCGTCGTTGGACTGACCAATGCCGGCGACGCCGCAGCGCGCGACGCGGACGAGCGACGAGCGGGTGCGTTGAAATGAAGAAAGCTTCGAATTACAATTATCACGTGCGATGCATCTCCCCAGTCGTGGACGCGCGCCTGGCGGTCGTCGCTGCTTAGACCGCCACCTCGCCGTCCTCGCTGAGGCCGTCGCCCTGGCGAGCCGCGGGCAGGCTCTGGAGGAAGAACGTGCCCGGGCCGGAGAGCTCCGCGAAGAACAGACCCTCGCCGCCGAAAATAGCAGCCAGGGGAGAGCTCATCGGACGCAGGTTGTATTTGATGGTGTTGGAGAAGCCGACGACGGCGCGCGCGTCCACGACCATCTGCTGCCCCTCCTGCAGATCCTGACGAACCACCGTGCCGTTGCCGCTGATGCACGCAATGCCAGAGCCGGTGAGCTTCTGCATGAAGATCGTGTTCTGGTTGGAGAGGAACAGACGGAGCCCCATCTGCCCGCGAAGGAACGTCGAAGCCGCGCCGATGTCGACAGCTCCCTTGGAGCACAGGTACGAGTCGCGCGCGCAGAGGAATTCCCCGCCCATCTGGTCAAGGTCCAAGACGATGATCTTATCGCCCTCCCGTCGACCCGCCAGCGCGATGTACCCGTCCTTTCCGAACTGCGAGATGTTCGTGAACTTGTTCAGGAAGAACGGCTCGCCCGCGAGCAGACGGCTGAGGCCGGCGACGAGACCGCCCTGCAGGCTCGTGATCGAGCGCACGTTCGGGGACATGTACGCCATCGCGCCGGGCTCTGCACTGAGGTCCTCCCCGGGTTTGAGCTCCACCTGCACCAGCTGCGCGTCCGTGCCCATCACCTGCACGCCCGGCGGAAGCCCCTGGGAGTTGGCGTTCGCGCTCACCGCCTTCTTATCCGCGGGCGCGACGTGGTCGGGGTTCGTCTCCACCCCGATGAGCTGTTTCTTCACGTCACTGTACTTCTGCGAAACATTCTCCGGGGCTTTAATCACCGCGTCCTTCTTTTTCGTTCTCTCGAGCACCTGGTCGCTGGCGATGAGGATCGCGCCGATGAAGACGATCCCCACCGCGATGGCGATGAACATGCCCCAGCCGACGCCGAGGGCGACGATACCCCACATCGCACCCAGGTGAGGGGCCTTACCGATGAGGAAGCAGTACGCGGAGAGCGCGACGCACAGGAGGATCCACCAGATGCCCGCCGCACCGCCGCGGATGAAAAAGTTGCCGCTCTCGCTCTCCGGATCCTCGAAGTACCACTTGTCGTAATCGTCGCCGCCGCCCCCGCCGAAGCGGCCCCCGCGTCCGCTGCTGAACCCACCGCCGTCGTTCTCCGTCTCGACCTCGCCCGGATCGTTGATGAAAGCCCCGGCGCCGAAGAGCGCGACGACGCCGACGGCGAGGTCGGCCACCGTCTCAACGCCGAGCGCCGGGAGGTTCGTTGCCGTCGCCACCACGTCCGGAAGCCCGAACCCTTCGAGCAAGGAGGGGCCCCAGATGCTCTGAAACGCCTGCGTGATTTCGGGGAGAAGCGCCACCGGGGCGACCGCGGGCGCCCTCCCACGCCGCGCTGGGAGGGTGGACGAGCCGAGTCCCATGGGGCGCCTTCTCAACGTCGCCGCGCCGAGATCCCCAGCGGCGAACGCGGACGTCTTGGAGGCGCGCGACGCGGACGCGGACGCCCTGACTCGGTGCGTTGAGCTCGACGTCTCGCGCGTGAAACGCGCGGTGGCGCAAACCCGCCCGGGGGCCGCGAGGCCGACGCTCAACCCCGGCATGGGCGTGATATTATTTGCAAGATGAGGAACAACGGGTGCCCCGGGGTTTTTTTTGAAGAATGCGGCACGCCGATGTGCGACGTCGCGACGAAAGAGCCTTCCGCACGGATCGAGTCGCGACGCGGTCGCCCGAAACACGCGGGTGCTGCGTTCGCGGGGCGCACCTCCGCGTGCGCTCGCCGCGTCGCTCGCAGTGACACCGCCTTATCGATCGCGGCTCCCCGGGAAAAAAACACGTCAGAGGAAGACACTGTGGTTGGTGGTCGGGATAAGGACGTGGGCCTGGCAAGGCACCGACCGAGGGCACCTTGGTCTGCGTCACAAATCTTCGGTTTAATTTCTTGAGTTAAAATCGCCAGTCAATTTCAAGCAATGTTCGGCCGGGAGAGGAAACTCGTGCAACTCGCATTGTGAATCGCAACCCGAAATACACTATGATAAATTACATTATGTAATTCTCCATAATTTGAAACTGTATTTATGCTAATACTAATGTGTACAAAAGGTAAAAGAGCAAGCTGGCGTATCCGAGTCTTTTTTCAGTTTCTCCTTGGACCCTCCGCCCCCAGCCCCGCTCCTCTCCCCCGTCACCAGACGCGGGCGCGCACATGGCAACCGGTGACGTCGCCGCGCACGAACGGGCGACGAGGAGCGAGCCTTCCCCCTCTGGAAGAATGGAGGAGGACGTCGTGGAGCTCCAGCAGGGCGACGACGCAGCGGAGGAGCCTGAGCCGAAGCGGTTGCGCCGGAGCGAACGGCGGAAGAGTCAAGACGGGGGCGGCGTCGTGCAGGAACCGGCGGTGGATGCGGTGGACCTCACAGGTGACACGGACGACGACGACGAGGTGGAGGTGGTGAGGATAGAGGATTCCCCTCCGCGGCAACCGGCGGTGGAGAGCGGGAGCATCAAGTGCGCGATATGCATGGACGCTGTGGGGAAGCGCGACCTCGCATCTACGATTTGCGGTCACATCTTTTGCCACGATTGCATAGTGGCATCCATGCGGACGTCGAAGAAGTGCCCGACGTGTAGAAAGTCGCTCCGCGCGACGCAAGTGCACAGACTGTTCGTGTGACGCGCGATAGAGTGGGGTTGCGATGCGCGACGCGCACGAGCCCCGATAGAACTCTCTGTACGAATACAACTACAGGTATGAATAGCCATTGTAGGACAACTGATGCCGCTCATCACTCGTTCTCCTCCACGAGGATGCGCGCGCCGTCGCGAACACCGAGGTACGAGATGTCGTAATCGTCCGGTTCGAGCAGTTCGGGCATACCCATGAACGGTTCTTTGTAGAACAGCCTCTGGGAGTCCGCCTTCACCTTGAACAGCTTCTCGCACAGGAGCTTGAGCTTGCCGACGGTAATCGTCATCGGCACCTTCTTCACCTGAGGCGCGCGCTCCCCCGCTGACGCCGCCACGCACGTCAGCGTCAGCTGCAGCATGTCCTCGCCCATCTTCCCCGTGCCCGCCGTCCGCGTGACGTGCGTGGAGAGCTCGCCGTACGACCCGAGCAATGCCTGGAGGCGCGGGTGCGCGGCGGCGACGGCCTCGCTGCCAGTCTGCGGGGCGCGCGCCTCCGCCACATTTTTGGTCTCCTCGGGGGCTCCACCGGTGTTCCCCGCGGACTCGGACTTCACCAGGCCGAGCACGCGCCGGAGGTACCGGATCTCCGCGTCCTTGCGCTCCTGGTCTGCGATAAGCGATCCGTTTAATTGAGAGAGGCGCCCGACGCGCGCGACGATCTCGTGCCGCGTCGCCGCCTCCGCCGTCACCGGGTTCCCCGTGAGTCGAACCTCCGCGAGCGCGGGGAAGTCGTTGAGCGCGTCGACCGAGTCCCAGCCGTCCACCACGTTGTTCGCGAGGAACAGGCCCTCGAGCTTCTCGAAGGGCACGGGCGACGCCCCATCGCCGTTCCTCGACGGGTACGCCACGCGATCGAGCCTGTTCCCGCCCAGGTGAAGCCGCTCGAGTGACGGCAGCGACCCCAGGCGCTCCACTTCTGACCAGTCCCCGATGGCGTTGTCCTCGAGATTCAGCGCCTTGAGGCCCTCCAGCCCCGTCGCGAGGGAGGCATCCCCGTCGCCCTCGGTCGCGAGCGTGGTGATTCCGCAACCGCCCAGGCTGAGCTCGCGAAGCGACGGCAGCGCGGCGGCGACGGCACGAGCGCCGCCCCACGAGCACCCAGACTTGTTCAGGAGGAGCACGGCGAGGTTCGGGAACCGCGACGGCCCGGCGGGCGGCACCGTCGGCCACGCCGCGCGAACGCCGCTCAGATCGAGCTCCTCGAGCGCTGGGAACTCCTCCCCGAAACGTGCGACGCTGGGCCAGTCCGCCATGAGGTTGCCACCGAGGTCGAGAATGCGGACCCGCGCCGCCGGGACGCCGCAGCTCGACGCCTCGCCTGGATCGCCCGCGGACGCGACTGCGGCGTCCGGCAGGTACACGCGGTCCATGCCCGCCAGCGCCGCCACGGGATCGTCCTTCTTCAGGCACAACTCAATCTCGATCTTCTGCCCGTTCGAGGACTCGACGTACGCCCCACCGTCGTTCTCCCCGTCGCCGTGGGCGCCGGGCGCGCCCGTCGCAAGTGCCTCCGCGACCTTCCCGTCGAGGTACTTGGCCTTGATCGCCTCCGCGAAGGTGACACTCGGACGGATCTTTAGGGGGCGCACGAACGAGGCCGGGGTGAGGCCATCGGCGCTCGACCTCGCGCACTCGAAGTAGCGCTCGCCGCCGTACGACCCGTCGTGCTTGCCCCGCGTCGGGTCGTCCCACTCCACACCGATCCACTCGCCGTCTTGGCCGACCACGGGACCGACGTATCGCACCGTGGCCCTCGCGCCGTCCCTCGTCTCCACGCGGCACCCGACGGCGGCGTAGCTGGGAACCACCATGTTCGCCGCGCGCTCCGACGATCGGTCGAGGAGGCGCGCGGGAGGGAGCGCCCGCGGATGTGGCGCAGGCGGAGGCGAAGTCAACGCTCGCGACCTGAGATCTGAGACGTTTTGAACTTATGTTTGACCTGTGTTTTGCTCCGGGGTGCCAACTTCACGTCAAATTCAATCGCGCGGGAACGAAGGGCACCTCAACCGCGCCCGCGATGGCGGCCGTGGCGCCGGACGACGTTCAGGAGACAGTGAACGCGCTGATGCACATGGCGCGCGAATTCGAGGAGGATGAGTGCCCGCTGCAGGCTGTCAAGTGCTACGAGGCGATCTGCAACAAGAACCACCTGACGGTGCTCCCCCTCCCCGAGGCGCGCGCGCGGGTGGCGCTGTCGCGGCTCCTCCTCGAGTACACGGACAACGTGCACAGAGCGAAGACGCACTTGGAGACGACGCAGATGCTCCTGCGCAACGTGCACGGATACGAGAGCCTCAAGTGCGCCACCTACAGCGGCCTCTCGCGGTGCTACCGCCTCATGGGCCCCGATCTGAGGCGCCAGCAGACGGACGCCGTGCAGAGAGGGCTCGACATGTCCCGCGGCGTCGCCAAGAAACACCCCGACGATGCCTCCTGGCGCGCCTGGGAGCTCCACTTCCTCCTGGAGAAGGCACAGCTCAAGATGTCCGCCGGAGACTTCCGCATGGCGCGGAAAACCATCGCGGAGGGCTCCGCGTTGGCCGCGGGGGACCACGACGACGCCGACGCCGCGCGCAATCGCGCCTTGTTTGCCCTCGCGCAGCTCCAGCGAGCTATCGCGCAGTGCGCGTCGGGCATGGGCGTCGGATCCGGGCGGGAAGCGGCGGGACGGGACGCTGATGCGGCGATGAAAGCGCTGGCCGACGCCCTCGGGCCTGAGGCTTGTCCTTCGCTGCGACTGCACCACCGCGCGCTTCGAGCGCTCGGGAGGCTCGCGGCGGGCGACGTCGCCGCCGCCGCGGGGGATCCGGCGGAGATGAAGGCGCTTCTCGCGGAACGCGAGGGCGAGGACGAGGACGAAGGAGACGCGCGCGAGACTGTCGGCTCGGCGTGGCTGCCCGCGCCCGCCGCCCGCGCGTTCGCGCGGCTCCTGTGGGCAGAGGCGGTGCGACCTCTGGGGCAGTTCAAAGAGGCGCGGCGTGAGTTGGAGGCGGCGCTGCGGGAGTGCGACGACGCGCTCAACGTCCTCGGCGTACTTCCCGAGGGCGGCGACCCGATCGAAGCGCGGAAACAGGAAGACGCGGCGCTGATGGGGGTGTCCCCCGCGGCGTCCCCGGTGAAGAAACGCAAGGGAAAGTCCCGCGAGGCTGTGCCCCCGGCGCGCGCCCCGCAGAGCCGGCAGTGGGTGGGTTCTGAGGCGGATCTCTCACTCCGCACGGGCGCGGATGCGTCGCCCTACCTCACCATCCGCCTGCTCGCGCTCCAGTCCTTGGTCGGGATCGATTTGACGTCCACAAAGCTGGACGACGCGGCCTCGCGCGCGGAAGCCATGCGGACGATGGTGGAGGCGTACCCGCGGACGCTTCGCAGAACCGCCGCGGCGGCGGACGTCGCGGAGGGGCAGACGCTGCACTCGCTCGGGCGGGAGGCGGAGGCGGCGGTGCGCTTCGCCGCAGCGGCGGAGACGGCGGAAGCGTTCGGCGCGCCCGCGACGCGCGACTTGGCGTGCGTTTGCGGGGCCCTTTCGGAGCTCGCGGATGGGTCCCCCGAGGCGATCAGCCGCGCGCTGAACCTGGTGCGACCCGTGCTGGCACGGCACGAGCGCGCCGCCGAGGAGGCGGCGAACGCGGCGGGCGGGGGCAAGGAGAAGGACAAGGATGCAGCGCCCAACTACGCGTACCAAGCGGCGGCGCTGTTCGTGTCTGGATACGCCACGCTTCGCCAGGGCGAGGCGTCGCAGGAGGCCAAGCCCAAGCTCAGTCGCGCCCTGAAGCTCGCGCACAGCCAGTGCTGCAACCACCAGCTCGTGGCGCAGTCGCTGAGCCTCATCGGCACCATCGTGCTCAACGCGCGCGGGGGCGACCTGAGCCAGTCGCTGGACATGCTGCAGAGCTCGTTCACGCTGAGCAAAGCGCAGGAGGATGTTCCCGCGCAGTTGGGCTGTCTGCAGAGCCTCCTGCGTCTGCACCGGCTGCGCGGCTCGTCGGAGGAGGAGCAGGGCCAACTGACGAGCTACTCCCGGCGGAAAAGAGGTGCGTACGAAGCCATCCTCGCGGCGGCGACGGAGGACGAGGAGCGCCTCGAGCGCCTCGCCGCGGGGGGGTTCCAGGACGAGGACGAGGAGATGAGCGAAGAGGACATAGAATTGGAGTGAGACGTAGGGTGGGCGGGGCGGTGAGAACGACGAGACGCGTAGATGCGAACGAGACGGACGCACACAGCAATCGAGCGGACGACGCGTGCGTGCAGAACTTTCGTGCTGGATAAAAGCTGCTCACACTGGTTTCGACTACTTTCCGCACTACCCCTGGGGATTTGACCCCGCGGCGCCCGAAGTACTGGAGGAATCTCGTGGCGCCGCGGGAAACACCCCCGCCCATTGTGCACCGCGCGAGGATGGATCACTCGGGTCACGCGCACCAGATGATGGGCGGCGGGATGTCCGGCGACGGCGGGGGTGGCCACGCGATGACGGGCATGACAGGCATGCCCGTCGCGTTCGAGTGGGGACATCGGGTCACTCTCTTCTCGCACGCGTGGGCTACGGAGACGGGATTCGAGTACTGCGTCGCCCTCGCGGGGATCTTCCTCCTGTGCCTCGCGCAGGAGCAGCTCTACTACTTCCGCACGACCGTGCGCGTCGGCGAGCGGCCTGCGGCGTCGGAGGATCTCTCCGCTCCTATCGTGCCGAAGCCGTACAGGTGCGAGAGCCCGGCGAAGGAACCCACGACGATGACGAATTACCCTTGGACACGAGGCTGCACCGAACCAACCGACCGCTCGCTTACCCCTTCCATTCCCCTCTCCTCGCAGCGTTCCCGGAGTGAAGCAACGCGCGGTGGGTACTGCACTCTACGCCTTGAATCTCGCGTCGAGCTACCTCATCATGCTCGCGGTGATGACGTGCAACGGCGGTTTGTTCGTCACCGTCGTATGCGGTTTGAGTCTCGGGCATTTTTTGGGGCCGTCCAGGCGCCCCGCGCCGGGGCCGGGATCCTCGGAGGCATGCCACCCCGAGGACTAGAACAACCCGGCTCAGGCACCTGGACTGAACGCGCGCGCGCGCGGCGAACGGAGCGGTACGACTCCTTGTAACAACAAACGACCATCTGACGATTGGTATCATTCATCATCCGTTCAGACGCTCCCCCCTCGAGCGCCTCGCTAATACTAACCCCCCCACTACACCGCGCTCTCGCTACCCGAGGACGTCGGGGAAGTATATGCTCAGCACGAAACGCGTCGGGTTAAACCCGAAGAGGAACAGCAAAGGTGTCGCCACCGCGATCGCCGCGATCGGATACAGGAAGAGCACCGTGTTGTCCAGGAACGGCAGCGCGTTGAACCCGACAAAGACGCAGTAATGGTAATAACTCAGACTCGCCGCGTAGAGCGCGCAAGAGAGTAGCCGAGGCAAGAACCCTCGCGCCAAGAGCGCCGGAGACAGGACTAACTGGACGCAGTACAGGGTAACGAAGAGAGGGAAGAAGGCGTTGCAGTGCACATCGAAGGCGTAGAGCAACTCCACCCTCTGCTCCACGGCGTGGCTGCGTCCCACGTGCGCCCCACGGAGGAACCGGTTGGACGCCACCCACGCTGCGGTTGAGACGAGCGCGCCGACGCCGAGGAAATCGACGACGACGGCGCGCGCCGCGAGGGTCGCCACGGCGCCCGCTGAATGCGCGTAGAACGCGCCGTAAAGCGCGGCGACGATCGCGATGAGCGCGCAGGTGATGACCACGAACGCCGGGTCATCGCGCGCCCACCGATTCTTCGTCTGCTTCCGGTACATCGTGTGGCGGTACACTGTCTTCGGATTGACGCACATGAGGTACATCTGCCACAGCGTATATTCGAGGTCCATCTGCTTCCACTTCAGCAGGCGCCGGATGTACGGAGGGAACCCGCTGCCTCGATACCGTTGGGGCTCCGCCTTGAGGGGGTACTGCATCATGGCGATCCGCCCGAGACGAACGGAACGATGCCGCCCCGATCACGCGCTGGCGCTAGAGCGCCGAACGCTCGCTCGCTCCCTCGCGCGCTTCCGCTCGGAGGCGTCTCCAACGAACAAGAGAGCACCGAGGTGACCCGCGTTCCGAAGAAGGCGCGGCTCTCGACTCAGGCGACCCAGCGGTCCCTCGTGGGGAGGTGCGCCGTTCGCAATATCGGTCAGTAGGAGGCGACCCGCCCAGGCTTTGTTTCGAGTCAGCTCAATCACGATCAAACTGAGCGGTCGATCCGCTAGCCGCGGGTTGCCTCACTCAAGTTTTAAACGACTCGAAAGAGGTCCGTCCCGGAGCGTCACACAGCGCGGAGCGCGTGCAGAACGACTCGTGCGACGAGATCCGGTTCGGACAGACACGGCCACGATGGGAGTTGCCGGACCTGTGCCGATGCCCGGCGTCCCCATCGGCAGCGCTGCGGGTCTCCTCAGCATGCTCGAGGAGGAACAGACGCAGCTTCAGGTCACGGCGCTGACGAACCTGAACAGGGTGATCGACACGCACTGGGCCGAGGTGGCGAGCTCCATCTCCGTCATCGAGGCGATGTACGAGGACGAGTTCTTCTCGCAGCGTGAGCTCGCGGCTCTCCTCGCCTCCAAGGTCCGTTCGATGCTCTCGCCCACCGCAGCGCGTCGTTCCGTCTTTTCGCACTCGCGATCGATCGTCAGGGTTAGCCGTGTGCCCACCAGATCTGAGATCTGACGCCTCCCCCTTCCCCCCGCAGGTCTTCTACCACCTCGGCGAGCTCAACGACGCGCTGAACTACGCGCTCTGCGCTGGTTCGCTCTTCGACGTGTCGGAGACGACCGATTTCGTGCAGACCCTGCTCGGTACGCGCGCGAATCCCCAGAACGTGCCCGCCCGCAACCGTTGTTCCCCATCCGTCATCCCCCTCGCTCCGCCCAACCTTGGTCGTTTGGCTGGTTGGAATTTTTGCCGGGCGGGCCCGCCCGCTGACAAGTCGTTCTCGAAGCTGACGTCACACCCCTGTCACTCGCCCCCCCTCGCACCTCGTTGAACAGCGAAATCCATCGACGAGTACATCGAGCAGCGCTCGAAGCCCGAGGCTGAGCGCGAGATCGACGATCGCTTGGTTGCCGTCGTGGAGCGCATGTTCGATCGTTGCTTCGCCGATGGGCAGTACCGCCAGGCCATCGGCGTGGCGCTCGAGACGCGCCGTCTGGACAAGCTCGAGGAGGCCATCACGAAATCTCCCGACGCCGCGGATAGCCTCGCGTACGCCACGAAGGTGTGCCAGACGCTGGTGACGTCGCGCGAGTTCCGCCACGAGGTGCTCCGCGCGCTGGTTCGGCTGTACGAGACGACGGCGGCGGAGACGGACCACCTCAACGTGTGCCAGTGCCTCATGTTCCTGGACGACGCGGACGGGGTTGCCGCCGTCCTCGGAAAACTCGTCGCCGGAAGCGAGGAGCAGCAGCTTTTGTCGTATCAGATCGCGTTCTCGTTGTGCGAGAACGAGATCCAGGCGTTTCTCAACCGCGTCAACGAAAAGTTGGCGGCGGCGCCTGCGACGGCGGAGGCAATTGATGCGGAGAAGGAAGCGGGCGAGGGCGACGCTGCGGAGGGCTCCGAGGAAAAGAAGGAGGAGAAACCCACGGCGGCGACTCCGATGTCGCTGCTTCGCTCGGTGCTCTCGGGGGAGCTCCCCGTGGGTTTGCACCTCGAGTTCCTCTTCTCGCATAACGCCGCTGACTTGTTGCTGCTGAAGCAGATTCGCACCGCGGTTGAGTCGCGCAACAGCGTGTGCCACTCCGCCACTGTGCTCTGCAACGCCCTCATGCACGCGGGCACGACCGTGGACACGTTCCTTCGCGAGAACCTCGACTGGCTCAGCCGCGCGACGAACTGGGCGCGCTTCTCGGCGACGGCGGGCATGGGTGTGATTCACCACGGCCAGCTGGCGGAGGGGCGCACGCTCATGGGCCCGTTTCTCCCCCGCGAGGGCGGTAGCGGGGGTATGCGTCCCTCACCTTACACCGAGGGAGGCGCGCTGTACGCGCTCGGTCTCATCCACGCCAACCACGGCGACGGCATTCTTCAATTCCTCCTCGACTCGAGCCGGTCGAGCAACAACGAGGTAATTCAGCACGGTGCTTCCCTCGGCTTGGGCCTCGCCGCGCTCGGCACGGGCAACGAGGAAGTCTTCACCGATCTGTTCCGCATCCTGCGCACGGACGGCGCCGTCGCGGGCGAGGGCGCGGGCATTGGCATGGGGCTGCTGCTCGCGGGCACCGGGCCCGCGAACAAACAGCAGCAGATTCTCAACTACTGCCATAAGACGCAGCACGAGAAGATCATCCGCGGGTGCAGCGTCGGCCTGGCACTCACCGCGTACGGGTTGGAGGAGGCGGCGGAGCCCCTCGTGGAGCAGATGGTGAGGGACTCTGACCCGATCATTCGCTACGGCGGGTGTCTCGCCGTCGCGTCGGCGTACGTCGCCTCTGGGAACAACGGCGCGATTCGACGCCTGCTGCACGTCGCAGTCTCGGACGTTTCGGACGACGTTCGCCGCGCCGCGGTGATGTCCCTGGGCTTCGTTCTGTGCTCCACACCCTCGCAGTGCCCGCGCGTGGTCGGTTTGCTCGCAGAGTCGTACAACCCGCACGTGCGCTACGGCGCCGCCATGGCGGTGGGGATCTGCTGCGCAGGCACGGGGATGAAGGAGGCGGTGGCGCTCCTCGAGCCCATGCTGACAGACGCAGTGGATTTCGTGCAGCAGGGCGCGCTCATCGCCACCGCGATGGTGATGATCGAGCAGTCTGAAGCGAGCCTCTCGCCGTTCCGCAAGCGCCTGATCAACCACATCACGGACGAGCGCGAGGTGACGATGACGAAGATGGGCGCCATCATGGCGCAGGGCATCATCGACGCTGGCGGGCGCAACGTGACCGTCGGCCTCCGCGCGCGGTCTGGTTATCCGCGCATGACCGCCGTGACTGCGATGCTCGTCTTCACGCAGTACTGGTACTGGTACCCGCTGTCGTACTTCATCAGCCTCACCTTCGTGCCGACGGCATTCATCGGCATCGACGCCAAGCTCAAGATGCCGCACTGCTCTGTCACGAGCCACTGCAAGCCGAGCGCGTTCGCGTACCCGACGCCCGTCACCGCGGACGATAAGAAGGACAAGGGGAAGATGGTCAAGGCGGTGCTCTCCACGACCGCCAAGGCGAAGGCGAAGGCGGCGAAGAAAGACGCCGAGAAGAAGGCGGCGGAGGGCGGGGACGCCGCCATGGATGTCTCAGAGAAGGCGGACGACGAGGCGGAGCAGAGCGCCGACAAAGCCGACAAGGAAGAGGAGGCAAAGAAGCAACCCGAGCCCTCCGAGGAGGAACTCTCGAACCCGGCGCGTGTGACCCCCGCGCAGGAGAAGTACGTGCGGTTCGATGAGGGAAGCCGGTTCGTGCCCATCGTGGCGGAGAAGGCGACACACGCGCGCGGGTTCGTCGTGCTCAGGGACACCACCCCGGGAGAGGATGTCGAGTACGTGCAATCGGAGCGGACACTCGTGCCGGGGGTGACGGGCCCGGCGGCGGCGGGCGCGGGGGGGGGCGCCGCGGACGCCGCGCCGGCGGAAGAGGAACCGGCGGCACCAGAAGCGTTCGAATTCGATCCCAACGACGTGTGAGGGAGAGGGAGAGGGAGCGAGAGGATCCGCACGCGCGCGAAGGTTATGATCTCACATCGAACCAATCAATACTTCTCAGATCTCCGATCGCATCGCCCACCACTATCCGCGACGCGTCTTGGCTTGCCGAGCCGCGAGAACGATGATGTCGCGTAGCGCCGCAGCCATCGTGGCGCCGTCGCACGTCTCGCTTGGGACGCGCGCGCGACGCGTGCGTCGCGTCCGGCGGGCGATGGCGCGCGCGTCGGGCCATCAGCAGAGCTTCCACGCCGTCGCCTCGCGGGAGGGGGACGTGAAGCTCGAGGTGCTGTCGCGGATGGCGGACGGCACGTCCTCCAAGCCCCCGCTCGTGTTCGTGCATGGATCATACCACGCCGCGTGGTGCTGGAGCGAGCATTTCTTCCAGTACTTTGCCGCGCGCGGGCACGACTGCTACGCCCTGAGCATGCGCGGCCAGGGCGGCAGCGACATGCCCCCGGTCGCGGACGCAAAGATCGCGGGCACGTTGGAACGCCATGCAGATGACGTTAACCACTTCTGCGCCTCGCTGGGACGGCGCCCCGTGCTCGTCGGCCATTCCTTCGGCGGCCTCGTCGCGCAGCTCGCGTGCGCGCGCGCCGCCGACTCGCCGCCCGCGGGGCTGGCCCTTCTCGCTTCCGTTCCACCAACGGGGAACGGCGAGATGGTGAAGCGTTTTCTCTTCCGCGCGCCGATCGCGAGCGCGAAGATCACGTTTGCCTTTGTCACGGGCGCGTTCAAGTCCAACGCCGCTCTGTGCCGCGAGTGTTTCTTCAGCGAGGACGTGTCCGAGACGACGCTCGCGCGGCACATGTCCCAAATCGCGTCTTCCTCCCGCGTCAGGCTCTTGGATCTCTCCGCGCTGAACGCGTCGCTGCCTGTGCCCGCCCCGCCGGCGGAGACGAGCGTATTCGTGTGCGGTGGGGAGGACGACTTTGTCGTGGATGAGGAAGGGCTCGAGGAGACCGCGGCGTGGGGGAGGACCGAGGCAGTCATTCTTGAGCGCACCGCGCACGATCTGATGCTCGACACGCGGTGGGAGGCGGCGGCCGCAGCACTGGGAGAGTGGGTGGACAGGCGCGTTTCGCCTTCGTATTAATAAATAGTCGACCTTCCTTTGGGTCGTGCACTACTTTCTGCCGGAGTTTCTACGATGTCTCTCCTCTGTCTGCGGCACCGGCTCCTCCGCTCGACGCGTCTTTCGCGCCTCGTCGTCCTCTTCATTCGTGTCGATGAATCGCGCGAGAATTCCCTCACGAAGAATCTCCCCGTTCCCGTGATTCCCCTCGACCGGGAGGCAAAGGGCAGTCGTGGTGACTCCCCCCCTACCCTCGCCGCGACACTCCATGCACTTCTTCAACTTCTTCCCGTGCACGCAATAGCTCCTCATCTTGCAACGTTCGCACTCATTCAACAGCTGCTCGTGCTCACACATGCCGTTCTTCCTCAGCTCTTCGCAAGAGCGGCAGTTGTGCCTGATCTTGTCGTGCATGCATATGCTCGTGCCATTGCATTCTTTGCAGATGTCTCGACGACGCCCGTGGGTGCAGATACTGGCGCCCCCGCACTCCTTGCAGTACTGACGGTTCCGCCCGTGCTCGCAGATGCTCGCCCCACCGCATTCCTTGCATATGTTCCGCCGCCGCCCGTGCTCGCAGATCCCTTTCCCCGGACACTCAACGCAGTGATACCCGTGCTTGGGTTTGCCGTGCGGACACAATCCGCGAACCCTCGTCGACGGCGAAGGGCCGCTCGCGAGACCCGGAGAAGCCAACACCCCCGGGAACAGCGCGGGCGCCGACGGAGAGGGCGCCGACGGAGATGGCGCCGTCGCCGATGCCCCGCCGGCCTCGCTCGGAGAGTCTGGCATCAAACCCTCCCTATCAGAGCGTCCAGGCCCAACGCTGAGCGTGCCCAGGCGCGGCCCGGAGTCGCAGTCGACGTCGAAGGGACTCATCAGGGTACTCGAACGGTATTGTCGACATTTAAACTATTTTTCCCTAAAAGGTAGACTATTTTTACCTGCGGCGGTGTTGTAATTTGTTACCTCCATACTACCAGAGCATTTATGTCAGGGACGCGAGGATCCTATCCTGTAGACCATTTTCGAAGGTTTAATCGGTCAGCGGTTGAACTCTCGTACCTCGAGGCGGGACGTATCGGCAAGCGGCCCGGTCCGCGTCTCTTGCCGAGGATGCGGCGCTCAGCTTGCCTGGCAGAACCTCGGGGCTCTCAGGACCCACATAAAACGCTCAGGGCCAGCCCTCCCCCGCGCTCCTCGCTCGCGCGCCCCGCGTTCCCTAGCGCGTCCGATCGATCATGCCCGAGCTCCCCGAGGTGGAATCCGCGAGGGCGCTCTGCGAGGAGCACTGCCTCGGCGCGACCGTCGTCGGCGTGGCCTTTCTCGAGGACGGGTCCTTCGACGAGAAGATCTTCGCCGGGACGACTGCGAAAGCGTTCAAGGCCGCCCTGATGGGCCGCACCCTCGGCGTGGCGCGGCGTCTCGGCAAGCACATGTGGTGGGAGATGCACGGTGGCGGGGCGAAGACGCCCGTATCGCTCTCCCCGCTGTTTCACTTCGGCATGACGGGCGCCATGTCCGTCAAGGGCGAGGGCGCGTCCAAGTATAAATCGTTCGTCGTGGACACGTCGAGCTGGCCCCCGCGGTTCGCGAAGCTGGTCGTCACGTTCGACAACGGCGTGTCGCTCGCGTACACCGATCCGCGTAGGTTTGGCCGCGTCCGCCTCGTCGCGGGCGACGTCGAGGCGTCGCCCCCGATCTCCGATCTGGGCTTCGATCCTCTGCTCGCCATGCCCCCCGACGCGGAGTTCGCGGCCATGTACGCCGCCCGCGCCGCGCCCATCAAAGCCGCGCTGCTCGACCAGAAGATCGCCGCGGGCGTCGGGAACTGGATCGCCGACGAGGTCCTGTATCATGCCGGAGTGCACCCGGAGACGCGCGCGAAGGACCTGTCGCGAGCGCAGCTGAGCGAAATTCGTCGGGCGATGGGCTTTGTCGTCGAGACGGCGTGCCGGGCGGGCGCCGACGCGGAGCTCTTCCCGAGCGACTGGCTGTTCCACCACAGATGGGGGAAGGTGGCAGGGAAGGTCGGGGGTAAGCCCATCTCTTTCATCACCGTCGGGGGTCGGACCACCGCGTTCGTCGCGGCGGTGCAGAAGAAGGGCGACGCCAGCGCCGCGAAAGCGAAGGCGCGGGCGACGAAGGCGGCGGACACCGAGGTGGGGAAAAGAACGGCGCGGAGGGAGGTGAAGACGGCGGCGCCTCCGCCAAAGAAGGCGAAGAAAGCGCCGCCGGTGGTGAAGGTCACTCCCGCAGCCAAGAAAGTGGCGCCGGCGAAACGGCGAGCGCCTCCGAAGAGAGCGGCGCCGCCGAAGAGAGCGGCGCCCCCTAAGGCGCGCGCGGCTAGGGTGAGATGATGTTCGCAGGCACACGCGACGTTCATTTTTTATGAAGAATACGACGGCGCCCGAGACAGTGATGCCTTCGACGCGCGGGCATCATCCTCGCACGCGGGGGGACGAAAACTCTCTGCTCTTGATCGCCCCCTTGAGATCCTCCAGCCGCTGCGCCTCTGCCTTTTTCTTTTCCGAGGAGGTTTTCCACCCCAGGGCGGCTCTGATGCGGTACTTGATGCTCGCCCGCCGCCTTCGCTCTTTCTCCATCTCGATCCCCTTCAGCACTCCTTTCTCCATCCCCTCCCTGAGCCCACGCTCGATGGCGTCGGTATCGCTTCCGGACCGGCGCCCGAGGCCGTCGAGTTCGCGGAACACCTCCGCGCGGCCCTCGTCTCGCGCCTCGCGGAGCATCGCTTCCATATCCTCGAACCGCTTATCGATGCGCTCATCCACGATGGCAGTGTTCACCACGACCTGCGGGCCCGCGTGCCCCGCCATGAGCTCCTTCGCCGCCTCGTACTGCGCCTCGGACATGTCCCCGATCGCCTTGAGCTTCGCCTCGAGCTTGTTCATCACGTGCACCTCCATGGACACCGCCAGCGCGCCCAGCTTCTCCTCGAGTTCATCCGCCTGCGTCGCCGCTTCGTCCGCGTACCTGCTGCTCTCCTGCGCCGCCGTGTGCGCGTCCGCCACGGCTTTGAGCAGCTCTGGGTCCTTCGACCGGCGCACGGGCATCACCACGGGCGGGTTGAACGTCGGCGTCAGGACGCGGTACCGCCGGGGCATCTCATCGATGACGCCGAGGCGAAGCGCCAACTTGTGAATCTTCGTCGCCGTCTCGAGATCGCAGAACGACGCCGTCGTGAGCATGACGAACCGAACCGCGAGCTTGATCATCCCGCGCGCGCTCTTGTGCGCGTTCAGCGCGGGGTTCACCACCGCGGGGGCGAGGATGTCCAGCATCACGAAGAGCACGACGTAGAGGGTGAGGAAGTCCTGGAAGTTGTACACGAACACGGCGTTCGGGTTACGATTCCGCGCGGCCAACGTCGCCGCGGCGGTGACGCCCCAGCACCCCTCCCAGCTGTACGTGGCGCGATACAACGCGCGAGGCAGACGCACGACGAACCACACCAACGCGCGGAAGATGCGGAAGGACATGAGGAAGGACCAGACAAAGGCGGCGACGAACTTCACCGCCGCCTTGACGAGGTTGCCCGGGAGGTCGAGGACGCTCTGGATCGCGGACGCCTTGGCGCGCGCGCGGCGCAAGGCCCAGCGCCGACGTCGGAGCTCGCGGTTCGCGGCGTAGCTGCGCCAGTACTTCTGAATCACCAACGCCTTGCGCTCTTGCTCTTGGACCTCGACGCACCGGAACGCGTGTTGCACGACACGGTGCACGAGCGTCCGACGCATCTTGAGCTCCACGGGCGTCTCCTTCGCGGGGGGAAGCTTGTTCGCGCCTCCCGCGAACGGTTGGAACCCGGCGCCCCCCACGGGCTTCGCATCAGCCTTCGAGGAGCCCCCGAACAGCGTCATCGTCGTGGACATTACGCCGGCGTCTCAGCCTCCCGAGGGGAGGTAGGGGGGGGGGCGGTTTTTTCGCCCGTTCGGGGGACGGGCGGGCCCCACGCAGCGCCTCCGAGAGCGGAGACCGATCGACTGCTCGCCGAACGGCACGTCGAGGCGGATGCGAACGACGTGAGTTGAGCGCGGACGGAGACGTGTCGTCACCCGGCGCGCTCCGAAGTGCGCCCTGGGGGAGCGAGGGGGCGAGGACCGCGCGGGACCGGACACTGGATTCGTGTACGAGCTAGTTCCGCCTCGCCTGTTACACGAACGATATGCGTCAGTGTCTATCTAGTGTCGGTTTTTTACGTTCGACGAAAAAAGCTGACTAGACTGGTTGCCGGACAGTTTTTATAGACTAGACTACTTGTAGTCCGAAAGTAGTCGGATCACGTCACCTCGCCTGCTGACGACACACACACGCCTGTGACATTTTCGCCGTCCTCGACCGAGGCCCGTTTCGGCGTCGAGAGCGACCAGACCCCTTTGGTCGCCATTGCCGCGCGCTTCGCCGCCCCGTACCCGCTTCCCGCCGCCGCGAACGCCTTCATCGCGCGGTACCCCGGCGGTCCGTCCCCCTCCCCCCCCTCGATCGGCGCCCCCTCCTCGACCCCCTCGCGCTCCCCCCCTCTCGCGCTCGAAAACGCCGCGAGCGCGCG
>MDSW01166187.1_pt1 | contig 18965 bp, 16 predicted proteins | sample 811171 | NCBI WGS metagenome assembly MDSW01 (sample SAMN05326641, study PRJNA326480) | marine metagenome | isolation source: seawater | place: Atlantic Ocean: North West | collected 2012 | reverse complement strand
TCGGTAGAGCAACTGATTTGTAATCAGTGGGTCGGGAGTTCAAATCTCTCATCCGGCACCAATAATTTTTATTTCCCTATTTAATGCCTTAGTATTTTTTTTTTAGCTCCCACATTATGTGGTCCTGCCTGAAAATAATAAAGTTTCTTGCTAAAAAAAAATTTAAAGAGATTTTATTATTTTTTTTAACTTTTGATATAATTATAGAACCGTTAGATAGTTTTTTTTCAGTTTCATAAAGAACATGCTTTGCTATTTTCATGCCCCTATATGCTTTTGCTATATAAATATCAATTTCATAATTTTTAATATTAATATAGTCTAATCTAATTTGACCGACTAAAACCTTATTCACCTCTATTATTGATAAAAGGTTATTCCTATCAGATAAAATATTTTTTAACCACAAACTATGTTCTTTAAAACTTATCTTAGATTTTGTTTTTAACTTATATTTGAAACTTTCTTTATCATTAAACCAATCAAATAAAATTTTTCTATCTTTTTCGTTAGCTTTTCTAATGTTTATTTCTAACATATTCTAAAAGTTTATTTAACTTTAAAAAAATTATTTATAGCTTTTGCTATATACTTTATACACTTTTTTTTTAAACCATTATACATAGGAATGCTAATTGTACTCTCATAAAACTTTATGGCTCCATTTAAACTTTTAATTTTACCGCTTTTCTTATAATATGGATGATAAAATAATGGTATGTAGTGAACTTGCGATCCTATAGATTTTTTGTTTAAATAGTTTATAAAATTTTCTCGACTTTTTCCTAAGTCAGAAAAATTAATTTTTAATTGAAATAAGTGCCACCCAACTGAATTTTTGTGATTATTATATTTAGGTAATTTTATAAAAATATTATCCTTCAAGGTCAATATATAATATCTTGCGATTTTTTCTCTTTCATCAATTATTTTTTCAAGCCTTTTAAATTGATTTAAACCTAGTGCACAAGATACTTCACTAGCTCTATAATTCCAGCCAATTTCATTCATTTGATAAAACCAGGATGGAGGATTAGAAATATTTTTCATCTTGTTCTTATCACGTGTCATGCCATGACAAATATTTAACCTTATACTTTCAGCTAAACTTTTATCATTAGTAGTAACACAACCACCCTCTCCCATAGTTATATTTTTAATTGCATGAAAGCTAAAAGTAGTTGCTACGCTAAAATTACAAGCACCTATATAAGAACTTTTTTTATTTTTATTATAATATTTTGCTCCGATAGCATGACATGCATCTTCAACTAAAAGGCAATTATGTTTTTTAGCAACTTTTGATAATCCCTCTAAATCACAAAGGTGACCTCCTAAATGAACCACTGTGACTATCTTCACTTTAAAATGTGTTTCTTTAAGAGCTTTTTCTAATGTATCCGGAGTCATTAATCCTGTTTCTTGATCCACATCTGCAAAATAAACTGGAGCATTACACATTCTTGCTGCATTTGCAGTAGCTAAAAAGGTAATAGGGGTTGTTATTAAGCCGGCCTGTTTATTTAAGCCAAGACATTTATATACGGAATGAAGTGCTGCAGTTCCAGAATTACAAACTATTGCGTTTTTAACTTGAAACTTTTTACTTATTTGATTTTCAAAATCTTTGACCACACTACCTTGAGCTAAGTACTGACTTCTCAACACCTTAATAACAGACTTTATATCAGTTTCTGTTACATTAGGCCTTGAATATGGATACTTTATTTTATTCATTTTATTTTTACTCTTATGATATTTTATTCATATCACAGCTTGTGTCTACTTATAACAAACTGCTCTATCTTATTAACAATTCTATTTGAGCCTTTATTATCAAATGATTTATTTATATTTAATTTTATTTTTTTATATAAAATTTTAGATTTTATTAGCTTATTAATTTGTTGCTTAATGTCTTTATTATTGTTTCTGCTTACTAATGCACAACCGCTTTTTTTCCAAGATGGTAATAACTTTTTTTGTAATTCATTTTGGGCTATTAATAAAGTTGGTATACCATATTCGCTTCTTTCTACTTGAGAAAAACCAGGAGCACCGATAGCAAAAAATGTTTTTTTATATATATTATCTAATTTATCTAAGTTAAAATGTAATTTAAAACTTTCTTGATCAAATAATATTTTTTTAATAAAATTTATATTTTTTTTTTGCTTTCCTATAACTACATTTATTTTAAAATTATTTTTATAAGCAATATTCTCTTCAAATAAATTTAATAATACTTTTATTGTTTTTTCTGTTAAGCCTTTTGAGTCAACATTTCCAAATGAAACTAGGATATTTTTTTCCGAAGCACTTTTATATGAATATTGCTTTTTCTTCTTATAAGGAAAGTATTTTATACCTGACAAAAACCCCTCATCACTATTTAATATTGGATGCAAACATATTCTTAAGGTATTTTTATTTTTATAATATTTATCAACAATCAATACTGTAGGAACTATAGCAGATATTTTTTCTATTTTAAGGCCTTTACAATCAACCATATCTATAATTATAGCCTTGGCTTGATTTTTTTCTGAATATTCTCTTAACTTATTTATAGAACCTATTTGCTTTTCTTCAATAACATGATCTGTATTATTTTTTTGAAAATTCTCTTTTGTGTCTTTATCTACAAACCAAATGACTTTTCCATTTAACTTTTCTCTTATTCTTAAACACCTATTTATGTGGCCTTTTCCAAAAATACTATTTGATGTTACTCTTATTAAGTACATTAAAATTAAATAGTGTTTAATATTTTTTTTATTTGTTCTACGTTTAAAAAGTTTGTATTACTATCACTAGCGTACTCAAAAGCTTCAGTAACCTTTTTACCTACTTTTTTATAATTAATACTTTTATTTGATTTGTTCCACCAAGATAACATAGGCTGAATTATATAATAGCCTTTCATCTCTATACAATTTAAAGACTCCTCTTTTGGTATCATAACTTCATGAAGTTTTTCTCCTGGTCTCATTCCAATTATTTCATAACCGTTTTTGTTATTTATAGCAAACACTAGATCTTGAATTTTTACACTAGGTAATTTTGGAACAAATATTTCACCTCCACTCATATTATCTAGTGAATTTAAAACAAAATTAACTCCATCATCAATTTTTATAACAAATCTAGTCATTCTTTCATCAGTAAGCGGAAGCTTCTTCGTACCATCAGCTATTAGCTTTCTAAAGTAAGGTATTATACTACCTCTAGAACCAAGTACATTTCCATACCTAACTATTGAAAACCTAGTTCTTTTTTTTCCAACTAAATTATTTGCTGCTACAAATAATTTGTCAGAACAAAGCTTTGTTGCTCCGTATAGATTAATTGGGTTTGCTGCTTTATCTGTTGAGAGAGCTATTACTTTTTCAACATTGTTAGCTATACTTGCATCAATTAAATTTTCTGCTCCATTTATATTAGTAGCTATGCATTCAGTAGGATTATATTCAGAGGCCGGCACTTGCTTCATTGCAGCTGAGTGAATAATAATATCAATATTTGAGCATGCTCTCATCAACCTATTTCTATCTCTTACATCACCCAAAAAAAATCTAATAGGATATGTGTCCTCATTAAATTTTTTTGATAGCTCATACTGCTTTAATTCATCTCTACTGTATACTACAACTTTTTTAGGCTTAGTATATTTTAATATTTTTTCTAAGCAATTACTGCCAAAGAACCCAGTAGCTCCTGTAATGAGAATGGATTTATTTTCAAATATTTTTTTCAATTAATTCTCATTAGTTTTTTTGGATTTCCCTCATACAAAACTTTACCATTTTTTATCTCTATTACATGGTTAGCAAATAATAGAGATGATAACCTATGAGATATAAATATAATAGTTATTTTTTTATCTCTGTTTTTAATAAGTTTTAGACTTTGTATAATAAGTTTATCTGTTTTCGCATCTACTGCACTAGTTGCTTCATCTAATATTAAAATTTCACTTTTATTCAATATAGCCCTTGCTAAAATAAGCCTTTGCCTTTGTCCTCCTGATAAACTTTGCCCTAGTAAACCTACATCCGTATCAAGTTTTTGTGGTAATGAATTTATAAATTTATCTAATTTAACTAATACTAATGCCTCTTTAATTTTTTTTTGTGAGGTTTCATTATTTCCATATCTAATATTTTTCAATATACTATCTTTAAATAAAAAAGGGTCCTGAGGAATATATGTTATTAATTTCCTTAACAACTTATCTTTTAATTTTTTAATTTCAGTATTATCAAAATAAATATTTCCTTTATTAGGTAAGATAATTTTAGATATTAAATCAACTATAGTAGATTTACCGGAACCGGATGGGCCTATAATAGCATTAACTTTGCCTACCATTATACTAAAATTTAAATTTTTTAGAATATATTGCTTTTCATTTTTATACTTAAAGTATAAATTACTAAAGTTTATTTCTTTTTTTAACTTTATGCTTGTAATATTTCCTTGATCTTTAATAGATAATTTTTTTGAATTATGATAGACCTCTTCACAAAATTTATAAGAAGGCAATAACTCTACTAACCTATTTATGTTGTGTTGAAAAACTTTAAAAGTAGGCGTTAATCGCATGAAAGCTACACCAAAAACTAAGATTTTAGTAGCGTTAAAGTTTAGGTAGCTTACTAGAATGTTTAACATAAATAACATTACTCCTGTAGCTACTGAAACAAATATAAGTTGTGTCAATGCCGAATTTTTAGTAATTTGGACTGTTGCTTCGTATATTTTATCTTGTATGCTAGCCAATAAATTTTTTTCTTTACCTAAAGTGTCAAAAGTTTTTATAGTTTTCCATCCTAAATACCTTTCTGTAATTAAATCTCTATAGCTAGCTCTTAAATTTAAATTTTTTTCTCCTAATCTTTTAGTTCTTACAGCTAAATTACTACCGGTAAAAAAAACTATTAATACTAAAATAAAAATACCTAATAAAGTTGGAATAAAGGCCGTTAAAAATAAAACTAATGCATAAATACAAAGTGTTAAAATATTAGTATAAAAAGTAAAATAACTTTTCATGGTCATAGCAACCATAGACGGCTCAATATCAGTAGCATTTATAAATTTTCCTGAATTGAGTTGACTGATAAATTTTTGTGAGCTTCCCATAAGACTATTAAACATTTCTATATTTACCTTTTTATGTATTCTTGAACAAATTTTTTGTATAACTACTTGGTTAAAATAGTTTACTAATTGCCTTAAAAAAATAAAACTAGTAGCAATAATACTCAGTAAAAACATATTTATTTCAATATTCAAATAATTGAAAAAATTATATAGGTAAAGAGAAAGTAAAGAGCTTTCCTTAAATTGATTTAAGTCACCATTTACCTGAATAAAACTAAGCAATGGAACTAATATAGAAACCCCTAAACCTTCAAATATAATAGTAAATGCACCTAAAAGTAATGCCAAATAGGCATGTTTTTTTTTAAATGCTTTAAGTTTTAATAGAAAAGTAATATGACCAAAAATATAATTTTTAAGTTTAAAAATTTTTTTAAAGTTCTCAATCATATTTTATATTATGATTTTTTTTATTATTATAAATGCTTCTGCCATTTTCAATCCTGACTCAGCACCTCTCTTAATTGCCATCGCTTCAATGCTTTTTAATGATCTTGGATGTGGAAAACTTCCTAGCTCCGATTTATAATGTTTTAATGCCTTTATTTTTTTTTCCCACTCTTTACTTATGGAAATATATAAATTTGGTTGAAATATGATACCATTTAAATAAGGTGTTTGATCAGTACTAGAAGGGGTTTCAAATGCTCTAATCTCTGGCAAATTATTTAAAAACCTCATGGGTCTTAATGCAACTAAACTAGCTTTAGAAACGATTTCATGATCTTTATTTATATCAGTAGGATTATGAATGTATACTATATCTGGCTTTATTTCTCTTAAAGCTTTTTCTATTTCAGTTACTAGTTCAATTTGAGGTATAGTATCTATTTTTTGATCTGGGAAAGAAGCAATTTTATATATTTTTGTATTTGTTTCATTTGCCCAGTTCTTGGCAGACTGAATTCTATAAACATTTTTATCTTTTGGATTTTTTTTTGCTCCTTCTCCATCAGAGAAAATGAAAATATTAACTTCGTCCCCTTTATCACTATGTTTTATTAATGTTCCACCTAAACCTAATGCTTCATCGTCTGGATGAGCAACTATACATAAAATTTTATTCATAATATTATAATTCTTGTTCAGGTTTCAAAAAATGATTTTTATAATAAAATAATATATTACCATTTTCTAGGGTCAATTAATTCTTTATTAATTATGTTGTCCCAAAATGGAAAATTAATTTTTTTTCTTTTAATCAATAAAATGCTTTCTAATTGTTTTATATCTTCAATGCCTACAACTATTTTTAATATTTTTTTATTATTAATAACTAAATTTAAACACGCCTCTAAAGTATTAATATTATTTTTATTCAACCATTTATAATATTCATGCCAAACTTTTTCATACTTTGAGAAGCTTAAAGGTAGTTCCTCATTATTTCTTAATAATAGCCCTTGTAAAAAAATTGACCTGCAATGAGTTTCTACATTATTTTGATACAAAAAATTAAGCCAACCTGAAGACTCAATACGTCTATCAAATAAATTATAAGGAAACTGAACCAGATCAGGCCTCAGGATATGAAATGACTCTTCTAGCTCAGCTGGATCATAAATTGTAATTCCTAATTTCTCAATTATACCTCTTTTTTTAAGTTCTTTTGCTTCCTCCCATAATTTTTTTTTATTTTTATCTATATAATTTAATGGATTTCTGAACATAAGTGCATAAATATTTTTTTTTTTTAGGTTTATTAATGAGCTATTTAATTTTTTTTCTATATAATTAGCTTCAATACTTATGTTTTCTTCTATTTTTGGAATTTTAGTCACTACTCTAAAGTTTTTACAACCAATTCTCCCCAAAATTTTCTCGGCATCTTTATAATCTGGAGAAGTCTCTATAATATTGATTTGTTTCTTTTCACAAAATACTATTATTTTTTTTGCCTCGGCTTCCTTAATAAATTTTTTTGATATTGAACCATAATAATTCCCAAAGTTTGCAGTACCTAAAACTAATTTTTTTTCTATCATAGAATTTAACAAAAGTTTAAATTTCTAACTTAAAGATTAAAGCTTTATAAATATTATTAATAGAAGTTTCTATTTTTTCTTTATCAGTATTAATAATAAATTCTGGTTTAGAAGGAATTTCATACGGACTATCAATGCCTGTAAAATTTTTTATTTCTCCTTTTCTAGCTCTTGCGTATAAACCTTTAACATCTCTTTTTTCAACATACTCTAAAGAAGCTTTTACAAAAACCTCTATAAAATCACCTTTTTTAAACAAATTTCTCGCTAAGTTTCTTTCTGCCTGATAAGGAGAAATGAAAGCAGCTAATACTACTATTCCAGATTCTACCATTAATTTTGAAATTTCAGCTGCCCTTCTTATATTTTCTACTCTGGCTTCCTCCGAAAACCCTAAATCACTATTTATACCAGTTCTTAGGTTATCACCATCTAAAATGTAAGTTCTTATTCCCTTCTTGTATAATTTATTTTCTAAACCTTTTGCTAATGTAGACTTCCCTGCTCCACTTAAACCAGTAAACCAGATTACTTTGCTTTTATGTCCATTAAGAATATTTCTTCTTTTCTGAGTAATTTTGCTATCAGAATAAAAAACATTTTTAGAAACTTTAATTATATTTTCTAACATACCTGCTGCCAAAGTATTATTTGTAATTTTGTCAATTAATATAAAAGAACCTAAATCTTTATTATCTTTAAATTTAACTAGTGGTATTTTTTTTTCTAATGTTACTTCTATTATTGCTATATCATTCATTTTTAAAGTATTAGCTTTTTCAAATGAAAGACTTTTGGTGTTTATTTTATTTATGATCTTCACAATTTGTGCTGTTACAATACTATGGCCTATTTTTAAATTATAAATTCTTCCTATAAATGCAGACACCTTGTCCATCCAAATAATTTTTGCAATAAATCTATCTGTAACAGTTATTAATTTTTTTGAGGATGTTAATATATCTCCTCTAGAAATATCCGTTTCTTTTTTAAAGGATATACTTATAGACATATTTTTATTTGCTAATTTTAAATTATTTTTATACATGCTAATTTTTTTTACTGTATTAAATACTCCAGAAGGTAATATTTCTAATACTTCCCCCTCTCTAACAGTTCCTGACTTTACTGTTCCCAAATATTTTCTCTTATTATTTTTTAATGTTTGAACTAGCTGCACTGGAAAGTAAAAATTGTTACTAGTTTTAATTTGACTCTGTAAATCTATTTTTTCTAAAAAATCAAATAAGCAAGGACCTTTATACCATGGCATTTTTTTAGAATTCTTAACTATATTATCACCATTAAGAGCAGATAAGGGCATATAAGAAATATTGCTTAGATCTAATTTTTTTAGAACTCTTTTATATTGCTCTATGATATTTTCATATCTTTTTTTACTGTAACCTATCAAATCCATTTTATTAACAGCTAATAAAATATTTGGTATATTAAGTAATGAACAAATTAAAGAGTGCCTCTTCGTTTGCTCCTTAATCCCTTTTTTAACATCTAATAAAATTATTGCCAATTCAGCATTAGAAGCGCCAGTAACCATATTTCTAGTATATTGTTCATGTCCCGGAGTATCTGCAAGAATAAATTTTCTGTTCTCTGTTTCAAAATATCTGTATGCAACATCTATGGTTATTTTTTGTTCTCTTTCCGACAATAATCCATCTAATAAGTAAGAATAATCTATATTGTTGTTATGAGAAGAATATTTATTTGAAGCATTTTTAATTTCACTTAGTTGATCAAGAAAAATAAATTTTTTTTCATATAACATTCTTCCTAAAAGTGTGCTCTTGCCATCATCTACACTACCACATGTAATAAATTTTAATATGTCTTTTTTAGTTTGATTGAAGTTTATTTTTTTATTCAATTAAAAGTATCCTTGAAGTTTTTTAATTTCCATAGAAGAGCTTTGATCATGATCAATTAGCCTACCAGCTCTTTCACTGTTTTCAGAAAGTTTAATTTCATTAATGATTTTTTTTACAGTATTAGCATTTGAAATAATTCCAGAGGAAAGAGGATAACAGCCTAGAGTTCTAAATCTCACATTTTTATATAGAATCTTTTCATTATCTTTAAGTTTTATTCTATTATCATCTATTAAAATAATTTTATCGTTTCTAATTACAACTGGACGTTTTTTAGAAAAATATAATTTAACAATATCAATTTTCTCTCTAAGAATATATTGCCATATATCAATTTCAGTCCAATTAGATAATGGAAAAACTCTAAAACTTTGATTGTCTTTAATTTGTAAATTATATAAGTTCCATAATTCTGGTCTTTGGTCTTTGGGATCCCAGCTATGTTTATTATTTCTCACGGAAAAAACTCTTTCTTTAGCTCTACTTTTTTCTTCATCCCTTCTAGCTCCTCCAAAAGAGAAATCAAATTTATATTTATCAAGAGCCTCACGCAAAGCTTGTGTTTTCATTACATCAGTATAAATATCAGAAGCATAGTCAAAGGGATTAATATTTTTAGTTATCCCTTTTATATTTTTATAAACTAGCAACTCTAAATTAAATTTTTTCTTAATAAAATTTCTGAATTTATACATTTCTGAAAATTTCCAATTAGTATCAATATGAAGTACAGGAAAAGGTACTTTATTAGGATAAAAAGCTTTTATAGCAAGATGTAGTAATACAGAAGAATCTTTTCCCAAAGAATATAACATTACAGGATTTTTAGCTTCTGCTATTGTTTCTCTTATAATATATATACTCTCAGCTTCTAAAGAGTCTAAATAAGCTTGGTTTTCTTTTCTCATATTTTATCAATTATAGGTTTAAGTTTGTTATTTTCTATCACATAATTTAATTTTATATAATTTTTTTTACTTTTTTTATTTAAATATTCTAAGATTTTTTTTTCTAGTTTTTTTGGTGAAACTACATCGGCTAAATTAGGCATTTGTTTATTTTGATTTTTAAGTATTTTTAAATTTCTTTTATAAAGATCTTTGGAATAAAACCTTATCAATAATTTTTTTTGATCGATTATTGTTGGGTCTAAAATGCTCATACCATATCTAATTGTAAATAATGCCTTATTAACTAGAATCAAAGGAGCAATGTAACTAATAATTATATTTTTATGATTTAAAGTTAATAATATTTTTTTCAACTTGCTAATATTTGTTGTTGGATGAGGTCTAATAACTATTTGAATATTATTTTCTATTTTAGAAATTTTATTAATTATTAATTTTATTAATGGTACATAATCAAAGTTATTTTTTTTAAGTGTTGCCAACGGGAAAAAAATAAACTTTTGATCTAGTTTCTTTATATAGGTTTGAGAGTTTTTATTTAATAATGATTGCCATGACTTCCATTTTAACCAATTATTTCCTATGTTATAAATTTTATACTTATAATCAGCTATTCTTGGATAAAGCGATATAAGTTGTTCTTTGCTAAAGCAAGATATTACAAAATCATTACTTGTATTAAATATATTTTTAAAAATTAAGTCTTTTGATCTATTGTTTTCTACATAGCTTTGCACAAAAGCTTTAAAATCTTTAAAAGAATAAGGATATAGAAATAATGAAACTTTTCTTCCACTCATAAAAAGTTGGTTGTACCTTACTATCCAATTAATTTTTGGTACATCAGTAGTGCTAATTATAGATACCTTTTTGTAGAAAAGACTATTTAATACAAAAAATCTATGTAAAACAGATATTATTCCTAATATAAAATACCAAATACCTTTTCTATTACCATAAATAAATCTAGAATCTAAATCAAAAGTAGCATAAAAATGTTTAATTTTTGCAATATCCTGTAGCGATTTAAAAAGTAATTTATTTTTTTTTATAGTTTTATAATCTAGTAGTGATGGATAAATAATTTTTATCTTTTTATCTTTAGCTATCCTTTTAATAGCTGCTAAAAACGGAAAATACTGATCTGTTTGAAAAAGCTTTCCTTTTATTAGTAATATAATCATAATACAAATTCAAATGACATTTTAAAAATTAAAACTTAATTTTTAAAACTATCGTAGTAGAAGTATTTATAGTTATACCATTGATAAAATGTTGAAAAACAATCCATACTGTATTCTGATTTTATCTTTTTTTTATAATTAAGTTTGTCCATGATATCTCCTAACCAATACTCTATGACACCTGCTTCAAATTTAGATATTCTGTGTTTCCAGCGCCCTATATTTTCCTGAGAGATACCAATCATTTTTTTTCCTTTATGATTATTTCCATAATAATCTTTTCCAAAAATTGTAGGTTTAAGTAAAGTTATATCAAATGGAATACCACAAAAGTTACTTATTTTTTTTAAATGCATAGTTGGGTTTTTACATAGGTCCTCAAATTTTATTATTTTAAAAAAACTTTTAGAACTTTTAGTTAACTCTAACCCTGTTATTAAATCCATTCTAGATCTATTAATAACACTTGCAAGAGTCTCTTTTTCACCTTCTCCCAAAACTGCGTTATAATATTTTGTTATACCTTCTTTAATGGCAGCATAGTTATCTCTTGGGTCCCTTATAATTTGAATAACTTTTAAATTTTTTATAATACTTTTGATTTCATTGCAGAAAATGGACAAAGAAGTTTCTTTTAGTACCATTGGTAAAGTTATGTTTAATTTTGCATACATTTCCCAGGCTTTAGCAAGTGAAAGAATAATAAAACCTCTGTTAATGGTATTTGAAGAACTTAAAATTTTATAATGTGGACAAATACTCCAGAAGACCTTTAAAAAATTTGATGAATTAAACTTCTCATCATAGTCAAATATTTTTTTCCCCTCTAAATGTCTAAATGATGTTTTTATAATTAGTTCGAACCTTTTTTTAATATCTTTTATATTTTTAAATTTATTATTTTCTGTAAATAAACCATATAAAGAAATATCTACAGGATAATTATTTACTCCAGGGTGCCCATCAAACAGTCTGTGTAACATTGATGTTCCAGATTTTCTGTGTCCTGTTAATAAGATAATTTTACTTGGCATTATAATTTTTTTTTTTGTAATATAGTGTTTTTAAATTTAAAAGTCTATCAATTATTGCGAAGAGATATTTTAATTAATTAAGAAATGTGGTAGTTTTACTTTATAGAAAAAATGTACTTTAAAAATATTGAGTTTGAAAGAAATTTTAGAATTAATTCAAGAGTTAATCAGGGTAAGGACGATTTAAGAGATTTTAAAACTTGGTTAGAAATCTATCCTGATAAAAATATTTCTAGATTAGGAAAAATTACATTAAAAAAAATTACCAGCTTTGAATATAGCCATAATATTTTAAATAAAAGTACATACTTAGCTCATGTATCTAGAGTTACAAAATATAGTCTATTATTAAGACCTAATTTAGCTAAAGAATTGATAGTACTTGGACTTATACATAATATCTTTGAAGCGACGCAATACAGTTATCAAGATCTTTTAAATTATTTTGACGATCAGACGTTGTCAAAAGTTATAATATTAAAAGTAGATAGAGAAAAACAACATAAGAGGGATTATTTATTTAAATATTATGAGGAAATATCAAAAGCTCATATATCAGTATCTATAATAAAAATATTAGACAAAATTGATAATATATTTACTTTGTGTTTAAATCCAAGCTTAAAGAAAAGAATGATTTACTTAGCACAAATTGAAGACTATGTAATACCCTTAACAAAAAAATTTTTACCTGAAATTTCAGATTATTTAATAAAATTAGTAAATAATACTCATAAAATAGGTTATATTCCTATTGAGGATTTTAAATGTTAAGAAATAAAATAGCCTTAGTCACAGGAGCAAGTCAAGGAATAGGCTATGAATGTGCTAATTCTTTAGCAGCTAAAGGCTGTAAATTAGTATTAGTTTCTAGAAATAAAAATAATTTGATTAAAGCTAGCGACTATATCAGATCTAAGTATGAAGTAGAATGTACAGCAATAAGAGGGGACGTATCTAATTCTAAATTACAAAAAACGGTAATTGAAACTATAAAAAAAAAGTATTCAAGACTAGATATTCTTATAAATAATGCAGGGGGTCCTCCAATGGGGTCTTTTCTAAAACATAGTGATATAACTTGGCATAGAGCTTTTTCTCAAAACTTAATGAGTGTTGTTAACTTTACTAAGCTTTCATTTTCATTAATGAAAAAAAATAAATTTGGTAGAGTAATTAATATTTTGACAGTATTAGCCAAAGAACCTACCGCACAAATGGTTCTTTCTTCTACAATTAGGTCTGGAGTGATAGCATTTTCTAAAGCAATTAGCCATGAAGTAGGTGCATTTGGTATAACAATAAATAATATTTGTCCCGGAGGCGTTTTAACTAATAGATTTCAGACTTTGCTAAATGAAAGAGCAAAAAAACTTAAGATATCAAAAAAAGAATTTTTGAAGCAAAGAGCTGCTACAGTTCCCATAGGAAGATTTGCTACACCTGAAGAAATTGCAAATATCATTATATTTTTATGTGAAGATAAAGCTGGAATCATTACAGGAACTTCAATAGTGGCAGATGGAGGTCAAAGTAAAAGCATCTAAAAATAAAAGCTTATTATGTAAAGATAATTTTGCAATTAATAAACCTTTTAAAAAAAAAATTAGTTTTTTAGAAGAAGATTTTACAAGAATCTTAAATAGGTATATGGAAAACTATAAACCTCTATACATAAATTTTGTAGGGAATCCAAAAAGTTTGAAAGAAAAAGCAAATAGTAAGAATTATTTAATAAAAGTAAAAAATGGAAATTTTTTACTAAAACAAATTCATAAAAAACATATAGACTATAATTCAATAAAAAAATTAACTTCTCAAATGATCTGGTGTAAAAAAAATGGTATTCCAGGTCCTAAAATATATAATACAATCAAACAAAAGCCTTTTACTTCTTATAATAATCATTATTGGATTTTAATGGAATACATAGACGGTTTTTATTTTTCTGGCACAGTAGACCATTTAAAAAAAAGTGCTCAACAAACTGCTAAATTAGTTAAAGCACTTAAAAACTTACCAAGAAACTTATTACCTACAAGGCAAAAAGAGATTTACTTTTCACCTAAAGAGAAAAAAGTATTTTTGAAGCTAGCTGCTTTAAAACCTCAATGGGCAGTTATCTTTGGTGAATCTTTATCATTAAAACTTAATAAAAACTGGCCATTATTAAATGAGATATGGGAGGAATTAAATAATAATAATTATTTAAATAAAACAGAGAGTACTTGTATTCATCATGACTTACATCCACATAACTTTTTATTCAAGCAAGGAAAAGCATACATACTTGATTATGATTCTTTGATTCAAGGGCCTTTAAAGTCAGCTATTGGTTTTACAATTTTAAAATTATTAAAATATATACATGACAACAATAGTAGCTTTTATTCTAAGGCTAATAATTTTTATAATATTTGGATAAACTCGTACTCAAAAATCCTTCCTAATAATTTTGATAAAAAAACAATTATAAACTATGGTAAGGCTGAAGTTTTTAGAAGATTTTTATCCATGATTGATAAAAAAATTAAAAAAATACCATCTTCTTTTAATGGGCCAGAAATACATTTAGATACTTTAATAATGTCAGATAAAATTATTAAATAATAGATTAGATTAAATTTAATAATTTTGAAAATAGTGTTTTTAATTATTTTTTTTTATGTAGAATAAATTTTAATTATATTTTTAAAAATTTATGATAGGAAAAAAAGCTTATTCTCTAGCAAAACAGCTGTGGCCAATTAACAGGAGTATTACGGGTGAAGGAGTAAGGCAAACTCTAAAAATTATAAAAACAATAATACCTGACTTAAAGATTTTTGAGGTTAAGTCAGGAACGAAAGCATTTGATTGGGAAGTTCCACTAGAGTGGAGCGTAAAAGATGCTTGGATTAAAGACCCAAGTGGGGAAAAAATTTGTGAATTTAAAAAAAATAATTTGCATTTAGTAGGATATAGTACTCCTATTCATCGTATGTTGAGTAAAAATGAGTTATTAAAAAATCTGCATTCAATTCCATCTATGCCTAATGCCATTCCTTATATAACGTCATATTATAAAAAAAACTGGGGATTCTGCATTTCAGAAAAACAAAAAAAGAAACTGAAGAAAGGACAATATGAAGTATTTATTGACTCTAAATTATTTAAAGGAAGTTTAACATATGGGGAATTATTAATAAAAGGGCAATCAAAGAAAGAAATTTTTTTATCTACTTATATTTGTCATCCATCCATGGCTAATGATCAAATTTCAGGTATATGTGTCACCACATTTTTATCAGATTGGATACTAAAATATTCAAATAGAAAGTATAGTTATAGGATTATTTTTATACCAGAGACAATTGGATCAATTGTTTATTTGAGTAAAAACTTAATAAAAATGAAAAAAAATATATTAGCTGGCTTTAATATTACTTGTGTAGGAGATGAGAAAAACTATTCATATCTACCAAGCAAAAATGGTAATACCATTAGCGATAGTATTTCTAAACATGTTATCCAACATATAGATAGTAATTATTTACATTTTAATTGGTCTGATAGGGGAAGTGATGAAAGACAGTACTGTTCTCCCAACATTGACCTTCCCGTAGCATCACTAATGAGAAGTAAGTATAATTATTACAAGGAGTATCATACATCTCTAGATAACTTAAAAAATGTTGTTACTCCTAAAGGTCTACAAGGAGGTTATGATTTAATTAGACTAGCAATTCAAGCCCTGGAAAAAAATTGCTATCCTAAAACTAAAATATATGGCGAGCCATTTATGAGCAAAAGAAACTTTTTTCCCGATATAAAAAAACTTTCTCATAAAGATAAAACATCAGCAAAAGGTGGCAGAAGGCATTATTCTAATATTAAAGATAAAGACGAATATTATCATTTATCAATGGATATTATTAGCTTATCGGATGGAAAGAACTCTTTATTAGATATAGCAAACTTCTGTAAAGTCCCCATTTGGAATTTATACCCTATAGTAGACATATTATATAAAAATAAAATAATCTATCTTTTAAAAGATCCTAAAAAATAATCTATCTTACTTTAAAAACAGATTCTAACATGCTTCCTTTTAAAAATTTTTCAGGTTTTTTTGATATTTTTTTTTCTGAAAAACTATCAATAGCATTTGTAAATTTTTTAATAGTTTTTTGTTTTATTTTATCTGTATTGTGGCATGAGCATAAATTTAAACTCGCTCCCAAAAAAAGTCCATTTGCAATCAGCTCTTGCCTTAACAAACTATTAAATAAATTTTTGTCAATATTCGTATTTTTAATATTTAATCTTGGCCACCAGTCGTTACCTTCAAAAATTACCTCATCTATTAAGTTTTTTTCTTCCAACTTTTTATTCAATTCTATTTTAAGATACCTACCTAATTTTATTAGATTATTAATTATATTATCTCTTTTTAAAATTTCTAATGTTTTTAAGCATGCTTCTATAGATAAAAGTTCTCCTGCAAAGGTTCCAGAAATAAAAACTTGATTTAATTTCTCCATTAAATTTCTTTTACCGACTAATGCTGCCAGAGGGTATCCATTTGCCATAGCTTTTCCAAAGCATCCTAGATCTGGTAAAATTTTATATTTTTTTGCGGCTCCACCCAACATAGTTCTAAAGCCACAAATAATTTCATCGTAAACCAAAACTATACCATGTTTGTCACAAATTCTTCTAACTTCAGTTAAAAAATTAATATTTGGCTGATCAAAAGTATCTGGTTCAAGTACTATTGCAGCAAATCTTTCTGAATTTTTACCTAATACCTTATTCAGAGACTCTATGTCATTAAAATTAAATTTTTTAGTTAAATTTCTAACTGCTTTTGGTATACCAAAATTTCTTGTAGTACTTCCGATGTACCAGTCATGCCAGCCGTGATAACCAGATACTGCTATATAGTCTCTATTTGTTGAAGCTCTCGCTAATCTTACTGCCGCTGATAAAACATCTGAACCATTTTTTGAGAACTTCACCATCTCAGCATATGGTATTAGGTTAATTAACTTTTCTGATAATTCTACCTCTTTAGGATGTGATAATGATAAAATATTTCCTTTTTTTGCTTGTGAATAAACAGCTTGGTCTATTTCTTTATTAGCATACCCTATAATAATAGGCATAAGAGCTAATAAGTAATCTATATATTTATTATTATCTACATCAATTATTTCACATCCTTTTCCACTTTTTAAAAAAAGTGGACTAATATTTAAGGGCCATTGCATATATGATTTAGAAAATGTTTGTGAAGCAGTAGGTATAACTTTAATAGCTTTTTTGAATAGTATTTTTGATTTATCAAAAGAATATTTTTTTTTCGTATTATTTTTTATCGAACTCATAGAAATTTTTGATCCTTCATTAGTTTTGATATGACTATTAATTTTTTTTAATCTAGGGTTTTTTTTGATAAAATCTATTACTTCTTGCCAGGTGCATAAACCTTTCAAATTAAAAAAAATTTTTCTAATCAAAACTAAGTCTTCGTACCTATCTAAAGTAATTCTAATACTACTATAATCTTTCTCATTAATAAATTGTTTAGTTTTAAAGTTACCAGTTTGAATTCCTTTAGGAACATTACCATGAATATAAGGAGTAACATGTTCTTTTAAAAAAGGATGTTTTGCTTCTAGATAAGCTCTTTTTAAAGCTACTCCTGAAAATATTTCTACATCTAATCCATCAGGAAAAGTTCTGTTAACTGTATTAGATAAGTAGTCACATTTATCTTTTTGAAATTTTTTTATTGCTTGATCAATTACTTTTGCATCTATTAAAGGACAGTCAGCAGTTATACGAACAATAGACTGAGCATTAGTTATTTTTAAGATTTGATAAAATCTTGAAAGTACATTTAAGTTACTTCCTTGGAAAAATTTAATTTTTAATTTATCACATGTCTCTTTTAAAATTTTATCTTCTTTCAAAAAACTTGTAGCTAACCATATTTCATTTATCAATTTACTTACTTGAACTCTTTCTATGACTCTTTGCAAACAAGTCTTTCCAGCAATATCAACTAATACTTTTTTAGGAAGCCTTTTAGAATTAAGCCTAGCTTGTATAATACATATAATTTTATTTCTTTTACCTATCACCGTTTACAACATTTATTGGTTTTTTATTATTTTTAATAGCTATTATATTCTTAGTAATTATTTTAACTCTTCTCTCTAATAAATTTTTTGTCAAAGCAGATAAATGAGGAGTCATTATTATATTTTTTAATTTAGAAAAATCAAATTTAGAAGGTTTAAAATATTTTAAATTTTTTTTTTCAGGATATTTGTACCAAGTATCTATAATAGCTCCTTTTATATATTTTTTTCTTAAAGCAAAATACAAATCCTTTTCATTTACTATTGGCCCTCTTGCTACATTAACTAATACACAGTTTTTATTCATTCTTCTTATTTCTTTTTCTGCAATTAAGTTAAAAGTACTTTCATTTAAATCACAGGCAACTATAAAATAATCATATTTGTTCATTGACTTCAGAATATCACTAACAAGAATATTTTTATTAAAATAGCCATCTTTTTTAATTCTTTTTCTTGTTATAACAGTTACTTTTGTATCAAAAGCTTTTAATTTTTTTGCAACTGCTTTTCCTATTCTTCCATACCCAAGTATACCTACTTCTTTTTCGTACAGTTCTCCATGAGGGTTGGTAGAAAACAACATACTGTCTTCCCAATTATATTTTTTGAATTTGTTAATTTTAGTAATTAAATTAATTTCCCAATTTAATAAATTTGCTATAATA
>MDSW01158920.1_pt1 | contig 18965 bp, 17 predicted proteins | sample 811171 | NCBI WGS metagenome assembly MDSW01 (sample SAMN05326641, study PRJNA326480) | marine metagenome | isolation source: seawater | place: Atlantic Ocean: North West | collected 2012 | reverse complement strand
GTCTTAAGACAAAGTACCATCAGCGCTGAAAGGCTTGACTGCCGAGTTCGGAATGGGATCGGGTATAACACTTTCGCAATAATCACCAGGCAAAGGTGTTATAGTAATTTTAAAAAAAAAGGCAAATATAAATTATTAGTTCTGATATAAAAATATATTAATATATGATTAACAACAAAACAGCTTTTGTCACCTTTTTTCCAATAATTCCAAATAATATGGGTTCTTCTACAGTTGTTAATAGTAGATTCAAAAGTTGGCCTAAAAAAAAGAGATTATTTCAAATATCCCACATTAAAAAAATTAATAATGAAAATATAAAAACATTATTTATAAAAAAAGAGACTCCAATAAACAAGATTATTAAATTACCAATATTAATATTTGAAATTTATAAATATTTAAGGCCCTCTAGGAATAAATTCTTAATAATTGAGGGTGCAAGTTGGATATTCTACAGCTTTACCACTATATTTATTTTAAAAATAATACTATCTGACTGTAAAATAATTTATATTTCACATAGTGTAGAATCAGAAATAAGAAAAAAATATTCAAATAAATTTATCTTTTTTTTAACCAAGCTACTTGAGAAATTAGTTTTTAGATTTTCCAATTATTCAACAACAGTTTCAATTAAAGAAAAAAATAAAATACTTAAACTTTATAAAAAAAATACTAAAATTTATCCTAATGCTATAGATATTGAAGAAAAAAATATAAAAAAAAAAATATCACAATTTTATATAATCTATTCTGGATCTTATCATTATAAACCTAACAAAGATGCAATAGATTTTTTGAATCAGCAAATAATGCCATCTATTACAAAAAGATTTCCAAAACTAAAACTTGTTATAACCGGTGGAGGATATAATAAAAATTTCCCTTGGTTAATTAATAAAGGAATAGTTTCGAAAAAGAATTTATATAATTTAATTTATAACGCAAAATGTATGTGTGTTCCTTTAAAGTTTGGATCAGGCACTAGAATAAAAATTATTGAAGCTTTAACACTCGGAACAATAGTAATATCGACATCTAAAGGAATCGAGGGTATTAAATTAAAAAAAAAAAATCCACCATTTATTGTAAATGATAAGATTAAAATTATAAAAACACTTACAACAGTTTTAAAAAATTTTAATCAATTAAAAAAAAAGTCAAATAAAGATAAGATTTTTTATAAAAAAGCCTATTCAATGGAAAATATAACTTACAATTTCATACAATCTAATTTAGATAAATATTTTAATGAATCTAAAAATTCATAAATTATTAATTAATAGCTCAATTCTATCTTTGCCTGGTATTTTGTCTATTTTACTTTCATTAGTGTCTATTCCAGTACATTTAAGAATTGCAGGAGTAGAAAATTATGGAAACTATATAATTTTTCATTTCTTGTTAATTATTTCATCAGTTTTAAATTTAGGTATTGGCAAATCAATAGCTGTGAGTATCAATAATTACCCAAAAAAAAATAAAGAGATTAGTTATCAGGGTATCAAATATACCTTTTTTGTTATTTTCATAATTCTTTCTATTCTAATTATTTTTTTAAATTTCAAACAGTTATCTTTAATTTCAAAATTGATTGATAATACATTGGTGTCTTATTTTCTTTTTGGAATAGTGTTAACAGTTTTATATTCGAGTTTAGAAGGTATATTTCAAGGAAATCAAATGTTTAAATTTTTAAGTTTTTTTAATTTTATTTTTTTTAGTTTGTCATTGTCTCTTCCTTCACTAACACTAGTAATAATTGCAGATTTATCCTTAAAACAAATGGTTATTTATTCAGTTATAATAAAATTTTTTACAATTTCATTGATGTTTTTATTTATTATGACAAAAAACTTGATTTTAAAATCTAATAATCAAGTATTATTCTTAAATTTAAAAAGAAATGCTCGATGGCTTACTTTGAATAATATTCTTGTTCATTTCTATGATTTATTTGACAAATATTTAATAAAAATTTTTTTGGGTCCAATCGCAATAGCAACTTACTCTATTCCTCAGCAATTGACTGGTAAACTTAGTATCTTATCTAAAGGTTTGAGTGCTTATCTTTTAACAAATTTATCTAAAAAAAAACACGATAATATAGTTTTCAATTATGCTCTAAAAATTTTTCTCACAATTATACCCATTTTAATTTTTCTTCTATTTCCTATCTATGAATTTTTTTTAAATTTTTGGCTTGAAGACCAATATAGCAATAAAATTTTATTGCTTACAAAGATATTTTCTTTATGTGCAATTTTTTCATGCGCATCACATATATTAATTACAAAATTTGAAGCCTCAAAAACTTTAAATAGAAACTTAAAAGTAGAATTTTTTCTGATGCCATTTTTTCTATTCTCCTTATATTTTTATTCAAGTAACAAGTTTTCATTAATTGAGATAAGTTTTTTAATATTATTAAAGGAAGTTATATTACTCTTTTTGAGATTAAATTTACTAAGAAAAATTATTAAGAATTTATTTACTCATTACATCTATATACTATTTTTTTTATTGACGCTTTATCTGTCTATAAATTTCGAAAATTTATTTTATATTTCTCTTCTTGGCTTAATATTTAGTATTTTTTTAAAAAATGATTAGTTCGATATTGAGAAAATTAGCTAGTTATCTAAGTTTTTTTTTTCAAAAATAAGCCAATAAATATAAAAAAAAACAAAAAAATTTTGAAAAAAATTTATTCATTAACTAAAGGATATAATCAGCCAAATTCTAATCTAAAAAAAACACATCAAAGGTTTAATCTTGACATAATCAAATTATTTAAAAAAAGAAAAATTGAAAATTTTTTGAGAGAAGGTTTTATTCAAAAAATGTTTTTTGTTCACAACAGAATATTTATCTATTACGAACTTAAAAATCTTCAAAATAATCCAAGATGGAATTTCTATGAGAAATTATTAATTGAAGATCATATAGGTAATCCTGTGAGATATTTTTTATATCCTCGCAGTTCTGGTAATAGGATTAATCATGTGTTTCATTTAAGTGTATTAATTGATGAATTTGGATTAGATATTAAAAAAATTAAAAGTGTTTTTGAATTTGGGGGTGGTTATGGATGTATGGCAAGAATTTTTTCAAAGATTAACCTAAATATCAAATATTTTTGTTTTGATACCTCATGGGTAAATTTACTGCAGTTTTATTACCTTAAACATAATGACCTAAACGTTGGTTTTTCAAAAAGAAATAATTTTTTTTTAAGTTCAGATTTAAAAAAAACTAGAAATTTTTCCAATAATAACACCTTATTCATTGCTAACTGGTCAATATCTGAGACACCGATAAGATTCAGAAAAAAATTCGAAAAAATTATTAAGAATAGTGACTATATACTTATAAGTTTTCAGGAAAATTTTGAAAATATAGATAATCTTAAATATTTTAAAGAATTACAAAAAAAGATTTCTTACAAATTTCAAATAAAAATTTCTAAGAATAAATTTTATAGAGGAAATCTTTTGAAAAGACAAAATCATTTTTATTTTTTAGCTAAAAGAATAAAAAAATAAACTACTTTAGATAATTCATTAATTTTTTAAACAAATTGTAAGGATAAAATATCAGATATGACAAGAATAAATTAAAATTCAAATCTTTGAAATTAAAAATTTTATAAAGCAAGTAGTAATAAGAGCCATAGGCATATAATTTACTTAATTTATATTTAGTCAAAAATTTAACAAAATATCTTTGATTTTCTTTCCATGAATTAATTTGCCAAGATCTATCTTCAGAAAAAGAGCTAAAATCATTTTCAAATTTTATAACTTTCATTTTTTTATATAAATTAATTTTTTTTAATTTTAAAACTTCACAAGCAGCGATATAGAAGTTTTCAATAATACCCCAATCATACTGATTATAAAATTTAATAATTTTTCTAAATTCTCGAGCTTTTTTTTTATCAATTTTAAAAACTATCAAGTCTATTCCAAAATAAGGCCAAAAAGTATTTTTTAATTCTCCATTAATAATTTGTGTATTTGGATATACGAAACCACAAAAATTTTTAGCATTAATCTTCTCTAATTCTTGAAATAAATTGTTTGGAACCAAAATATCTGCTGTTGAAAAAACTAGATAATCAAATTTTCCTTTTTCGATAAACTGATCTAGAGCATTCGATAACATTAATTTATTAGAATATTTTTTACCAGGTGGAAGTTTTTTTTTAGAAATATCTTTATAAAAATTTTTTATTCTTTTTTTTTTTATAAATTTTTTTACATTTTGTTCATTAAATTGGGTTAAACTAAAATGAATATTATTATTAAGAGATTTAACAGAATCTACGAACATACTCTGAAATAAATCATTAGATTTTGATTTTCCAATCGGTCTAAATGACACTAACCATAAAACTTTCATGAATTTTTATAATTAAAGGTCTTAAGAAATTTTATTTTTTTTAAATTCATATATTGTATCTTTAATTTTAACTTATATAGCTTTAAATAATTTATATATAATAAAATATATATAAACATAATTATAAAATGAAAATAATATTTGAACAGTTTCTAACTAAAACAAATAATTTAGACAAACTATTGATATCTCTTATTTTTTTATTTCCTTTGTTATTATCAATCAGTATATTTTTAGCTGATTTTTTTGCTTCAATATCTGCACTAATTGTAATTGTGTTATTATTTTTTAAAGATAATAAAAAGATATTTTCTCAAATAAAATTTGAATCATATTTTTTTTTAACGTTTTATATTGTTATTTTAATAAGTCTTGCATTCTCAATATCATTTGAAAAATCTTTTTTGCCTTCTTTTTTTTATTTTAGATATTTTTTATTTGCTATTGGAATTTATTATCTTCTAAAAAAATATTCTTTTTTTGTAAATATTCTTTTCTTTTCATTAATATTTACTTTTTCAATAATATCATTTGACTCAATAATACAGTATATTATTGGATATAATATTTCTGGTTTTAAAGTTGGAAACGACCCAACCCCATTTATTACAAGTTTTTTTAATGATGAAAAAAAACTTGGTAGTTTTTTAGTAAGATTATTACCCTTATTTTTATCATTATTTTATTTCCTCGATTTGAAAAAATTTCAAACCTATACAATTTTGATAATAGGCTTTCTAATTTTTTTAAGCTCTGAAAGGACTGCTTTTTTTCTCTACTTTATTATCTTATTTTTTTATTTTTTAATAATAAAAAATAAAATTAAATTTTTAGTAATTTCCTCATTAATTATTTTCATAATTTTTTCTTTTAATGAAAAATTAAAATACAAATATTTAGATTACACTTTAAAACAAATGGGTTTTATTGAAACAACATGGAATAAAAATTATTATGGGAAAATAAGATATTTTTCAAAAGAACACGAGGATCTTTCATTAACTGCTTTTACAATTTTCAAAGATAAACCTCTAAAGGGAAGCGGAATCAAAACATTTTATGAAATTTGTAATTTATATAAATTTAATGAAAAGAAAAAAAATATAAATTATCTCAATTATTTGAATAGAGATAACAAGATAACTTGCTCAACACATCCTCACAACACATATCTTCAAATTTTATCTGAGATAGGAATATTCGGTTTTTTCATGGTGTTTTTTATTTTTATGAAAACTTTATATATAAATATAAAAATGATTTTTTCCTCAAAAAAATTAAAACACGTTGAAATGAGTTATTATTTTTTAAATCTTGGAATTATTATTAATTTATTTCCTTTAATTCCTGCAGGTAATTTTTTTAATAATTGGCTTTCTCTGATTATGTTTTACCCTCTGGGATATTGGTTTTTTATATATCAAGAAAATAAAAAAAGATTGAAAATAAATGATAAATAAAAAAAATTTAAATTTTTCTTCAGTTGAAATTTTCCTTATCTTATCTTATTTGATTTGTTGGTTTTCAATTTCAACATCATTTAATGATTTACTAAACTTTATTGAAAAAGAAAATAATAACCTAAATGATTTATCAAACTTTCTAAGACAATTTTTCAATTTAACGATATTTCCTATACTAGTCACTATTTTTTTGACAAAATATCATAATATAAATTTTAGAAATGAATTTCTGTTTATATTCGCGTCATTATATTTCGTTTTTCAAATTCCGGGTCTTTTTTTAACTAACAATTCTATTTCTAATATCACTTATGTTATAAGCGCGTTAAATATTTTATTAATTTTTATTTTGACCAATATTTATTTTGATAAAAAAAAATATCATATTTTTTTTATTGTTAGTTTTTTAATGTTATTTTTAATATCAATATTAAATTTCAAAGCATATATAAATTTTTTTACCTCTGAACCATCAAGTACATTATATACTTTTTTTTTCTCTAATGAGACTTTTCTAGGAAAACAAAGTCCTAGATCTACTGGATCTTCAAGATCTTTATTATTAATTATGATAATTTCATACATTATTTTTACAAAGTTTTTTCATGAAAAAAAATTTGTAAAAATAATAGTTTATATTTTTCTATCAACTTTTATTTTATTATTTCAAAGTAGAAACACTATAACTTTATTAATTGTTTTTATTTTGATTGATTTTATTTATTCAAAAAAATTTTCTTTAAAAGATATAATAAAATTTTTTTTCTTTTATCTTTTATTTCCTGTTCTTTTACTTTACTCTATTCTAATTGCTAAACAATTTTTTCATAACAAAAATTTAATTAATCAAATTGATAAAGATGGTATAGAAAAAACTTTATTTAATATAACTGATGATTTCAAAAGACCTATAGATCCCAAAACTTATACCTCTGGAAGACTAAATGATTGGAAAAATATTTTATTGAAAATTGATAAATCAATAGTTTATGGTTATGGATCACAAGGTGATAGATTTTTAATAAATCAAACTGCATCAAATGGAATTATATACGCTATATCTTCTTCAGGTATATTGGGTATAATACCTTTTATATTTTTTTCATTTTTTTCTTTATTGATAGTCATAAAAAAGTTTTTTAAAAATTTAAAAATAAAAGATACAATAAGTCATTATTCTTCAATAGTAGTATTGTTATTATTATTAAGATCAATTTTAGAGAGTTCTTATGCAGTTTTTAGTATTGATTTTATAGTAATTTATACATTTATAAATTATTTGAATAAATTTTCTTTGAAAAATTATGATAGAAATTGAAAATATATTTTTAATTTTTATAACCCTATTTAATTTTTTTTTAATATTTTTTTTTGATAAAATAAAATTACTTTCAACTAATCTTGATAATCCTGATGGTAAAAGAAAGTTGCATAAAAAACCTATTCCATTGGCGGGAGGAATAATAATATTTTTAAATTTGATAATTTACTTTATATTTATTTTATTTAATTCAAGTCTATTATTAAATGAAATAGTATTTCAGAGTCATAAAGACTTAATTTTATTTTTTCTAACATCTTTTTTAATTTTTTCTTTAGGTTTTTTGGATGATAAATTTAATATTTCAGCTTCAAAAAAATTTTTTATAACATCAATAATTATTATATTAAGTTTATTTTTTGATGATATGCTTAATATAAAAATTGTTAGATTTTCCTTTTTTGAAAAAGAATTTTATTTGTCAAAATACTCAATAGTTCTTACTTGTTTTTGTTTTTTAGTTTTTTTAAACTCGTTTAATATGTTCGATGGTATTAATTTACAATCTGGTAGTTATTCAATTATCATTTTCTCTAGTATTTTATTTCTTTATGCAGACTCTTTAGTAATCAAAATAATTTTAATTTCTATTTTTACTTATTCATACTTAAATATGAGGAATAAATCCTTTTTAGGTGATAGTGGCTCTTTACTTATTGCATTCATAATAGGATATTTTTTCATAAAATTATATAATACTAATATAATAAATTTTACTGACGAAGTTGTAATCTACATGTTGGTTCCTGGTATTGATCTTATAAGATTATTTTTTAAAAGAATATTTTTAAAGAGAAACCCTTTGAGCTCTGATAGATTTCATCTTCATCATTTGTTATTATCAAAATATTCCTACGAAAAAACCATAATAATATTAGTATTCCTAATAATTCTTCCTATATCTATGAGCTATTTTGGTTTAAATAATTTATTTGTAATCTTTATTTTTATATTGATTTATTCTATCTTATTATTTTTTATATCTCACAAAAAACTAAGATAATTGATCTTTAGGCAACACCTTTTTTAAGTAATAATTACAATATTTTATAAGACCTTTTTTTAATTTTATTTTTGGGCGCCATCCTAATCTTTTAATGATTGATGCGTTCACTTTTCTGACTTTTACTCCATCAGGATATCTTTTATTATAGATTATTTTTCCTTGATAGTTTAAAGTTTTTTTTATCATTTCCGCAATTTGCCGAATTGTAAAATCTTCTCCCCCACCTATATTTATATAATCATGATTTATTTTCTTTCTAATTAAAAAGTAGATAGCCTCAGCTAAATCTTCAACATTCAAAAATTCCCGTTTAGCTTTACCAGTTCCCCAAACTTCAACATTTTTTTTTTTCTTTAATTTTGCTAGTGTAAACTTTTTGACTAAAGCTGGTAAAACATGACTTGATTTTAGATCAAAGTTATCTCCTAAACCGTATAGATTAGCTGGTTGTATAGAAATAAAATTTTTTTTATATTTTTTTTTTAAGTACTGACAATATTTAAGTGTAACGATCTTTGAAAGAGCATAACCTTCATTAGTTTTTTCTAAACTTGATGATAAAAGTGAATTTTCTGAAATTGGTTGTTTTGTATCTTTTGGATAAATACAAGCTGACCCTAAATTAATTAATTGTTTTACATTATATTTAAAAGACGAGTTTATAATATTCATGCCAATCATGGTATTTATATAAAGAAAATCTGATTGAAAATTATAGTTGTCCCAAATACCCCCTACACGACCAGCAGCATTGATAACTATGTCCGGCTTATGTTTTTTGAACCAATTATCTACTTTTTTTTGAGATGTAAAATCAAGATTTTTCCTTTTACAATCAATAATTTTGAAGTTTTTTTTTTTTAAAAGAGTGTATACAGCACTTCCAACCATTCCCTCCTGACCAGCAATTAAAACTTTTCGATCCATACAATTTTGATTAATTTTTTTGTTTAAATAAAGTTAAATCATTATCCATCATTTCTGCTATAAGTTCATATATAGTTGTTTTAGTTTTCCAATTTAAAACTTTTTTTGCTTTCGTAGAATTTCCTACAAGATTATCAACCTCATTCGGTCTAAAATATTTTTTATCAATCTTTATAACAACCATTTTTTCCTTTAAATTTGGAAATTTTTTTTTATCAAATTTTTTAATTATCGCTTTTTCTTTTAAACCTTTGCCTATCCATAAGATTTTTATTCCAAGATATTGAAAACATTTTTCTACAAAAAATTTCACAGAATATTGCTTTTCTGTTGCAATTATAAAATCATCACTTTTTTTATATTGAAGAACTTTCCAACACATCTCAACATAATCTTTTGCGTGTCCCCAATCCCTTAAAGCATAAATATTTCCTAAATATAAACAATTATCTAGTCCATTTATTATTCTACTTATCCCTATGGTAATTTTTCTCGTAACAAATGTTTCTCCTCTTCTTGGCGACTCGTGATTAAACAATATGCCATTAGAGGCAAACATATTATATGACTCTCGGTAATTTTTTGTTATCCAATAAGCAAACAATTTTGATGTAGCATAAGGACTTTTAGGATAAAACTTCGTATTTTCCGATTGCTTTTTTTCTTGAATTTGACCAAATAATTCTGATGTTGATGCTTGATAAAATTTTACTTTTTTTTCTAAATTTAACTTTTTAATTGCATCAAGAATATTTAAGGTACCGATAGCATTAACTTGAGTTGTATAATTAGGTAATTTAAAGCTTACTCCAACATGGCTTTGAGCTGCTAAGTTGTATATTTCATCTGGTTCAATTTTTTTAATTAATTCTATAATAGATACTGGGTCAATAAGATCGCCATAATGTAAATAAAATTTATTTTTATTTTTTTTATTTTCATAAATCTTATCTATTCTATCAGTATTGTATGAAGAAGATTTTCTTTTGATTCCATGGACAATATAATTTTTTTTTAGCAAAAATTCAGCTAAGTATGAACCGTCTTGACCCGTAATACCTGTAATTAGTGCTTTTTTTTTATTCATGATATAAATTAACTAATATTATGATTTTAAAACAATATCAATAAAATACCCTTTTTCTATTTGACTGATAATAAATTAATTATTTGGGTTTGCGATTATTCAGACAAAACTGGAGAGGGAAATCTTGCTAGAAAATTTATTGAATTAAATTTTAAAAAAAAAAAAATTAAAATAAATACTTTTAAAACAAATCATTTTATCTATCATAAATATGTGGTTCCTTTTATTGGAATAATTAGTTGTTGGAAACACTATTTAAAAGGTAAAAATGTAGGTTACATAAATTTCCTTCCCTTATGGAATTTTTTAATTTTTTTTTTATTACCTCCTAAAACAATTTTAGGTCCAATTACTGGAGGTGCTTTCTTTGACAAAACAAACAAAATAAATTTTTTTATAAGAAATAATTTTTTTCCAATTTTTTATAAATTATCGGAAATCGCTTTAAATTTGAGATTTAAAAATAAACTTTATTTTTCAACTGAATTACTTAAGAAATATTTATCTAAAAATACTATTAAAAGATCAAAATTTAATTTTGTTTTAGAAAATTTAAAATTCAAGAAAAAAAAGAGAGATAAAGATATTGATTTAATAATATATTATAGAGATCATATGAACAAATCATTATTGTTTAATCATGAGCTAGTAAAAGATTTATCTAGAAAAAATCTTAAAATTATAGTTGTAGGAGATAAATTAAATTTAAAAAAAGTAGTCAATCTTGGCTATATAAATAAAAAAAGGTTAAATAGATTGCAATCTAGATCAAAATACACTTTGTGTTCGGGAGAAAATATTTATAGCCTTTTTATAATTGAATGTATAACAAATCATGTAAAAATATTAATAAATAAAGAAAATATGAAAAAAATAAAAAAACTAAAAAAATTTTTTATTACCATAAATAAGTTAAACCTAAATTCTAAAAAATTTAAATTTTAAATAATGAGAATAATACTAGGCGTTAATGCTAATCATGCTGATTCATCTGCATGTATTATTATAAATGGAAAAATTGTTGCAGCTGTTGAAGAAGAAAGACTCAATAGAATAAAACATTTTTCTGGTTATCCAATAAAATCAATTCAAGAATGTTTGAATATAGGAAATGTCAAATCCACTGAAATAACAGATATTGCTTTCAATACAAAGCCATTAAGCAATATGATTCCAAAAAGTTTATTTTTTATAAAAAATTTATCCTTAAAAAATAATCAACCTTTCAAAAGAGTCATTAAAAAAATGAATATTAAAAAAACTTTAATAGAAAATTTTAAGATTAATAAAAAAGTCAAATTTCATTTTATAGAACATCATTTAGCTCATATAGCCTCAGCCTTTTATCCATCTGGATTTAAAAAAGCAAATGGGCTTTCAATAGACGGTTCTGGAGATTTTGTTTCATGCGCGTTTGCAGAATGTGATAACAACAAAATAAAAATAAAAAAAAAAACTTTTTTCCCTCATTCATTAGGCATTTTTTATCATGGTATGACCCAATTCATCGGATTTAAACATTATGGAGAGGAGTATAAAATGATGGGTTTGGCGGCATATGGTGTACCTAAGTATTTCGACAAAATTAAAAAAAACTTATTCTTTGAGCATCCTAATGATTTATTCCAATTGAATTTAGAATATTTTAATCATCAAAAACCTGGTTACAAATATATCACAGGTGAAAGTTTAGAAATCGATCAAATATATGAGGATAAACTTAATGATCTGTTTTTAAATGATATTAATAGTGAAAATGATTTCGAAGAATTTAGGAAAAATTTTGCATGCTCTGTGCAAAAAGTTTATGAATATTTTTTTGAAAAAATAATTTCAAAAATAGTAAAGAGAAAATTCTCAAAAAACCTTGTATATGCCGGAGGTTGTGCGTTAAATTCGACTGCGAATCAATATATAACCTCAAATAATCATTTTGATAACGTTTATATAAATTATGCTCCAGGTGATAACGGTGGGGCAATTGGTGCTGCAATGGTTGTTTCTTCTTATTTTTACAAAGATTTTGAGAATTATAAGAATCCTTATTTGGGCACAAAATATTCAAATAAGAAAATAATTTCCTTATTAAATGACATTAAATACCAAAATAAAATATCTTACGAAGTTATAAGTGAAACAAAACTTTTTAATAATATTGCAAAAATTATTTCTGAGGGAAATATAATTGGATGGTTTCAAGATGAAATGGAATTCGGGCCTAGAGCTCTTGGTAATAGATCAATCCTCGCTGATCCTAGAAATTCTAATATGAAGAATATTATAAATAAAAAAATTAAAAGAAGAGAATCCTTTAGACCATTTGCACCGGTTACTTTAAAAGAGTTTCAAAATGAGTGGTTTGAGAGTAAATTTATTAGTCAATACATGTCTTCTTTAAGTATTGTAAAAAAAGATAAACAAAAAATTATTCCAGCAGTTACACATATAGATGGAACTGCAAGATTACAAACAGTGGAAAAAAAAACTAATTATAAAATTGCTAGCTTAATAGAGTCATTTAAAAAAATTACAGATGTGCCTGTACTTTTAAATACTTCCTTCAATGAAAATGAACCAATCGTAATGAGACCTGAGGAAGCTTTAAATTGTATTCTTAGAAATGATTTAGATTATTTAGTGATGAACAATCTCCTCATAAAAAAATTAGTTAAAGAATAAATAATAATTATCCAAAATATCTAAGATATAAAAGTTTTGGTATGAAATTCAATTTATATAAAATTTTTACTGGAATTTTAAAATATTTAAAAAAATTATAATAAGTTTTGAAATTTCTAAAATTTTTATTTTTCATTTTCATGATAGTATCAAAATCTCCCTGTGAAAGATCTAATTTGTCTAATATATATTCTTGTAAGTTTTTTTCATCGTTTTCTGAAATTGGTTTTTCTAATAAGGTTTTTTTTGCATCTTTTTTTGATATTAAATTTGCTCTTACCATGGCTGAATATGAAGTTAATCTTCTATCAATATTGAATTTTCTTGGTAAATAACTTGAAACTACAAACTTAGTTAAGAGAGATTCGTGATGGTGACCTCCATAATAATTCCAATTAACCTCTTTTTTTAATATCTGCTCAACCATATCATAAGAGTATTTGATATAATTTAATGGAAGAATAGTTTTTATTCCTGCTATAATTTTGTATTTAATAATATCACTAATATAGAAATTATCGAATTTACTTAAATCCCCATCACCATATTTTTTATGTATTTCCTCTATATATTTTCCATCCATGTATGTCCAATCTAATGGCTCTATCCCCTCAGTTCTAAACGAATGTCCATTAAAAACATATTTTATTTTTTCTCGATAAGCAGTTTTATACATAGTTTTAAAAATACCAACATCAGTTGGTGTGTCAGGATCAGAAACGCCTGCTAAAAAAAAAGAACGTGTAATTTTTTTGAAAGTTTGCCAATCAGCTACATTAGTCTCAAGGTCCACATTAAGTTTTTGACAAATATTTAAAATATTTGAAACTGAAGTGTCAGAGTCAAATCCATTATCATAGTGAACTGCTAACGGTCTAAGTTTTAAAATTTTTTTTATGTAAAATAATAAAAAAGTACTATCACGACCTCCACTGACACCAACTACGCAATCGTATTTTGACTTTAAACCTTTTTTTCTTATTTTTTTAGCAATTTTATGTAATTTTTTTTCACTATTTTCATCTAGCGGAAATTCTTTTTCCATCTCATGGTGAATTTTGCAAAATTGACAAACATTATTCTTATCTAAATTTAAAGATTTAATTGTTTGATTAGATAAACAGCGGTTACATTCCATGACTAGTCTTTTTTAAATTAATTAAAATAAATATTGGTCCAAAAATAAAATATAGTAGCAACATACAAATTCTGAAAACATTAATTAAGATAATAATTTCAGCAAAGGACAGCGATATATCTCTTGTTCCAACAAATGTAATGAACTCACTTATCCCTACTGAGTAAGGTGTGAGAGCTATTAAAAATGAAAAATCTACTAAGGATGTTATTAAAAATGATAAATAAATATAGTTTTCAGCATCTATTTTTTTGAGAATTAAAAAAAAAATAAAAAAAAGGATTATGTATTGAAATAAAAAAATAAAAAGCTGTTTTTTATAAAAAGAAAAATTATTTTTTTTTTTAATTAAGAAAATTTTAATTACCCTGTCAAATAAAGTCAAATTTAGCTTATCAAATAAAAACTTAATAATTAATATTATTCGATTAAGAAAATTTAGATATATTATAGAGCTTAAAAAAAAAGCCAAAAAGATCACATACAAAATTAAACTTATCTCTATTTTCTTTGAATAGAAATCAATAAAAAAAATTGTAACAATCCCAATTAGACTAAAAATTAATATTTCACATACAATTGTATCAATACTGAATCTCAAAATTTCTGAAATTTTTAAATTCTTAAATTTTTTTAAATAATAAATTCTATATCCTAAACCAGAAAATTGAATAAATGTATTACAAAAATATGTTGCATTCATAACTAAAAAAGATTTAAAAAAATTAATTTTTTTTCCTAAAAATATTACAATATTTTTTAATATTAGGCCTTCAGTAAGTAAATACAAAAAACATAAAAAAATTATTTGAACTAATAAGACTTTGTCTAATTGTTGAATTGCAAAAAATTCTGACTCATTTTTTTTATAGTAATAAAAAATTATTGATATAAATAAAATTAACAATATTAAAGGTAATAATTTTTTCAATTTATTCATATTTTGACATGAGCGTTTCTATAGATTTTTTATCTGGATAATTAATTAATACAGCATTTCTATTTCCAAAAAAAACAAATAAAGAACCACAAGCCACTGCAGAGAATGAGGAATTATCAAAAAAATTAATAATATTATCTATGGAACTAACTCCTCCATTAGCTATCAGTGGAATTTTCACGTAATCTTCAACAAATTTGTATAAATTAAGATCCAATCCGTTTTTCAATCCCTCATTTTCAATTGATGTAAGAATAATTTCACCTGCCCCTCTATTCTGAACATCATGGATAAAATCAATTAAATTAAAGTTTTCTATTTTTTCTCCATTATTTGAAAGAATTTTATATTCATTATTAATTTTTTTTACATCTATTGAGACAACTGCGCTTTGTGATCCAAACTTTTTAGCAATTTTTGAGATTAAATCTTTATTAGAAAAATTTTCAGAATTAATTATAACTTTTTCAACCCCCTCATTAATTATCGAACTTACTTCATCTATTGATCTAATTCCTCCACCCACTGCTAAAGGGACAAATATTTCTGATCGAATTTTTTTGATTAAGTTTACATCTATACATCTTTTTTTTTTTCTAGCAGAAATATCTAGAATTTGAATTTCATGGACTTTTTTTTCCGAAAAAATTTTTACAGCATTGAATATATCTCCTACGTACTTATGATTTTTGAATTGTTTACCTTTTACAAGATAATCATCTTTAATAAGTAAACTGGGAATTATTCTTATCAATTTTTTCATTAACCAATTTCATAAAAATTATTAATCAATTTTGATCCCTCTATATAACTTTTTTCAGGATGAAACTGGACGCCATAAATATTTTGATAATTAAACGCTGCACATATTTTAAATTTATATTTTGTAGTATTTATCTTTAAATTTTTATCATCGCTAGAAAAGTGATAAGAATGACAAAAATAAAATCTTGTCATATCATCAATATTTTTAAATAAATCATTATTCTTAGTATCTACTTTATTCCATCCCATGTGTGGAACTTTAAAATATTTATCAGAAATAATTTTTTTAATTTTACCATTAACAAAATTAAGACCATCAACATTTCCTTCTTCACTATACGAGCCTAAAACTTGCATTCCAGAACAAATACCCAGAATTTTTTTTTTTTGAATAATAACAGCTTCATATAAAATTTTATCAAGATCCAAAAACTTTAATTTTTTCATGCAATAATCAAAATTTGAAACTCCAGGTAAAATAATATTTTGACAATCTAAAATTTCTGATTTTTTATTAGATAAGATATAATTTATATTTGATCTTTTTAAAATATTAATTACTGATTTGTAGTTCCCACCATCATAGTCAATTATAGCAATCATTCTATTTTTTTATTTCTCTAGCTGGGTTTCCTGCATAAATTTTTTTTTTTAAACAATCTTTAGTGACTACAGACCCAGCTCCTATTATTACCTTAGAGTTAATAATTATTGGAAGTATTGTAGAGTTGCTTCCTATTAAAACATCAGAGCCTACTTCTGTTTTTAAAAATTTTTTTTTATTCCTTTGTAATTTATAATCTTGAAATTTGTCATTGATAAAACAAACTCCATGACCGACAAAACAATTTTTACCAATTCTTACATTTGAACAAATAAAACTATGACTTTGAATTCTTGTATTTTTTTCTATCTTTACATTTTCTTGTATTTCTACAAATGGACCAATAAAACAATTATCTTCAATCTCACATCCATATAAATTAACAGGTTCTATGATTGTGACATTTTTTCCAAATTTCACATTTTTTATAGAAGATTTTTTTTTATTAAATTTCATATTTAATAAGTACAGTATTAATTTAAATTAATAAACGTTGTAAATGTAAAAAAAATTAGTAAGTAGAATAAATGGTTAAATTTTTTGATATATATGAACAAGATAAAGTCAAATTTTATAAGAACATAAGAGACATTAAAGAAATTATAAAAAATACTAACTTTATAAATGGAAAAAATGTTTTAAATTTTGAGAAAAATTTTGCGAAATTTTGTAATACTAAATATGCAGTTGGATGTAATAGTGGCTCTGATGCTTTATTTTTATCACTTAAATCATTAAATTTAAAAAAAAACTCAGAAGTAATCATTCCAGCTCAAACATACTGTTCAACGCTGTTTGCAGTTTTAAGGGCTGATTTAAAACCTGTATTAGTTGATATACAAGACTCAAACCCGACCCTCTCAATTAGAGATTTAAAAAAAAAGATTACAAAAAAAACTTCGGCAATTATAATTGTGCATTTATATGGTGAATGCTGTAATTTTAAAGAAATAAAAGAAATAGTAAGAAGTAAAAAAATTCATATCATCGAGGATGCGGCACAAGCACATGGGGCTAGAGATTTTTCATCTAACAAAAAAGGTTTGCTTGCAGGATCTATGGGTATTCTAGGATGTTTTAGTTTTTATCCAGGCAAGAATTTAGGCGCTTACGGTGATGCTGGTGCCATAACAACTAATTCTAAAGATTTGTATATAAAATTGTTAAAACTTAGAAACTTAGGAGGAATAAAAAAATATGAGCATGATATAGTTGGTTACAATAGCAGATTGGATACTCTTCAAGCAGCTATTTTAAATAATAAACTAAAATCTCTTAATAATAATAATCTTAAAAGACTTCGTATTGCAAAATTTTACGATCAAAATTTAAAAAATAAATTTATAAAAAAGATAGATTATTCAAAAGGTTGTGTTTATCATCAATATGTTATTTTAAGTAAAAAAGAAAAAAAAATAAAAAAATTACTTGAAAAAAATAAAGTTCAATATGGCAAACATTATCCACAACCAATCCATAAATTGAAAGCAGTAAAAAAAATTTTTAAAAATATGTCTTTTCCAAATGCAGAAAAATTTTCTAATTATGGTATTAGTCTTCCAATAGATCCGAATTTAAAAAAAAATCAATTATTAAAGATTTGCAATATTCTTAATTCAATTTAATTTTTCTAGTGTTTTTAAAATATTGATTGATTTTATTAAAGATATAGGTTTTTTTTGAGTATTAAGACATTTAATAAACTCTAACATTTCATTATTTAATGGAGAATTTGCTTTTATTTTTGGTGTTAAGGTAGAACCTAAGAAAATATTTGCTTTTTGAGTAAAAAATCTTTTTTTAAAATTTTTTATTTTTGGATATTTAGCATACTTGTTATAAATTTTTATAGGATTTTCAAAATCTAATTCATTAAACAACAACATTCTTTTTTTTCCGAGGATAATAATTTTTCTGATTTTTTCAGGATTAAGCCAACTTGCTTTCAGATCTATCTTTATATTTTTAATTTTTGCTGAAATAAAAGAAATATCGTTAACATTACTCTTTAAAAAATCATATCCACCAGTATTTATAATAGATAAATTATCGTCAAATAAATAATTACAAATTGCAATATCGTGTGAAGATAAATCCCATGCTGATGAAATATCACTTCTTACTGGTCCGAGATTTAATCTCTCACATGAAACGTAAAATATTTTTCCTAAAAATTTTTTTTTAATAATCTTTTTAATATATTTTATATAATCATTATAAAAATAGATATAACCACTCATAATGAATAAGTTTTTTGAAAGTGCTATTTTGTTGAGCTTTTCTAGTTTTTTTGAACTGTTGGTAGAAGGCTTTTCTACAAAAATATTGAACCCACTTTTCAAACACTCTTTTGCAATAGTATAATGATTTTTTGTATCTACAGAAATTATTACTCCTGACAATTTCAGATTAAGGAATTTTTTAAAACTTGAAATTATATTAATTTTTGGAAATTTTTTTTTAATCTCTTTTTGATTTTCTCGTTCTTTATCAAAACAATAAATTTTTTTCACTCCCAATTGATATAGAACATTGACTATATTAGTTCCCCAATATCCAACACCGATTATTCCAATTTGATTATTTTTCAATATAATGTACTGATGGGTTATGAAAACTTTATGCGTT
>MDSW01017919.1_pt1 | contig 18965 bp, 17 predicted proteins | sample 811171 | NCBI WGS metagenome assembly MDSW01 (sample SAMN05326641, study PRJNA326480) | marine metagenome | isolation source: seawater | place: Atlantic Ocean: North West | collected 2012 | reverse complement strand
GCTGCTCGCCCAATTAACGGGCGACACGCCCGCCCCGGCATCCCAGCCGGCAGCGCCCGCGACGGCGCCTTCCGCCGCCCCGGCACCGGCTGGTGTCAACACGGCGACCAGCCAACCGGCTTCCGTGCCGTCGACGCAAACTGCAGCCCTGCCGCAGGGGACGCCGCGTGCGCAATACATGCACGCGTTCGGCCTGCTCCGGCAGGGCAACTATGACATGGCGGCATCGTCGCTCAGACAGTTCCTCGAAGCGCACGGCGACGACAAGCTCGCCAGCAATGCGCGGTACTGGCTTGGCGAGACCTATTACGTGCGCGGTTCGTTCGTGGAAGCGGCGGAAACCTTTCTTGAGGGTTACCAGGCCGACCCGCAGGGCCCGAAAGCCCCGGATGCGCTGTTGAAGCTCGGGATGTCGCTTTCCAGCTTGGATAAAAAGAACGAGGCCTGTGCCGCGTTCCAGAAGCTGCGCCAGGACTATCCCGATGCGTCGGCGGGGCTGAAGAGCACGCTGCAGCGGGAGTGGCAGAAGAACGGCTGCGTCTAAGCAGCGGTCCGAGATATGGCCCGGTCAGGACCAGCGACACCGATTACCGCAGATGAGTTCGCGGACGCGATGAAGGCGTTCGCTCCCTTCGAACATGCACCACACCTTGCCGTCGGCGTTTCCGGCGGTGCCGACAGTTTGTCGTTGGCGGTCCTTGCTGATAGATGGGCGCGCGCACGGGGAGGGGAGGTTATCGCGCTGATCGTCGATCACGGATTGCGCGACGGATCCGGCGATGAGGCTGCGTTGACCGCGGCCCGGCTGACGGCTGAGGGGGTTCGTGCGGAGATCCTCCGATGGCGGAACGACAAGCCCATGACCGGCATCCAGAACGCCGCGCGGCAGGCGCGGTATGCGCTGCTGGATGGGTGGTGTCGGTGGCATGGCGTCTTGCATTTGGCGGTCGCGCATCACGCCGACGATCAGGCGGAAACGTTCATGATGCGATTGCAGCGCGGTAGTGGTCCGGACGGCCTCGCGGCCATGGCACCGGTCAGGGAACTCGGCGCGTGCCGCCTTATGCGGCCGCTTCTTGATTTTCCGAAAACGCGGCTGGTGGCGACGCTCCAAGCGGCCGGGATGGCTTGGGTGGAAGACCCCTCCAACCGGAATTCGAAATACGGACGCACGATCGTGCGCGACCGGCTTGAGGCGGAACCGCAAAAAGCCAAGGGCTTCCATATCGCGACGGCGCGGTTCGCGCGGGCACGCCGGGCGCTTGAGACGGCGACGGCCGATTGGCTGGCGCGGCACGCGGCGCTCAATCCGGCGGGGTATCTTAGATTTTCATGGGTCGAATGGCGTGATGCGGATGAAGAGATTCGTTTGCGCGTACTGGCCCGTGCGGCCCACGCAATCGGCGGCAAGGCGTATCCGCCTGATGTTTCCGGGCTGGAGCGCTTGAAGGCTGCATTGCAGGGCGGTCGGGGTGCGACGCTTGGCCGTGCGCGTTTCGATCCTGAGGGCAAGGTGATCGGTGTATACCGCGAGGCGCGCAATTTACCCGAACCTGTTGCACTTTTACCCGGCACCCACATCTGGGACCGGCGCTTCCTGATTACCTCGACGGGGGCCGTAAACGGGATTTCGGTGCGCCCCTGGGGAGTGGAAAACGCCGGACAGCCGCCGAAAAACGAGTGGCCCGCATGGTCCCGGGCACTGCCTGCACGGGCGCGGGCGGGGTTGCCCATTATTGTTAGGGATGGCCGCCTTGATCTGCCGTTGCCGGAGGGGTGCGGCAGTGAACCCGAAAAAATTGGCGTGTCGATCCGCTTTCAGCCAACAATGCCGCTCTCGGGAAGCGGATTTTCCGTTGCGTAAGCGCGGAAAACCACTATTTCTAGAGGGAACGGTGCGGCATCCGGTCAATGCCGGACGTGCCCCATGCCCGGACTGAATTTAAACAGATGTGTGACGGCGGCCCCGAAAAGGAAGTAACCCCGTGAATTTCTCGAAGAATATCGCTCTTTGGATCATCATCGGCCTCTTGGTGCTGGCGTTGTTCAACCTGTTTCAGGGAACCGCGCAGCGCCCAGGCATGAACGAGATGGCGTTTTCCGACTTCCTGTCCCGCGTCGAAAGCGGCGACGTGAAAGGGGTGACGATCAAGGGCAATCAGATCTACGGCCAGTACCAGAGTGGCGGCTCGTTCCAGACTTATGCGCCGGACGACCCGCAACTGGTGCAGCGTCTCAAGGACCAGGGCGTGACGATCCGCGCAGAGCCTTCCGAAGACGGCTCACCGACACTTTGGGGTGTGCTGATTTCGTGGTTCCCGATGCTGCTTCTGATCGGCGTCTGGATTTTCTTCATGCGCCAGATGCAGTCAGGCGGTGGCAAGGCGATGGGCTTCGGTAAGTCCAAGGCCAAGCTGCTGACCGAAAAGCAGGGCCGCGTCACCTTTGACGATGTCGCTGGGATCGATGAAGCCAAACAGGAGCTCGAAGAAATTGTCGAGTTCCTGAAAGACCCGCAGAAATTCCAGCGCTTGGGCGGTCGCATCCCGAAGGGCTGCCTGCTCGTTGGCCCGCCGGGTACCGGTAAGACCCTGACGGCGCGAGCCGTCGCGGGAGAGGCCAACGTGCCGTTCTTCACGATTTCCGGTTCCGACTTCGTCGAAATGTTCGTCGGCGTCGGCGCGTCGCGCGTCCGCGACATGTTCGAACAGGGCAAGAAGAACGCGCCTTGCATCATCTTCATCGACGAAATCGACGCCGTCGGCCGCCATCGTGGCGCCGGTCTTGGCGGCGGTAACGACGAACGCGAACAGACCCTCAACCAGTTGCTGGTCGAGATGGACGGCTTCGAAGCCAACGAGGGCGTGATCCTGATCGCGGCCACCAACCGTCCGGACGTGCTCGACCCGGCTTTGCTGCGCCCGGGCCGTTTCGACCGTCAGATCGTGGTGCCGAACCCGGACATCCTGGGCCGTGAAAAGATTCTCAAGGTGCACATGCGCAAGGTGCCGCTGGCCCCCGACGTGGACCCGCACGTGATCGCGCGCGGGACGCCCGGTTTCTCTGGTGCCGATCTCGCCAACCTGGTCAACGAAGCCGCGCTGCTGGCCGCACGTAAATCCAAGCGTGTCGTCACGATGGAGGATTTCGAGGAAGCCAAGGACAAGGTCATGATGGGCTCGGAGCGTCGCTCCATGGTCATGACCGAGGAAGAGAAGGAACTGACGGCATATCACGAGGCCGGACACGCGCTGGTCAGCCTGCACATGCCGAAATCCGACCCGCTGCACAAGGTGACGATCATTCCGCGTGGCCGTGCGCTGGGTGTCACCATGAGCCTGCCGGAACGCGACCAGTACGGGTTCTCGGAAGTTCAGCTGAAATCCAAACTGGCGATGATGTTCGGCGGCCGCATGGCCGAAGAGCTCGTGTTCGGTAAGGAAAATGTCACCACCGGCGCCGGTAACGACATTCAACAGGCGACGGGCTGGGCCCGCCGCATGGTTACCGAGTTCGGGTTCTCCGATAAACTCGGCCGGCTGCGCTATGCGGATAACGAGGAAGAAGTCTTCCTGGGCCATTCCGTCGCCCGACAGAAGCACGTCTCGGATGCCACTGCGGAACTGATCGACGAAGAAGTCCGCCGCCTGATCGAGGAAGCCGAAGACCAGGCGCGGCGCATTCTGACCGATCACCGTGACGAGCTTGAGATCATCGCCAAGGGGCTGCTCGAGTACGAAACGCTGAGCGGCGACGAAGTTCACGCCCTGTTGCGCGGCGAGGACATTCACCGCGACCACGGCGACGGCGGTGCCGGTGCGGACACGCCCCGTCGCACGTCGATCCCGACCGGCGGCAAGACGCGCCCCAAGAAGGGGCCCGGTGGCGCCGGCGGCATCGATCCGGACCCAGAGCCGCAACCCGGACAGTGATTTTCGAACCGTTTGCAGACGCCGGCCCTCTCCAAGCGGAGAGGGCGGCTCTTTGCGTCGGGTGAGGGGGCCCGTTCATGCCTGAACCGCTGCGCTTTGCCGGAATGACCCTCGATACCCCGCGCCTGATGGGTGTGGTCAACGTGACGCCCGACAGTTTCTCGGACGGTGGCGATTTCCTCGACGCGCAGGCGGCAATCGACCATGGCAGGAAACTGGTCGATGACGGCGCGCATATTCTCGACATCGGTGGTGAATCGACACGGCCCGGCTCCAAACCGATCACGCTCGATGAAGAGTGCGGTCGCGTTCTGCCGGTGATTGACGGCCTCTCGGATCTGGGCGTGCCGATCTCGGTTGATACCCGGCACGCCGATGTCATGCGTCGCGCCATCGATGCGGGCGCGACCATCGTCAACGACGTGACGGCGCTGACCGGCGATCCGGACAGTATCAGCGTCTGCGCGGAAACCGGTGTCGACGTGGTGTTGATGCATATGCAGGGTACGCCGGAAACCATGCAGGACAATCCGACCTACGAAGACGCCGCGCTGGATATCGTCGATTACATGCGCGAGCGGCTGAGCGTACTAAACGCGGCGGGGATCGGACTGGATAAGATTTGCATCGATCCCGGCATCGGATTCGGCAAAACCCTCGAACACAATCTGCGCATTCTCTCGGCCGTCGATGCTTTTCATCAATTGGGCGTGCCGCTTTTACTGGGTGTGTCGCGCAAAAGCTTCATCACCAAGATCGACCGGAATGTCCCCGCGAAAGAGCGGGTCGCGGGCTCCATCGCCGCTGCGATCGCCGGCTGGGACCGGGGCGTACAATTGTTCAGGGTGCATGACGTCGCGGAGACGCGTCAGGCGCTGGCCGTATGGCAGGCCATCGAGGACGCCGAGGAGTTATAGCGCACATTGGCGCAATGCGTGATTTTCCCCTGGAATTGCGTCATAAACCCTTCGGAAACCCTTTCAATTGCATAATTTCGGATTATGACAGGGTTTTGACGGAGCCAGATCGAGACATGGACGGGTCCAGAATGACACGCAAATACTTCGGCACGGACGGTATTCGGGGCAGGGCCAACGCCTATCCGATGACGGCCGAAGTTGCGCTCAAGCTCGGCATGGCCGCAGCTTTGCAGTTCCGCCGCGGCAATTACCGCCATCGTGTCGTGATTGGCAAGGACACGCGGCTGTCCGGTTACATGCTGGAACCGGCGCTAACGTCCGGGTTCGTATCGATGGGGATGGATGTCGTGCTGGTCGGGCCCATGCCGACGCCGGCGGTGGCGATGCTGACGCGCTCGCTGAGAGCCGACCTGGGTGTGATGATCTCGGCGTCGCACAATCCGTTCGAAGACAACGGCATCAAACTGTTCGGTCCCGACGGTTACAAGCTCTCCGACTCCGTCGAGTTCGAGATCGAAGCTAAGATGGATAGCGATCTGGCGGCGGAACTCGAACCCTCCGACATGTTGGGCCGGGCACGGCGCCTCGAAGACGCGCGTGGGCGCTATACCGAGTACGTGAAGCAGACTTTCCCGCGCGGTCTGCGCCTGGACGGTTTCAAGATCGCCCTCGATTGTGCCAATGGCGCTGCCTACAAGGTCGCGCCTGAAGTGCTCTGGGAACTCGGCGCGGAGATTACCACCATCGGCGTCACGCCCGACGGCACCAACATCAACAAGAACTGCGGCTCCACGCATCTGGATGCCCTGCAATCGCAGACCGTCGCCGCCGGCGCCGACATCGGCTTGGCGCTGGACGGGGATGCCGACCGGTTGATCGTTTGCGATCAGAACGGTCGGGTGATCGACGGGGATCAGATCATGGCGCTGATCGCCGAGGATTGGCACCTGACGGGCCGCCTGAACGGCGGCGGTGTCGTCGCGACGGTGATGTCCAACCTGGGGCTGGAACGGTACCTGAACGACCTGGGTCTCGGCCTCAAGCGCACGCCGGTCGGCGACCGGTACGTCGCCGAAGCGATGCGCGCCGAAGCCTATAACCTGGGTGGTGAGCAGTCCGGCCACTTGATCTTCGATGACTATGCGACCACCGGCGATGGCCTGATCGCGGCGCTGCAGGTACTGGCGGTACTCGTTTCCTCCGGAAAGCCCGCGAGCGAAATTTGTTCCAAGTTCGAGGCGTTGCCGCAGGTTCTCAAGAATGTCCGCTTCAACGGCGGTCAACCGTTGGAAGCGGCGAGCGTCAAGAAAGCGATCACCGATGCCGAGGAAAAACTCAACGGCACCGGCCGTCTCCTGATTCGTAAATCCGGCACCGAGCCGTTGATCCGGGTGATGGCTGAAGGCGAGGACCTCGTTCTCGTCGAAACCGTCGTCGACGGCATCTGCGAAGCGATCATCCAACAGGCCTAAGAGGTTTTGACATGGCCGATATGAAAGGCCGCGTCCTGATCGTTGCCGGCTCCGACAGCGGCGGCGGTGCGGGTATCCAGGCGGATATCAAGGCGGTAACCGCGCTTGGCGGTTTCGCGATGACGGCGATTACGGCGCTGACGGCGCAGAACACTCAAGGTGTGTTCGGTATTCACGACGTGCCCGAGGATTTCGTCGCTGAGCAGATGAAGCTTGTGCTCGATGATCTGGGCGCGGATTGCATCAAGCTGGGCATGCTGCACCGGCCGGAGATCATCGAAACGGTGGTCTCGGTTCTGGAAGAACTTGCACCGGACATACCCGTTGTCGTGGATCCGGTGATGATCGCCAAGGGCGGCCATGCGCTGTTGGCCGACGAAGCACAGGACGCGCTCAAATCCCGTCTTCTGCCTACGGCGACGCTGATCACGCCGAACATTCCCGAAGCCGAAGTGCTGTCGGGGATGAAGATATCCGGTGTCGACGATATGGCGGGCGTCGCCGAAGCCATATTGGCGATGGGGCCAAAGGCAGTTCTGGTCAAGGGCGGGCATCTCGAAAATACAGAGACCGTTTGCGATATTCTGGTCACGAGTGACAGCGACTGGGCGTTCGAGGCGATGCGTATCGATACACCCAATACGCACGGCACCGGCTGTACGCTGGCCTCCGCCATCGCCTGCGGGATTGCGCAAGCGATGGAATTGCCCGATGCCGTTGCGCGGGCGCAGGCTTACGTGATCGAGGCGATCCGCACCAACCCGGGGTACGGGACCGGGCACGGGCCGCTTAATCACGCGCACACAGTTTCGGATTTTAAGGTTTAGGCGATTACCGGGGCGCCGGCGACCGGCCCCTGCAAGATGTCGCGGATGGTCTCGACGCCCTGGCGCACTTCATCGCGCGTGCGGCAGCTACCGACACATATTCTGATCGCGTGGGGGGCGGGTTGGCGGCCGACGACGAAGGCGTCGCCGGTCAGGAAAAACACGCCCTTTCGCGCGGCCCTGTCGCGAAGCACATCCGCGCGCCAAGGGTCCGGTAACTCCAGCCATATCTGGTAGCTGTGCTTGTGGCCGCGGATCGAAAAACCGTCGAGCGCTTCGGCGGCGATCTGCATCCGGGCTTCGGCTTCGGAGCGCTGCCATTTGATCATCTCGTCGCCTGTGCCGTCGGCAAGCCAGCGCATTGCGATTTCCGCCATCATCGGCGGGGTCATCCAACTCGACATGCGGGCGACGGCACGAATTGCGTCGGTGGCGCCGGGCGGGCTCGCGATATATCCGATACGCAGCCCCGGCGACATGGCCTTGGATAAGCCGGTCGCGTGGACAACGTGCTCGGGCGCATAGGCGGCGAGCGCGGGTGCGCGGTCCGCGGGGAGGAAGCCCCAGATATCGTCCTCGATCACCAGCAGGTTGTGACGCTTGATAACATCGGCGACCTCCTGGCGGCGTTTATCGGACATCACCGCCGTGGTCGGGTTCTGCACGGTGGGGACGACGTATGCGCAGCGCGGCCGGTGTTCGAGGATCGCTTCCTCCAGCGCGTCGGGGACGATGCCTTCGTCATCGATCTCTACCGGGGCCAGCTTGACGCCCAGTTGTGCGGCAATGTGAATGATGCCGGGATACGTGATGCTTTCGACCAGGACTGTATCGCCCGGGCGTGCCAATGCCATCAGCGATACCAGAATCCCGTGTTGCGTGCCGTTGGTCAGCGTCAGGCAGTCGATATCCGTCTCCACGCCCGTGCGCGCCACCCAGTCGACGCCCGCCTGCCGATGCCGGGCAAGGCCCGAATGCGCCTGATAATCCATCAGTTCGCCGCACGTGGCCGGGTCTTCGGAAATTTCCTTGATGGTGCGCGACAGATACGTGCCGCCGTCGCCCAGCGGCGGGACGGCCATCGAAAGGTTGATGCCGTTGTCGCGTTGTCCGCCGAACGCGAAGGCGCGGGGTGTCTGTGGTTGCGGATAGCGGCCGTTGCCCTTGATGTAGGTGCCGCGTCCGACTTCGCCACCGACGAGGCCACGTCGCTCGGCCTCCTGATAGGCGCGCGATACCGTCCCCAGCGTCACACCGAGATCGTAGGCGAGGTTCCGCATCGGCGGCAGCTTGGTGTCGGGCTTGAGCTCCCCTTCCTGGATCGCGTCGTCGATGGCGTCGGCGATCCGGAGGTACTTCGCCCCCTTGCGGTCTTCGATATCGGGCATCCAAGTTGTCATGGGAACAATGTTACGATTGTATCGAAATAGAAGTCAAGATAATAGGTACAATGTACTTCGATAAAGGAAACAAAGCCATGAAGAACATTAATTGTGATGGTACAATCCAGTCCTCAAGTTGGTCCCTGGAGAACAACGGCTGGAAGGCGCTTAGGCGCATTGCGCCGGCGCTTGCCGATGCCGCAATGAGCCAGTTCGTCACGATGTGCGAATGGCAGCGCCGGGCCGAGATGCGCTCTAAGATGGCGCGGATGGATGACCGCATGCTCGACGACATCGGTCTGAGCCGCGAACAGGTCGACGCGGAAGCGGCTAAGCCGTTCTGGAAAGACTGAACTGCCGCTGGAATGCGGGATATGACATTGAATGTGGGGCCCGGATGGCGTCTCATCGCGCCATGACGACGACGGCGCATTCAGGTCAGGTGCCGGCGGCAGCCTTCGGGCTCGCCGCCTTCGCCGTTTTTTCGTGGGGTGTTACGCCCGCAATCACGGCATTTCAGGTCACCGAGATCCCGGCATTGCAGGCGGGTCTGATGCGCTCTGCGTGCGCGGTGCCGGCAGCGATCGCGTTTATTGCGTTCCTGAAACTGCAGACGCCGAAGGACGGCGCGACCTGGGGCTGGCTGTTGCTGGCGGGGTTCGCGGCTTTCTTCGGTTTTCCGGTGCTGTTCACCATGGGCGTAGCGCGAACGGCGACATCCCACGCGGCGTTGATTCTGGCTTGTATGCCGGTGGTATCCGGCGCATTGGCAGCACTGCTCGACAAGCGCATGCCGCGTGCCGGGTGGTTTGCCGGTGCGGCTTTGGCGATGATTGGCGAAGTGATCCTGATCTCGTCCAGGGACAGTGCCGGCGTTGCGACGCTGGAAGGCGATCTGTTGTGTATCGCGGCTGCGGTGATTTCGGGTTCCGGGTATGTCGCGGGCAGCCGCGCGACGGCCAAGATCGGCACCTGGTCGACGACGTTTTGGGGGATTGCCATTGCCGGTGTCGCCCAGTTGCCCCTGCTGATCTGGATTGCGCGAGACTATGACTGGTCGGCGATGACGTACATCGGCTGGTCGTCGACCCTATACCTGGTGATGTTCTCGACGGTACTCGCGTATGCGGCCTGGTACTGGGCGCTCAACCACGGCTCCGTCGTCCGGATTGCGCCGATCCAGTTCGGTCAACCGGTGGTCAGCCTCGTCTTCGCCGTCGTGCTTTTGAGCGAGCCGATCACATTGCCGATCCTGTTTTCGACGACGTTGATCATCGGCGGCATCGTTATGGCGAGCCGCGCCCAGCGCGCGCCCAAGCTACAGAAAGGAGAATGATATGCCCGCAATCCCGCTGAAGGATATCGAGGCCGCCGCCCAAATCGTCTATCGGCATATGCGTCCGACGCCCGAGATCTCGTGGCCGTTGTTGAATGCGCGGACCGGCGCCGACGTCATCGTCAAGCACGAGAACCACACCCCCATCGGTGCTTTCAAGGTGCGTGGCGGGCTGAATTACATGACGCGCCTTAAAGAGGCTGAACCGGATTGTCCCGGTGTCATCACCGCGACCCGCGGCAACCACGGACAGTCCGTATCACGGGCGGCGACGGCGGTCAGCCTGCGTTCGGTGATCTACGTGCCGCACGGCAACAACTCCGAAAAGAACGCGGCGATGGAAGCCTTCGGCGCCGAGTTGATGGTGCACGGCGACGATTTTCAGGAAAGCCGTGAGGAAGCGGGTCGCGTCGGAGAGAAAGAGGGGCTGCATATGATTCCGCCGTTTCATCCGGACCTGGTCGCCGGTGTCGGCACGTATGCACTGGAACTTTTTCAGGCGCACCCGGACCTGGATACGGTCTATGTCCCGGTCGGAATGGGATCCGGTATCTGCGGTCTGATTTCGGCCCGGGACGGCCTCGGCCTCAAGACCAAGATCGTTGGGATCGTCGCCGATCGCGCGCCGGCTTATGCGCTCTCGTTCGAAGCGGGGGAGCCGGTCAATACCAACGACGCCGACACATTCGCAGACGGTGTCGCGTGCCGCAGCCCCGACCCGCAGGCGGTCGAGATCATCAACGCCGGCGCGGACCGGATCGTGCGTTTGGCCGAGGACGAGTTCCGTGCCGCGATGCGGGCTTATTTCTATGACACGCACAATATCGCCGAAGGTGCGGGCGCCGGGCCGCTTGCCGGTTTGTTGCAGGAAAAGGACAAGATGGCCGGCAGGAAAGTCGGCGTCATCCTGTCGGGCGGGAACGCCGACAAGGCACAATTCCTGGACGCGATGGCTGGCGAGTGAGCGCAATTGACGGTAAATTCCGGTCGCAGAAAAGAAAACGGGTGAACACATGACCGAAGAACTGTTCCGAGAAGATTCGTATCTCAAGACCTGCGAGGCGACGGTGGTCGCCGCCGACGAGAACGGGATCGAACTCGACCGCACGATCTTTTACCCAATGGGCGGCGGTCAGCCCGGCGACAGTGGTGTGCTCAGGACCGCCGACGGCCGCGAGGTACAGATTGCCGATACGCGTAAGGACCGTGATACGGGCAAGCACCTCCACATTCCGGCCGATGGGTCGCCTGCGTTGTCGGCGGGCGACGCCGTCACCTGCGAGATCGATTGGGACCGGCGCTATAGGCTGATGCGTATGCATTCGGCGTTGCATCTTCTGTGCGCGACTATCGAGGGCGGCGTGACCGGCGGTCAGATCGGCGAAGAGAAAAGCCGTCTGGATTTCGATCTGGAAAACACCGACCTCGACAAGGAAGCGATCCAGACCAAGCTCAATGACCTCGTGAAGGGTGGTCATGACATGGGCCATCGCTGGATCACCGACGAAGCGATGGCGGCCAATGCCGACCTTGTCCGCACGATGTCTGTTAAGCCGCCCACGGGCGCGGGGCGGGTCCGGCTGATGGAAATCGCCGGCGGAGTCGACCTGCAACCCTGCGGCGGGACGCACGTCGCGAATACCGCCGAGATCGGCGAACTGCGCGTCGGCAAGATCGAGAACAAGGGCAAACACAACAGGCGCGTCAACGTGCACCTGGTCCATCCGTAACGACAACGAGAACATATTGGGGAGAGAACATTGAGCACCAACACACACAGAATCGCGGTCATTCCTGGCGACGGCATCGGCAACGAGGTCGTGCCGCCGACGTGCAGGCTTCTCGAAGCCGTCGCGCGCAAGCATGACCTCGGCTTCACCTTCGACGAGAAGGACTGGAGCTGCGAGCGGTTCAAGAAAGAAGGCGCGATGATGCCGGAAGACGGCCTCGACGAGATCGGCGGCCATGACGGTATCCTGTTGGGCGCCGTCGGCTATCCGGGTGTGCCGGACCACGTGTCTTTGTGGGGGCTTCTGATCCCGATCCGCCGCCAATACAAACAATACGTATCGCTGCGTCCGGTGCGCCTGTTCGAAGGCGTGCCGTGCCCGTTGGCCGGCCGCAAGCCGGGCGACATCGACATGATTATCGTGCGCGAGAACAACGAGGGTGAATACTCCGAGATCGGCGGGCGGATGTACCGGGGCACCGAGGACGAGTTCGTGACGCAGGAATCGATCTTTACCCGCAAAGGGACCGGCCGGATCATGCGCTATGCGTTCGAACTGGCGAAGACGCGGCCCCGCAAACACGTGACGTCCGCGACCAAATCCAACGGCATCATCCACTCGATGCCCTATTGGGATGAGCGGTTCGAGGAAATCTCGGCGGAATATCCGGACATCGAAACTGCCAAGTTCCATATCGACATTCTGGCGGCCAGGTTCGTGACCAGCCCGGACTGGTTCGATGTCGTGGTCGGCTCCAATCTTTTCGGCGATATCCTTTCCGATCTCGGACCGGGAATCACCGGCACCATCGCGATTGCGCCGAGCGGCAACATCAACCCCGAGCGCGAGTATCCGTCGATGTTCGAGCCCGTGCACGGCTCGGCACCCGATATCGCCGGTCAGGGGATCGCCAACCCGATCGGCACCGTCTGGTGCGCCTCGATGATGCTGGATCACCTGGGCCACCCGGAGGCGGCGGCCGACATGATCACCGCCATCGAGAACCTTCTGAGAGGTGATGGGCCGAAAACACCCGACATGGGTGGCAATGCGACGACAGAAGATATGTGCCGCGCATTGGAGGAAGAACTGGGGAACTGAATATGTCGGCAATTCCGCTCTATCAACTTGACGCGTTCACGGACAAACCGTTCGGCGGCAATCCGGCGGCGGTCTGTCCGCTTGACGAATGGCTGCCGGACGATGTCATGCAGTCGATTGCGCTCGAAAACAATCTGTCCGAAACCGCGTTCTATGTGCCGGAAGGGGATGGCTTTCGGCTGCGCTGGTTTACGCCAAAATACGAGGTCGACCTTTGCGGTCACGCGACGCTGGCGACGGGCGCGCTGATCCTCGACAAACTCGACCCGGGTCGGGAGGCGGTCTCGTTCGAAACCCGGAGCGGCACCCTTGGCGTCAAGCGCGAGGGCGACATGCTGGTGATGGACTTTCCGGCATTGCCAGCCAAGGACGTGCCGATGCCGGACGGATTGGTGGACGCGCTGGGCAAGGCGCCGGTGAGGTTTTTACGCGCGGTCAAGAACATGGCGGTGTACGAGACGGAAGCGGATGTCAGGGCCATTTCGCCGGATTTCGACTACATCGCTTCCATGGAAGGTTTGGGTATGATCGTTACCGCGCCGGGAGACGATGTGGACTGTGCGTCCCGTTTCTTTTCGCCGAAACACGGCATTCCGGAGGACCCCGTCACGGGGTCCGCGCACTGCACCATCGTCCCTTACTGGGCAGAAATGCTCGGCAAGGACGAGATACATGCGCGCCAGGTGTCAGCGCGGTCCGGCGATCTTTATTGCCGGATGATGGGGGATCGCGTTGTCCTAGGCGGTAAGGCACGGCTTGTCGTCGAGGGGACGTTCCTGCTGTGAGCGCGTTGCCGTTCGATATCTCGGTCGCGCGTGGGGATGCGGATATGGCGACGGCGCGTGAGATGTTCATCGAATACCAACAATGGCTCGACGTCGACCTGTGCTTCCAGGATTTCGAGAATGAACTCGCAGGTCTGCCCGGAAAGTATGCGCCACCGAGAGGCGAAATCTATATCGCTCGTGACGGGGATGCGGTTGCAGGCGTCGTCGCCGTCCGTCCGGTCGGTGATCCGTCGGAAAACCTTTCCGAGATGAAACGCCTGTACGTGCGCGATCGATGGCGGGGACGGGGCCTTGGGCGGCGTCTCGCCGATCTGGCGGTGACGTTCGCGGCTGATGCCGGTTACGCGAAAATGGTGCTCGACACATTGGCGCGGCTTGAGACGGCGAAGGCGATGTATGAACGGATGGGGTTTGTCGAGACGGCGCCTTATTACGAGAACCCGTTACCTAGCGTGGTTTATATGGAAAAAGTCCTCTAGGCTCTGTAGAAACCACAATAAACAGGCATCATCAATTTGCCGTAATGTGCCCTGAGGATGAAAACATGAAGAGCTCTCGTATTCTGAACGCGCTCTGCTGTGCGTGCTTCGCCGCCACCCTTGGGGTGGTGGGCGCGCCTTCGGTTGCAGGTGCCGATCAGCTCAAGCTCAAACGCTCCTTCGGGCTTCGCGGCGAGGGCGAATCGCATGTACAGATCCAGTCCATGCTGGCCCCCGTGAAACGCAACGCCAAGAGCCGGTCCACCGCGAATATTCCGGTGACCCCGGTGCTAACCGTCGTGGCCAAGGACAAGGTCGGTTTCGTCTGCACGCTTGGGCCGCGTATCAAGGATGCCTTGCTCAGGTCGTGGTACGAGGAGCCGATGACCCTCGATTACATCTTCGATGCGGACAAGACGAAGGAAAAGGTCTATCGGATTTCCAAGACGGATGCTCAAAAAGCCGAGGATCAGCGCCTTATCGCCGCGATCAACAAGGCGCTCGGCGAAGACCTGATCAACGACATTCTGGTGATCAAGGGCACACGTCAGATGGGTGGGGGCGCGATCTCGAAGCTGCCTTTCGCGAGCGTTCTGGGCTGTGCCGAGCTCGAGCAGGCCAAGCCGGCCGAAGAAGAGAAAAAGTCGCACTGAGCTGGAATCCGGGGTTTCCCCGGTTTTGCGACATTTTTCTTGTGACTTTTTAACCAAAGATTAGTATTTTGCAGGTGTCTCCACGGCTATATCTGGTGGAGGCCGCTAGGTATTGTGGACAATGCGCTCGAAGGCCATAAGGCATCGCCAGTCCACGAAATGCGATAAAAGGGGGCGGCATGACCAAGGGAATAGGACGCTTTTTGAAAAGGGTGATGCCGATGTGCGTCGCCGCCGGTCTTTTGAGCGGCTGTGCGGTGTTTGACGGCAATCTCTTTGAAGAGTCGTTCTGGGCCTCCAGCCCCTTCAAGCAGAACGATCAGGCGGAACTTGGCATCGCCCAGCTGGCCAAGGGCAACTATGTCACCGCGGAAGGACATTTCCAGCGCGCGCTGAAGGCGAACTCTCGCGACGTCGATGCGCTGCTCGGTGCCGGTATCCTGTACCAGAACACCGGGCAACTCGTGAAAGCACGCGAAATGTACGAGGCGGTTTTGGCCATCCGCCCGGACGACAGCGAACAGTTCGTGGTCTGGAACTCGCTGACGACACGCCCGGCCTCGCAGGTGGCGAGCGTTAATCTCTCTCTCCTTGAAACCGGTGGCACCGCCAATGCGGCGATGCAGCCGCAGATGGGGGGCGTGCCGGTCGGCGCGGCGCAGGAAAGCGATGTGATGCTCGGCCGCTCCAGCACCGAGGTTGCTTCGACCCCGATGGCGATGAACACCCCGCAACCGATGTCGAACGGGATGGCGACGGAATCGCCGAGCGCGATCGCCAGTTTCCAGGGCGGCGACGCCAACATCATGTCGCGTTTTGCGACCCTCAAAGCGCTCCGTGATCAGGGCCTGATCACGCAGGATGAATACAACCAGCGCCGCCGGTCCAGCATCGGCGCGTTGCTGCCGTTGACATCACCACCGCCGGCGGCGGGACTCGACCGCCCGGTGCCGACGACCGAGCAGATTTCGGCACGTTTGCGTGCCATCGGACGCGCGCTCGAGATGCGAGCGATCTCGGTCTCCCAACATGCCGCCGAACGGAACATGATTCTCGATGCATTGATGCCGTCGGCGCCGGTTATGGTCGCCGAGCCGACGGCGCCGCCACGCGGATTGATGGAGGGCGCGGATGCGATCCGCCGCCTCGAGAAGCTGCGCGACGCCGGTTATATCTCGGCTGATGAATATGCTCGCGAACGTCAGGCCATCGAGCTTGCAGTGCAGGGACCGTCGCCGGCCGAACCGAAGCAAGCCGCCGCACCCGCCGCACCGATGCAACAGCCCGAACAGATGGCGAAAAAAGAGCCTGAAAAACCTGCCGGTCCGCAGCCCGCGGTGCACCTTGCGTCTTACCGCTCCGCCAAGCAGGCGGAGAGCGGCTGGACGCAAATCAAGCGCGCGCACGGCAACATTCTCGGCAGCCTCGATCACGAGGTCAGCCGCGTGACGCTCGGCAGCAAGGGAACATATTACCGCCTGAAGGCCGGGCCGCTACCGTCGGTCAACGACGCCAAGTCGCTTTGCCGCCAGCTCAAGCAGCGCCGTCAGTACTGCGACACCACGGTGATGAACGACGGTTAACCTGCAGGTTTCATGAATTCTCGAATAGACCGGATCACGTCGTCGGGCTTCTCCGCATGGACCCAGTGACCGGCGCCCGGTATGTCCGTGACCTCGGCCATGGGGAAAAGATTCTCGATCAACGGTATTTGGGCATCCTCGACAAAGTCGGACTTTTCCCCGCGCAGGAAATGGGCTGGGCCCTCGTAGGGCTCGCCCAGGTGCGCCGGGAAGTCGAGAATCTCCGTCATGCCGTTTTCAATCGCATCCAGATTGACCTGCCAGTTTAGCCCGCGCTCATCCTGGCCCAGGTTCTGCAACAGAAATGCCCGGATGCCTGGGTCGGGAATCCCATCTGTCATATATTCCTCGGCTTGGGAGCGGCGCTCCAACTCGTCGAGCGGGACGCCCCGCATCGCCTCGATATAGGGCTGATAGCTGTGGTCATAGGGCACCGGGGCGATGTCGATGACCATCAAACCACGGAGCAGTTCCGGTTCGGAAAGCGCCAGCGCCATTGCCGCCTTGCCGCCCATCGAATGGCCGACGACGAAAGCCGGCCCGGCGTCGAAACTGCGGATCAATTGGGCTAGGTCCTCGGCCATCGCCGGATACGACATGTCGTCCGACCATGGGCTGTCACCGTGGTTGCGCATGTCGGCGGTGACGATGTGGGCATCGTCGGCGAGGCGTTTCTGGATCGCCTGCCAATTGCGCTTGCGGCCGAACAGGCCGTGCAGAATCAATACCGGTGTGCCGGTGCCGAGTTCAGTGGTGCTGAGGGATACGGCGGCCATACGCTGCCGCCGGTCAGTCGGTCCCGGAGGCGGCCACCTCGGTGCCCTTGTCCCGGAGCTTGGCGAGGAACACGTCCTGCTTGTCGCGGAATTCTAGGAATTTGGCGAGGGCCTTGCCCTCAAGCGAACGGCCGGTCGGCATCTTGATGCGCAACGGATTAACCTGCTTGCCACCGTTCAGCACTTCGTAGTGAAGGTGCGGGCCGGTCGAGCGGCCGGTTGTGCCGACGTAACCGATGATCTGGCCTTGTTCGACGCGCTTGCCTGTGCGGATGCCGCGCGCAAACCCTTTCATGTGGGCGTATGCCGTCTCGAACGTGCCGTTGTGGCGGATCTTGATGTAGTTGCCGTAACCGCCGTGGCGTCCAGCGAAGGCGACGGTGCCGTTCCCGGCGGCATAGATCGGCGTGCCCGTCGGGGCGGCGAAGTCCACGCCTTTGTGCATACGGGTATAACCGAGAATCGGGTGCTTGCGCTTGCCGAACGTCGACGACATCCGCGCACCGTCGATCGGGGTGCGCATCAGCGCCTTTCTGGACGCCCTGCCGTTCTCGTCGAAGTAATCCACCGAGCCGTCGTCGAGCTCGTAGCGGTAAATGTTGATTCGCTTGCCGCTGAGCGTCATCGCGGCGTAGGTCACGGCGCCGTCGTAGACCGGCTTGCCGGCCTTGTCGAAGACACGCTCGTACATCACTTCGAACGTGTCGCCGTCGCGGATGTCACGCTGGAAGTCGACGTCCCAGGACAGAAGCCTGATCATGCGCGCGATGATCACCGGCGGCACGCCCGCGTCGCGGCCAGCGATATAAAGACTGCTGTCGATCGTGCCTTCGGCACGGACCGGGACGCGGTCCAGTTTTTTGGCGCGCTGTTCGGCGCGGAAGTTGCCGTCCTCGGCCCGGGCGATTCGGACTTCGGTCTTGTAGTCGGGCTCGATCGCAAAGCCGATGAAGGTATCCGGCTGCGTAGTCGTGCGGGCGTCCGCCGCTGACGGCGCGCTTTCGAAGGTCAGGGTGATATCCTGACCGCGGCGGATGCGGCGCGGATCGTAATATTCGGACATTGCTTCGATCGCGTAGTGGGCGTCGGTGCGGTCCACGCCGGCACGCACCAGCAGCTTCGCGAGCGTGTCGCCGTTGCCGATTTCGATTTTCTGATTGTAGATGGCGGGCTGGGGCGGGATCGGTGCTTCGGCGCGCGGCGGGACCGGGCGGCGGGTCTGAAGCGTTGCTGCTGCGGCCGGGTTGCCGAGCGAGATCGGCGCCATGGCCATGGTCTCTGTCTCGTTGAACTCATCGCTGATATCGACCTGAAGCATGTTCAGCGCGAACAGCAACGCAACGCTCGAAACGGCGGCAATAATGAAAATGCCTTTATTCGTCATGGCTTCTGACTGAAATCCCCTAGATTCCCGCAAGAATCCCTAAAGCCACCCCTGAAAGGCGGCGGTTGTTGCCACTTTCTATGACGGACCTTGTTATTGGTTATGTGTGCCCAGGGTGCCGCCTTCTAAATATTACAATCAAATTGGCCCGCCGGGCTGTTGTGTGTCAAGCGGTTTCCCAGCGATTCTACCAATGGAATCAATCATATCCGCGCGAAATTAATAAACGGTTTCTCTCGTGGCACGGGTGCGCGGCGGGGCGTTTCCGGTGATCGGTGAAATATTTTTTCATAAGGATGCGGAAATTTTGCCGACGGGAACCGGGCGGCGGCCGAAATCCATATAATTTTCAATATGTTGCTTATTGTTTGCCGGTGTATGAAAAAGATTTGACAGCAAAGAGGGTGAAGGCCTATAACCCCGTCTCTCGCGGGGCGCTGGAAACACTTCCGACGCCCCGCGAGACGCGAGAGTGGCTGACTTGAGCCCTGTCGTGCCGCACCTCCGGGTGCCGCTGATGAAGATTGTGAATACGGAAGAGATGCGTGGGCGGCGGCTTGTAGTCGTTGGGGTTTCATGGAGCCTGTTTTTCCCACGTATCG
>MDSW01138000.1_pt1 | contig 18969 bp, 18 predicted proteins | sample 811171 | NCBI WGS metagenome assembly MDSW01 (sample SAMN05326641, study PRJNA326480) | marine metagenome | isolation source: seawater | place: Atlantic Ocean: North West | collected 2012 | reverse complement strand
CTGGAGCGGATGAGGAGAATCGAACTCCTAGCATCAGATTGGAAATCTGAGGTATTACCATTATACGACACCCGCACGATCCAAACTATTTCCACTCTTAATTATAAAATACTTGTTAAGTTTGGTGGAGGGGGAAAGATTCGAACTTTCGAAGACCGAAGTCAACGGGTTTACAGCCCGCCCCATTTGACCGCTTTGGTACCCCTCCTAACGTTGTTCGGGGATACCCAATAACTTAAAAAGCATTCAACAACAAGGGTTTTATAAGCATCTTAATTGACAAATGCAATAAATCATTTTGCTTTTAAATATGCTATTTATTTAACAAAAAATTAAGATTTTCATGAAAAAAACAACTTTTTACATTGTAGGTAAACACGCAGTTACAGAGGCTTTAAAAAATCCCAAAAGAGTGGTTAGAAGGGTGTTTTTAACTGAAGAGTCCAAAAAAAAAATTAATAGAGAAAATAATCATTTAAACTTATTAAAAAATATTAATATTTTTTTTAAAACAAAAAAAGAATTGGATAAATATTGTACTAGAGATCAAATATCCCATCAAGGATATGTAGCTGAAATTGAACACCTAGAAACACCAAGTTTAAAAGATTTTGTTCATGATAATTCATCAAGAAAAAATATAAATCTTGTAGCTTTAGAAGAGGTTTCAGATCCAAGAAATATTGGTTCAATTATAAGAACAGCAGTATCATTTAATATTGAAGGTATTATTGTGAAAGAAAGATCATTTCCTCGAGAAAGTAAACTCTTATATAAAAGTGCAAGTGGGTGCATTGAGTTAATAAAAATATTTGAAGTATCGAATATTAATACAGCACTAAAATATTTAAAATCTAAAAATTTTTGGGTTAGTGGATTTGATAATGATAGTAAAAAAGATTTCACTAAACATGACTGGAATGGAAATAATATACTATTATTTGGTTCAGAGGGGTATGGCCTTAATTTTCATACAAAAAAAAATTCTGACTTTTTATTCAAAATTGATATAAATAAAAATGTAGAAAGCTTAAATATATCTAATAGTGCAGCAGTAGTTTTTCACTATTTAAACCTCAATAGAAATAAATCTTGAATTATTTAAACCTTTTATTTAATACTTCATTAAAGCCCTCATAGCTCAATTGGTAGAGCAACTGATTTGTAATCAGTAGGTTCGCGGTTCGAGTCCGTGTGGGGGCACCAAATATTTATTTTGTTTCCAATAAATACAATTTTTCAATAAAATTATTTTTTTTATTTTCTGATAATTTATTTAAATTTAAATTTTTAGATATAAAAATACTTTCCCAAGATTTCCTATCTTTATCATCATTATAAAAATCGCAATCAAAAATACAAAGAATAAGATGTTGTTTATTTTTCTTAAAAATTCTTTTCATAATTAACTCCTTTTTAGATAAAGATAAAATATTAAACTGTTCCAAAGGAAGTATAGGTAGACCAAAACCATTTGAGTTAAATTTTTTATTTGGTTTGTGGATGGTTGAGCCGCTTATGATTGTTAATGGAATATTTTTATAATCAATAATTTTTTGTTCAATATTTCTGCTTGGAATATAATTATGATATTTATATATAGGTGTTTTTATAAAATTATTAGTTCTTAAATTTTCAAAAAAAATATTTTTATTTATAAAAATTGAATATATCGAAGATGTAATAACACAAAATATAAAAACTTTTAAAAAAGTCTCTCTAAAGGTTTGAACACTATTTGAGTTAACCTTAAGGCAGCATGTAAAAAATATGAAAAAAGGAAATAATGAAAAAGCGTTATTTGGATGACTACGTACAATATAATAACTAGAGAAACTTATTAATAGAGCAAACCATAAAAAATTATAAAAAAAATAATTATTTTTATTATCATTTGTAGAATCTCTCAGAATTAAAAAATTCAAGAATAGTAGAAAAACAAACAATAGTGATACACTATTGTTTAAAATTCCTAATCCTTTTAATCCTTTAAAATCTTTTACGTACTCATAAAAGAAAGTTATATCTTTTCCTATAAAAACTAAAGTTATCGCCGCAATGGATAAAATAAACAAAACTAAGAAGATAATATAAATTTTTTTATTTACTAAAAAAGAAGTAATTTTTTCTTTTTTTATAAAATTAGAGTATATTAAATAAACGCTTGCTACACATATCGAGCTTAATAATGGAAATACTACGAAAAATGCACTTTCAAAACTCCAGCAAATTGAAATAATTAAAAAGCAAAAAAATAAAAAACAATTTAAATAAAAGTATTTATTATTATTTAAAATTTCTGTTAAAAAATAAATTGTCAAAATTGAAGGCAAAAAACGATATACAGATGAGGATGGGATAAACATTCCGCCTGATAGATTTGAAACTCCAACTAAACCGAATAAGCTTAAACATAAAAACAAAGTTAAGATTACGTAGGGGTATTTGATTAATGATGAAATTTTTTTCATAAATAAAAAAAAGAAAATTAAAAAAAAGAATATTATTAAAATTACTATTGATAAACTGGGATCGGTGTTAAATATTAGTGAAAAATATTTAATAAGAACTGCACTAAAATATCCATATTGGCTCGAAATTTCAGATAGAAATTCATGACCATGCATTGAAGAAAATACTGGACCTAAAATCCAACTATAGTGGAAAGAGTCTTTGTTAGATGAAAAAAGGAAAACTTTTATTAATACTAAAAATATTATAGATGAAAAAATTATATCAACATATTTAAAATTATTTTTAATTACCAATTTATATAAATTAAAAAATATAAAATATAATGTAGTTATAATTGTTAATAATATGAGATTTTTATACTCTAAATTGTCACTTAGCTGATGGAAAAGTCCACTACAAAAAAGACATAGTATAATAAATGTGAAAAGTTTTGACGAATTCACATTACTCATTTCTTTAAGCTTATACTCAGAGAGAATTACAAAAATAACAATTAAAGCTTGAAATATTATAAACGATAACAAATATAGTATATTTTTAAGCTCTAAAACATTCCATAAAAAGAAAATTAGTAAAAATGTAAAGAAATATATTAAAAAATCATTTTTATTACTTGTAAAAAATTTCTCACTTGAGTTTATTAAAGTAAGAAAAGCTAACTCAAAAGATAAAATACAAAAAAAAGAAAATATATTGTCTGATAATTCAGTTGAAAAAATAAAACTTTTTACTAAAAAAAAAGATAGAGTTGTTAGGAAAAATGATATAATTAAATAAGTATTTATTTGGTTATAATCTAAACTCCTTGATATAAACTTCATTATAAGTTTTACTTTTTAAAAATTAATTCTTTCCTTTTCTATAACCAAAGGAAATTTTCTTGTGTGTGTTAGAATATGCATTACATATTCGCCAATAAAACCTAGTAAAAATATTTGGATCGATGCAATAGTAAATAAACCTATCAATAAAGGTGCGATTCCCACATCGAATGCTTCCCAATTAAAAATTTTGTAAAAAAAGAATGTTATAGCAACTAAAATTGATATTAAACTTGCAAAAAAACCTATGAAAGTCATTATTCTTAGAGGTACTTTTGAATGTTTTATTATTCCTAATACTGCAGTATCGTACAAAGTATAAAAATTATTTTTAGTTTTTCCTCCATACCTCTCTGGCTGATGAAAAGGTATTAATTTAATATTTGAACTAATCTCTGACAATAATCCTCTAAAATAAGGATATGGATCATCTATTTTTCTAACATGATTAACAATTTCTTTATCAAATAAACCAGTACCTGAGGTTCGCTCCATCAAAGGAACTTCAGAAATCTTTTTAATAAATTTATAAAATATGCTTCGTGTAAAATTCATTACAGCATTTGTGTCTGATGTTGATCTTTGACCAAGGACTATTTTATGTCCATTTTCCCATTCTTTAATATATTTTGATATTAATTCTGGAGGATCTTGAAAATCTGCATTAATTAAAATTGTTGCATCACCAGACGATTGGAGGATTCCATAAACAGGAGATTTTACATGTCCAAAGTCTCTAGAGTTTATAATTACTTTCAATTTTTTGTCTTTTGATGACATTTTTTTTAATATTGAAATTGTGCTATCACTCGAATCGTTATCAATAACTATGTGTTCATAATCATAATTTAATTTTTTCATTTCCTCTGAAACCCTAATACATAGTTTTTCAATATTAGATTCCTCATTGAAGGTCGGTGTTACAATACTTATTTTTTTATTCATTTATTATTTAGTTTGATTAAACTTTCCATCTTTTTGATAACATATCAATTCTCTTATCATCTTCTTTAAAAATTGAACCATAATAATTTTTTTTATTTTTTAACCAAAGTAATTCAAAATTAACTGCTTTTAACATACCTTCACTGAGATTTTTAATTTTTAATGCATCGGATGAAAAAATAACTTTTCTTGTTTCAAACCTGCTTAAATGAGTTTGTTTAATATTTTTTAAAATTTCTAAAGCATCAACAGAAATGCCACCACCAACTACTAAGTTTAACTTGTTGTCTAATGCTTTTTTTGAAATTTCAATAATTTTTTTTGTAACTTTCTCTTCTCTATTTATATCTTCCCTATCAAGCCCAGATGATAAAGTATAATCTACTCTTCCAAATACCCATCCGTTAATTCTATCTATATCTTCGTATTTATTGTTTAAATTAATTATTTGATCTATATTTTTTGTAGTTGTAATTGTTTCCACATTAATTAAAAATTCTGTCCCTTTTCTCTCATTTTTATCAAATATTTTATTTTTTGCCTCAATAAATTTTTTTAAAGAATAATCTGTCTCAACCATTGGAGCTATAATGTATTCTGTTCCAATTTGCTTGCACTCCATGAGATCCTTCATTGCTTCACAACCACCTATTTTGATACCTAATTTAAGATTTAATTTTCTTACAATCTCAACTAATCGGAGTAATTCATCAATTCTTGTTCCTTCAGCCTCGAATTCTGCCTTGATACCAATTACGCCATAATTATCTTTTAGATCTTTTAAAACATCTAACATTTGTTTTTCTAAGAGATTCATAATTTGATACTACTTTAGTTTAAGATTTTTTCAAAATTATAATTGATTTCGGGACTCATTTTATCAATGGGATTTGAAACTAAATGACCTGACTTCAAAATTCTGCTCGATATTTTTGGAAAATATGTTTGCTCGGGATCTATAGGTACAATAAAGACTCTCAATTTTTTATCATTAAATTTTTTTAAAAATTTTGTCTCTTTGTCAAAATTTTTATTAAGTATAGTTGTATCGATATCATAAGACTTGAAAAACTTTTCCCAATTAGGAAATAAAAGACCAGTTTTATCATCACAACCAACGTACTTACCATTAAAGTAATTTTTTTGTGTTAATCTAATTGAAGCGTATCCATTATCGTAAAAAATAAATATTTTTAAATTTAACTTATTCCATGCAGCTGTTCCAATTTCTTGAAGATTTTGTGTGAAACCACCATCACCTTCAAACAAACATGTTCTTTTTTTTTTATCAGATAAACCAAGTCCAATAGCGCCGGCTAATCCATACCCCATCGAAGCCAAAGCTTTGTTATTTATGCAAGTTTGCTTATCTTTAAATTGAAAAACCTGCATGAAAGTTGTCTCGGCTCCACCACTTGAACATGGACAAATATTATCATTACTTTTCATTAGTTTGGAAATCTTTAAATAAAATTCATAGGGTGAAATAAAATTTGGTCTATTTTTATTATTATTTTTTTCATAAGCAGGAAGTAGATTTTTAATTATTTGACATTTTTTTATCCATTTTATATTTTTTTTTATTGTTTCCTTTTGGGTTAAATTAATTAACAGTTTTAAAAATTCTGATGCATCGCTCTTTATTTTAAGATGTGTGTTAGGATTCTTTTTATTTAATTGTGCGTTATCAATATCAACATTAACAATTTTACCTTTTTTAACAAATGATTTATAATTAAAACCTGTCTGTTGGATACCCAAACTTGTTCCTATACATATAAGAAGATCTGAATTTTGAATAAGTATGTTTGAATATCTCTGTCCCCATGTATTCGGTCTACCAAAATTATTTTTTTCATTTTCAGCAAGTAAATCAGCAGCACCCCAGCTTGTAAATAAAGCATAGTTTGATTTAAACAAGGATTTTTTAATTTTAAGAAAAAAATTTTTTGATATACCAGATCCAAGAAGTAAGGATATGTTTTTTGAATTTTTAATTAGTTTTATTAATTGACCTATTTTTTTCTTAGGTATAGGAAAAGTTTTAACTTTAGTATTTCTTTTTTTGAAAGGAATTTTTTTATTAATTTCTTTAGCTTGTATATCAATAGGGATTTCTAAAAAAACGGGTCCTTTTCTATCAGTTTTTGAAATATTTGAATACTCAAGTATTTTATTAAATTCCTCAGTGTTAAAAAAAGTTTTTGAAAATTTTGTAATTTTTTTAACAATGTTTACTCCATCACTTTGTTGGATTCCTGTTTGACGAATTTTGTTTTTTTTGTGCAGACTCAAATCCGAAGTTTTAATTTGACCCCCGACTACTAATAGCTCTCTGGACTCTAAGAAAGCCCCAGTAATTGCTGACACAGAATTTGTTAAACCTGGACCAGCTGCTACTAAAACCCAAGCTCTACTTTTTTTATCATTATTTGCTTTATTAAAATATTCTGCTGCTATTGTTGCGCAATGTTCGTGTAAAAATGGCACAACTTTAAAAAATTTCGAAGCACTATTTACCAAATGCATTATTGATCCGCCTTGAAGCAGAAAACAATGAGTATATCCCATTTTTTTTAAAGATTTGCAAAAGTAATCGCTGTATTTCATAATTTAAATGTAAATTTTTTGTGTCCAAAGTAGGATATTAGGACCACTGAAATAATTGAAAATGCTTGAGAAAAAAAAATATTTAAATCTATAATTGAAACACATAACCATAAGATAAAAATTCCTACAATTGCTTGTACACCATAAACTAAATAAGATCTAATATATTCTAAAATCCAATTTGTATTTTTAGTCTTAAAAACAAATTTTTTAAATAGAATAAAAGCGAATGTGATAGACATTACATTGCTAATTATCCCTACGCCTAATATTCCAATATGTTTATAAAATAAAAAATAATTTAAAATTCCTACAGAATAACCAAAAATAGTATTTAAAATACCAACTGAGAGAAACATTTTTGGTATCTTTTTATAAATAGAAAAAAACATCTATTTTATTTTTTTATCAGTTGCTGTTTTCTTTAGCTTTTTTTTCCCATCCAGGAAGATTTACTCCAAGTTGATACGGAGGTATGCCATGACTTACGCACTTTTTGCAGAGTGAGTGATTGTGTTTCTTTTTTTCTAAATTTTTAAGGGAGACCTTCAAGAAATCATTTGAAATTATTGATGAATTTTTTTGCCTATCAAAAGTAACACAGCAAAGTGGTACACTTCTGTCCCAATTTATATTAACCTGATTAGTTAAGTAACGACATGGTTGATTTCTATGATCTTTGGTAATTTCTAATCCTTCATCAATATTAACTAAAAGAAGTTTTGAAAGATCTTTTACTTCTTTGCTCGGGTTTCCCTCTAAGTAGTCTATACATCTCTCTATAGGAAATACTACTGGATAGGTGGTTGATAAACCAAAGTCTAATTCTTCACATAATTTCTTCATCATCTCTAAATCTTTTCCAATATTATTTTTGTACAAATGATAATTAACATCGACGTAAATTTTTGATTTAAATCTATCCATATAATATTTAATCTTATACATGTTAGCTTTAACTAAATTTACGTCTCCTCCTGTGTGAGTTGAGTTATATGCGTCAGGATAAAAACCTGAAGTAGATACCTTCAAATACTCTGGGGCTGATCTCACAAGTTTTTGGATTTGATCATCTGAAGGTATTGAAAGATGAGATGATACAGCAGCTGCTATACCTTCTTCATGAAGATGTTCCACAATTAAGTGAAGTTGTTTGTGAAGAAGTGGTTCACCCCAACTGTACAAACTCATATGTGTAATTACATCTACTTCTTGTTTTGCTTTTTTAACAACTTTTTTGAAATCTTCTAACTTCATTTGACCCATAGGGTTTTTTATTCCTACAACACTTTGAGCGCACGATGGACATTTTAGACTGCAATTTCCAACAATATCGATTGTGAAAAAACAATCACAATATTTACTATAATTAACTCTATCTTTTTCCATAATACCCATTTTATTTAAAGAATTAATAATTTCGTCTTCCTTTAATGCGACTGCGATTACAACTAATAAATTTTTATACTTATTTTTTAAATCTTTAATACTTTCTGGTTTAGCGATTTTGAAATTTCCAATACTTTTATTTGTTAAAGATGGATCTCCATCAACAAAACCAACTATATTTAAATTATGTTTTTTTGAAAATCTTAATAAACCTAGCCCTGTCATTCTGGCTCCCCATATTACCAAGGGTCGGTTACTAAGGTTGCTTATAAATTCTTTTTCTTTAAGTTTCATTAATTTTTAATCCATGAGTTAAACAAATTTTCATCAAATTTCAATTTACTAGATATTTTGTACCATTGATATAGTTCTTCTATAGCTTTTTTATGAGGTGTAAAGTCAATATCGCTAAATTCATTTACAAATAAGGAATTATCTCCTGAATATTCTGGTTTAACTCCTTCCTCTTTAAGTTCAATTAATTTATTTCTTCCATCAACCTCTCTAATAATTTTAGCTAAAGTCAATAAATCAACAGTTTTTCCTGTACAAACATTGTATGTTCTCTCTTTTGGATTTTTGTTCATAAAGATCTCAATCATTTTTACGTAGTCATTAATATACATATAATCGAAATAAGCATTTTTTCCGATTGATATATTTAACCCACATAAAAGTCTGCAAATATTATTCGATATAAACCTTCTTCTATAATCTTCATATTTTCCAAAAATACCAAAACCTCTAAGATTATAAATATTTCTTTTTTTTCTCTCTATGTCTTTTGCTATTTGATATTTAGAAAAGCTATAAATATCTGATTTTACCGGTATATATTTACCAAAATAATTTTCTTTCATATTTGGAATATAATGTTTGGGATCAAATTCAGCGCCTGATCCAAGACAAATTAATTTTCCAAAATTTTTTGAACAATTTTCGATATTAAAATACATATCTAAATTATCTTGAACTGAAGTAAGACTAACACCACAATGGATTATTATATCAAATTTATTTTTTTTTAAGTAATCTTTGACAGAATTTTTTTCTAACAAATTAAGTTCTTGTCTTTTTGGAAAGTGAATGGACTCATACTTTTCTTGAAGTAATTCTTTTATATTTCTTCCAATAAAACCGTTCGTTCCGGTTATTAAAATTTTCATTTATTTAATAATTTATTTTTTTAAGTTCTGATTTTGTTTAAAAGTTTTTCGGCATGTTCATCTAAATTTTCTTCTACACACACCATTGGAGCTGAACAATCCTTACAGAAAGGAATTTCATTTCGTTTACCTTCTAATTGTGCTATTTGTAGATCCTTCAGAGTTTTCCCGTGCCAAATCTCTGAGGCACTCGCTTTATTAACATTTCCAATTGCAACATCTCTTGGCCAGTCTAATGTACAAGGGCTAACTATGCCGTCATGATTGATGTGCAAATACATAAATATAAATGGACAAACTTTTTTATATCTAACAGTTTTTTGGTCATACATTCCTGTAAGATCCACTTCATTTTGTTTGCCTTCCTGGGTCTCTGCCCATTGAGGCACTATTTTTTCTATATAAATTTCATCTGCGATATTTCCAAAAGTTTTATAAAAATAATCTTTTTCTTCATCATTCATAGAAAAAATAGTTTCACCTTTTAGTTCACTAGCATGATTAACAATTTTAACATAAATACTTAAATCTCCTTTATTTCTACTGTAATCATATAAATCTTTTATATTCTTAACAAAATCTTCCCAATTAATTTTTGCTCCTGCAACTTTTAAATATCTTTCGCTCGAAAGACCCTCTAAAGAAATATTTATTCTTTGTAGACCCGAATCTACTAATTCTTTGTTTAGCTTAGGACCAAGCTTTGATCCGTTTGTAAATACTTCAATCATTTCAGATACATTTGATTTTCTTGCGTATTCAATAAATTTAGGTAGGAGAGGATGCAAAGTGGGTTCACCGTGATTACCTATTTTAATTTTTTTAATTTTTTCTGGGAAAGATTTTAAATCGTCAACAGTTTTTTTGAATAAATCCATCTTCATCATACCGTGAGGAAAACCCTTTTCTTTTTTACCTAGAACATCTGCTTGAAAACAAAAACTACACTTAAAATTACACAAACTACAAACATCTATGTGAACTGAAAATGGTGTTTTTAATGGAACAGCATCCTCTAGTTTTTGTTTTTTTTGGTGATGTATCCTAGGCTTAATTACTGCATTAATTTTAGAACCTGGAGTATTTTTTTCTTCCATAATATTCAATTATCTACCAACTAACTATATTACTTTTATAAGTTTATATAAACTCTATTTTATTATCTTTCAATTTTGCTAAATCTGAGACAATTCCCATTTTTTTAACAGCCTTTATCACCTCATCTGGATAAATTCCAGGTACCATAACAATTATCAAATCAATTTTTTCTTTTTTTAAATTCTCTGGTGAGAGTATAGGGGAATGAATAACTGGTGTGAATTTATTTTGTTTAAATTTTGCTGAGTCTACAACAAACTCAATATTTTTTAAATTACTTAAAGCTAATAATGCAAGTGTTCTATGACCAGCACCCCATATTACTACTTTTTTATTATCTTTGGTATATTTGCTAACAATATTTCGTAAATCATTTATTAAAATTTTCACTTCTTCGAAATCTTTTGATAAATTTATTTGTATAGGTTTTTTAAAATTTTGTTTTTTTTTTATATTTTTCTTTTTTTTAACAACAGCTAAAATATCATTATCGTTATTAATTAATTCGCAATCAATAATTTCAAAACTATTAATCTCAAATGCATATTTCAGTGTTTCTTTAGTAAAATATGATAAATGATCGGCAACAAACTCATAAAAACATTTTGTTCTTAAGAGATAATCCAAATTTGGAACAGTAATCATTCCAACGCCGTTTTCTACAAGATTGCTATAAATTTTTTTAATAAAATTTCCTGGATTTGGCATGTGCTCCAGGTAATTAAATGTTACGAAAGAATCATATGGTGATCCCTGAATTTTTTCTATGTCACCTAAATATCCATTGATCATATTCCTGCCAAAACTTTTTCCGGTCTCAACAGATTTTAAAGATGACTCAAGCCCAGTAGCTTTTAATCCAGATTCTTCCAGTATGTCCAGCATACTTCCACTTGCGCTACCGATTTCAATAACTTTTTTTCCTTTGAGATTAAATCTTGATACAAAATTTTTCATTTGTTTTAACCTAGAAATCTTGGCATCTTTTGAGATAGAAGCCGCAGTAATTACCTCTTTAAAATAATCTACTGGATTAATGTTGAGCTGAACCAAACCGCATGAAGAACATTGATAAATATTTAAATCAATTCCTTTATCCTCTAAAAAATCCTTTTTTTCTGGAAAGTATTGAGCTGCTTTAGGCATACCAGATAGTTTTAATGAAGGTTTATCAAATAATTTAGATTCGCATAGCCTGCAGATATTCAGCATATTTATTTTTCAAAATTTTTAAAAAAGAATTTATCAAGTAAGTACTTTTCTGATCCAACTTTTCCAATTACGCTTGATTGAATATTTTTTGATATTATTTTAGTTTTTATATTGAAATTATTTATAGACTCTTTTAACCAAGATGCAAATCCGCCATCTTCAATATGGTCTTCTAAAACAATAATTTCTTTCCATTTTTTTATTTGATCAATTTGTTTTTTTTTGAACTTCATCCCCCAAATTGGTAAAGAAAATAAATGGTAATCTTTATATTTTTTTTTAGAGAAAAGATGTTTTGTTAAATAGCTAGTATTTCCTGTTGTAAGAAAAGTTTTTCTAAAATTTTTTTTTCCTGTAATAATATTGTGCCATTTACCGGGAATCAGATTGAAAGTTTTTTTTTCTGATAAAGTATTTTTTGACTTAGCAAGCCTTAGGTATGAAGGTTGAGGGTTTTTAATTAAATACTTCATGCATGCCTTTGTCTCATTTATATTACTTGGTGATGCTATTAAAACATTGGGAAATAAACGCATTAAAGCATAATCCTGAATAGAATGATGAGTGTATCCAAGATTTCCGTAGCTTAAACCTGAGCCAACATTAACAATTGTCACTGGTAAATTATGATAGTCAACACCATTTCTTATCTGCTCAGAACATCTGAAAGTTGGAAAGTTTCCAATTGAATAAACAAATACATGATGACCTTCTAAAGCTAAACCTGAGGCCAATCCCATCATATTTTGTTCTGCAACACCGGCATTATAAAATCTTTTAGGGAATAATTTTGCAAATTTTTCAACAACACTGTAGCCTAGGTCATTTACTACTAAAATAATTTTTTTATTTTTTTTTGCTGCCTCGATTAACTCTTCAATAAAAGTTTTACGCATTAATAATTTCTTTTATACCTTGGTTAAGTTCAGTTTTATTTGGTGACTTGTAATGCCATGAAACTTTATTTTCCATAAAACTTACACCTTTGCCTTTAACTGTATTGGCTATAATTACTTTCGGTTTATTTTTTTGTTTATGTCTAAAAGCGTTAATTAATTGTAAATTATTGTGACCATTTACATTAATTACTTTACAACCAAAAGAGTGAAACTTTTGTTTTAAAGGTTCTAGAGTTAATGTAGAAGATACAGTTCCAAGACTCTGGATTTTATTGTAATCAACAATTATACATAAATTATCTAATTTTTGATGAGCAGCAAACATAAGAGCTTCCCACGTCGATCCCTCATTTAATTCTCCGTCACTTAATAAGACATATATTTTTCTATTTAATTTTTTTATTTTTGATGACAACGCAGAACCTACTGAGACGGGAAGTCCATGACCTAAAGAACCTGTTGAAAAATTAATTCCAGGGACTTTGTGACTTACGTGAGACATTAATAAAGAGTTATCTTTTCCATAAGAAGATAAAATTTTCTTATTTATAATTTTTTTTTCATATAAAATACAATAAAGGGCAAGACAAGCATGTCCTTTGCTAAGAAAAAAACTATCTTTATTTTTTTTCCTTAAAACATTATTATATAAAACCGTAAGTATCTCTACTATCGACAAACAACTACCAAGATGTGAAGATTTTGCTTGGTGTGTTAACTTGAGCAAATTTAGTCTTAGGTTTTTACAAGTTTTTTTATTTTTGTTTTGCATTATTTTTGGAAGCAATTTTTTATTTCTTGAGAAATAAAATTCATTTGCTCTTCACCTAGGCCTGGGTAAACACCTACCCAAAATGTATTTTCCATGATAAAATCAGTATTTGTAAGCTTGCCTGAAACTTTAAATTCTTTATTTAAGTAAGCTGGTTGTTTTGTGATATTTCCAGAAAATAACAATCTTGTGCCAATTTTTTTTTCGTACAATTTAGCAATAACATCCTTTCTTTTTAATTTTGTATCTTTTTTTAAAGTTATTGGAAAACCAAACCAAGATGGTTCACAGCCCGTTTCCTCTTTAGGTAATATTAATGAATCTCCAAGATTTTGAAGATTCTTTTTTAAAAAATTAAAGTTTTCTTTTCTTTTTTCTATAAATTTCTCTAATTTGTCTAATTGAGCAAGTCCACAAGCAGCTTGCATATCTGTGATTTTCATATTGAAACCTACATGTGAGTATATGTACTTGTGGTCGTAACCGTAAGGTAGTTTTCCGAGTTGCCATTCAAACCTTTTTTTACATGTATTCTCCATTCCGGGTTCGCAATAACAATCTCTGCCCCAATCTCTGAAAGATTCTGCTATTCTTTTTATTCTCATATTATTGGTAAAAACAGCTCCTCCCTCCCCCATTGTTATATGATGCGCTGGGTAAAAGCTTAGTGTTGAAACATCACCGAATGTTCCTGAAAATTTACCTTTATATTTTGTTCCCAGAGCATCGCAATTATCTTCAACCAACCACAAATTATTTTTTTTACATATTTCTAATATTTTATCGATGTTAAAAGTATTACCAAGGGTATGAGCTAACATTATTGCTTTAGTCTTATTTGTAATAGCTTCTTCTATTAAATTTTCATCTATGTTGTAAGTTGGCAACTTTACATCAACAAAAACCGGAACTGCTCCATTTTGAAAAATAGGATTTATTGTTGTTGGAAAACCTGCGGCTACAGTTATAACCTCATCTCCAGGTTTAATTGCTCTATCCTTATGGAGGTGAGATGTAAGAGAGGAAAACGCAACTAGATTAGCGGAAGATCCGGAGTTTACAGTAATCAAATGTTTAACACCTAAAAATTTACTTAAATTATTTTGAAAACTACTATTAAACCTTCCTGTGGTTAACCATCCATCTAATGAAGCGCTAACCATATTTTTTACCTCATCAGTCCCTAAAACTTTGCCAGATGCAGGAATTTCTGTTTTACCAGGAATAAATTTTTGAGTTTGAAATTTTTCTTCACAAAAAGTTTCAATTAATTTATTAATTTTTTTCAGACTATCAGCTGTATTTTCTTTCATAATCAATTTAAAAAGTCTTGTATTTGATCTTCACAAACTTCTCTATAATCTTTATTTTTAACATTTTTATTCCATTTTATAATTGTATTTAATGACTTATTTAAGCCCCACTGAGGATGCCATTTTAAAATTTTTCTTGATTTATAGTTGCTTAATCTCAAAAAACTAGTTTCTGGCTTAAATTCTGTGGTATTTTTTTTAGCAATTTTAATTTTTAAGTCTAAATATTTAGCAAAATAATTAGCCACATATTTGACAGAAACACAGCTAGATATATTTGGTGCAAAATTCCAATTTTGATCTATTTTTTTTAATTTATTATTATAAAGTTTTTCTGCTAATAGCAAATATCCACCCAAAGGTTCAAGAACATGTTGCCATGGTCTTACAGAATTGGGGTTTCGCAAAATAATTTTCTTTTTCTTTTTAGCATAGCGATATATGTCTGGTATCAATCTGTCTTCTGAGTAATCCCCTCCACCAATGACATTTCCTGCCCTCACGGTTGCTAATCTTTGCTTGGGTGATTTTTTAAAAAAAGAGTCGATATATGATGAAAAAAGGTGTTCGACACAAACTTTTGAAGCACTATATGGATCCTCGCCTCTTAGTTTATCAACTTCCTGATAAATTTTTATATTATTTTTATCATAAACTTTATCTGTAGTAATTATTATACCCGTTTTAATTTTTTTTAAATTTCTGATAGACTCTAGAATATTTAAACTACCAAGAACATTTACATCAAAAGTCTCTTTGGGTTCTAAGTATGAATATCTTACTAAAGGTTGTGCTGCTAAATGAAAAACTATATCTGCTTTAGAATTTTTTAATTCTTTGTGTAACCTTTTATAATCCAAAATATCTGCAATAATTGATTTTTTTATAAATCTTTTGATTTTAGCTAAATCGTATAAATTTTCTTTGAGCTTAGGTTTTAAGGAATAACCAGTTACTTCTGCGCCAAGATATTTTAAAAAAATACATAGCCAACTACCTTTAAAGCCGGTATGGCCTGTAACAAACACTTTTTTTCCCTTCCAAAAATTTTTTTTAAGATAATGGCTCACAAAAACACTACTATCATTTGAAAATTGATTAATCAAATCAAAGTTAATTCATCAATTTCTTGATAAAAAATTGTAATTTATTAATATCCTCAAACCACTTAATGTGAAATATTTAGGAAATGGAAAAAAAAGCTAATAACTCGAACCTTAAAATTTTTTTTATTAAACTTATATCAATTGTGATATCTGTAGTAATCGTAGTTAATTTAATTTTCAATTTAATACTTGCAGAGAGGCTTGAAAAAATTGATAAAATTTTATCTATATCCAATACACAGGACCGAGCAGCGATTAAAGATAAAATTAGAAACGAATTACAAAAAGGTCTAGAAAAAGATGAAATTTTAAATAAAGAGGATAAAATAATATTACTCAAGGTTTATAAAAAAATAAAAAAAGAATTATCTGAAATCGACCAACAAAAATAGATGGAAAATAATTTAAAAAGAATTATATCTTTTTTTATAATTTTTTTTGCAATCTATTGTGCTTTAATCATAGGTTTGCATTTCGATGCCAATGCAATTCTTACCCAAGGAAATGACAAGATTAAATATTTATTTTCATTTGGAAAAATAAACGATCCTCCTTTTTGGTACAGATATTTTCCAGGTGTGTCTTATGCTATTAATTCATTTTTAATAAATTTGTTTCCGCTAAATTTTAAATATGAGGTTTTTCATATTTTAAATTTAATTATATCTTTTTTTGGAGCATTAGGCGTTGCTAAAATAAGTAAAGAATTATTTAACTCTAAAGCTTCTTTTGTAATTTTGTTAGTTATTATTTTACACCCAATTTTTTTTGGGCATATGGCTATGAATCACAAAGATATGGTGGTTCTTGCCTCTATGGTTTGGATTATTTATTATTTTTTAAGGTATCTAAAAAAACAAAGTTCAGAAGATAAAAGAAAAAAATATTTATATAAAATAGGAATTTTATTATCAGTTGGGACTGGTATTAGAATTGTATTTATAGCAACCCTTGCTCCAATTATAATTTTTCTTCTATTTGATATATTTTATTATAAAAAACTAATTCAAAATAATTTTTCCAAAAAAAAGTTTTTTATTGATTTAATTAAAATTTTTTTAATTTTCTATATAATATTGATGTTATTCTGGACAGATGCACACAGTAATATTTTTAAAATGCCAATTGAAATTTTTTTACAAAGTGTGGGTTTTCTTTCGTCTGAGATTGCGCCTACTGCTGTTCCGGCTGGAATTTTGAATGGTGAGATTTATTTCGCAGATGACACACCCAAAAAATATGTTGTTATTAATTTTCTTTTGAAAACACCTGAATATATTTTGGCAATGTATTTGTTTTCAGCTTATTTTTTTATAAAGGGGAGAGTTTTTTTTAAAAAAAAATTTACCAATTTTTACTATAAAATTTTATTTATACTTTTTGTTTTAATTTTTTATAACATTTTATTTGCTTTTTCACCGTACCCCCTTTATGACGGAATGAGGTTATTTTTGTTTATTATACCTTTCTTTATTATAATTCCTGGTTTAGGTATTTATTATATAATTTCAAACAAAAATTTAATTCATAGTAAAATTTGTATTATTTTTATTTTTCCTCTTTTTCTTCTTTTTTTTGTAAAATTTATTTATTTAACACCTTACCATTATGTTTATTTAAATATTTTTAACGAAAAAACTTACGGAGACAATATAAAATTTGAAAATGATTATCTTGGCGTCTCATTAAAAGAGCTTACAAAAGATTTAGATTATATTAATAAAAAATCTACCAAATTAGCTTTGTGTGGTGTTTCTCCACCTAATGTCAAATATTATTTAAAAAAAAATAACTTGACTAAGGTTAGAACAGTGAATTTAAATGAAAAACCCGACTTTATATTAATGACTAATAGAGTTGCATGGGACGGTGAAAAGGATCTAGGGTCAATTAAAACATGTTTTCAAAAGTATCCAGGTAAAGATTTATCTTACGTTAAAAGAGGAAGCCTTGTATTGTCAACTGTAAGAAAGTTTTAAGTTTATTTTCCTAAAATAAGTGAAAGTATTTGAACAACAAAAACGTTAGTGTATATAAAAAGCATTACAGTTGTAAAGTATAGCAAGACTATTAATTTATTTTTTTTATTTTTTAAATCTATTATTTCCTGTGACTCTTTATCAAAAATTGACGATTTTTTCTTTTCCTTGAAGTCATAAGAAAACATCCAAAAAGTATTATAATTTTCATCTTTTTCAAAAGTTTTGATATTTCTTATTTTTTGAACAATAATTTTTAGAAGAAAATATAATATTAAAACTGAAAATATTGAAAATATCATAAATGTATTTAATTAATTTTTTTTCTTTGCTCTAATTTAATTTTCTTTGAAAGACTCTCGTTAGAATTAAATAATAATTTAAATTTTATTTTTTTATTAACAGATATATTTACTTTTATTACATTTCTAATTTCATTGTTATCAGCCACTGCTGCAACCGGTCTTTTTTTTGGATCTAAATTGGTTATAAATATCTTAGTCCTGTCAGAAACAATTTTTCCTTTCCACCTTCTTGGTCTGAAGGGGCTGATTGAAGTAATTGCTATTTTTTTAGAATTTAACGAAAGTATTGGACCGTGAATAGAAAGATTATATGCGGTACTTCCTGCTGGTGTTGAAACCAAAATACCGTCACCAATTAATTTTTTTATTAAATTTTTTTTATTTATTTTTAAATTTAAAAAGGCTGTTTGTTTACTTTGTCTAAATAAAGACAGATCATTAATTGCAAGGAAAGATCTTTTCTTTCCAAAAAAGTTTTTTACTTTTATTTCCAGAGGATTTATAATTATTAATTTAGATTTATTAATCTTCTCTATAAGATTTGAAGAAATATATTTATTCATTAAAAAACCAATCATACCACAATTAATGCCGTAAAAAGGTTTTTCAAATTTGTAATATTTTTTCATAGTTCTCAACATAAAACCGTCCCCACCAGCCACAATAATTGTATCAGACTTTTTTACAGAGTGATTTTTATTATATCTAAGAATATTTTTTTTTAATTTTTTTGATTTTGTTGTTGTATCAAAAACAAAATGAAATTTTTTCATAATCTAAGTTCTTGGTGCCCTCGGCCAGACTCGAACTGGCACTCCCTTGCGGGCAAGGATTTTAAGTCCTTTGTGTCTACCATTTCACCACGAGGGCTTTTTTTAT
>MDSW01111727.1_pt1 | contig 18971 bp, 23 predicted proteins | sample 811171 | NCBI WGS metagenome assembly MDSW01 (sample SAMN05326641, study PRJNA326480) | marine metagenome | isolation source: seawater | place: Atlantic Ocean: North West | collected 2012 | reverse complement strand
TTTCATAAAACTAAATGTTTAGAAAGGTGTCAAATCTTTATAAATTATGAATAAAAAAATCATTTTTTCTGCATTATTAATTTTTTTGACTAGCTTGTATTTAATTAGTTTCCAAAAAGAAACTATTAATAATTTAAATATGACTTCAATTCAAGGGGAAAAAATAACCTCAAATGATCTTTTAGGTAAAGTTGTATTAATTAATTTTTGGGCAACTGACTGTCCAAGTTGTATAGCTGAAATGCCAGATTTGATAGAAACATATAATAAGTATAAAAAACAAAATTTTGAGTTAATTGCGGTATCCATGTTCTATGATCCACCAAGCCGTGTTCTAAGTTTTTCAAAAAATAACAAACTTCCATTTTCAGTAGTTTTAGATATAGATAAAAAAATTGCATCTCAATTTAATGGAGTCACATTGACGCCAACTTCTTTTCTTATCGATCATGAAGGGAAAATAATAAACAAAATTATTGGCGAAATAAATTTCGATGAGTTTACTAATTTATTAGAAAAAGCATTAAAAGAATCTACTTCGAATTCTTAATAAGTTTTTCAATATCTTTGATAATGCCCTTTGGTTCAGTACCTTGTTGATATTGCATCATTAAAAAACCATATGGATCTATCAAAAAAATAGGATTATTTTGATCTGTAATATAGTTATTAAATTTTTCAGTTATAGATTGGTAAATTTTGTCGGTACTATCAATATACTTCTGTCCAGGATATAAATTTCCTAACTCGTCAAGATTAGTTGGTTCATTTAAGATTACAAGTCTTTCAACTTTATTTCTATCTTCTCCCAAAGCTAGTCGAATTTGTCTTAACTGATAATATCTTTTTTTACATAAATCATCACATATTTTCTTTTGTACAAAAGCCAAAATCCATTTTTTATTAATTAAAATCTCATTCTTCGTTTGAATTTCTTTAGCTTTAATTTCGCCTATATTAATAACTGGCTCAATTAACTCACCATGCTGTGTTCCTATCGAATTTTTCTTAAAATCAGAATAAAAAACTAAATACCAAGATGAAACTATCGGTAAGAAAAATAAAAGAGCAATACCAACAAGGGTCAATTTACCTTTACTTTTTTGATTTAACTGCATTTTTCTTCCTAATTCCAAGTTTTATGAAAATAATTAATAAAGTTAAAGCAAAAGCAAACCACTGAAAAGCATAGCCATAATTTTTTTCTGAATCAGGAGCTGGTAATTTAAAAGTATTATAGTTTTCCTTATCAAGTAAAGGATCTATATAAATCATGTATGGCAATATATTAAATGTGAAAAAATATTTAAGCTCATCAAAATCTAATCTTTGCATTCTAAATACTGAAGAATTCATTGTTTCAATATTGCTTTGACCTAATGTTATTCCGCTAGTTGGAAATTTAGCAATATGGCCTTTAAGATTCTTATCTCCATCAATATTTGTTATATTTGGTATTAAATCTCGATTGGGTAAATTAGGTTGCCATCCACGATTAATCAGAACAACATGATTACCTCCTTTGATTAAAAAAGGAGTTAAAATATTAAAACCAGCAATTTTATTAAAAATTTGATTATCAAGAATTATATTTTTTTTATTCAAAAATGAACCATTTAACTCAACTCGCCTCCATAATAGAGAATCCTTTTCATTTATAGGAGTTATTTTATTTAGATTTATTAAAGGTTCGTCTTGGCGTGACGTATAATCAGAGTTAATATTATTTTTTTGGTTTGCTCTTTCAAGTTGCCAGAAACCTAATCTTATAAAACAAATAAATGCAACTATAAATGCAATAGTGGGGATTAAGGTTAAATTAAATTCGTACTTCTTAAAAAACAATTTTTATCCTTTTTGGAGAAATAATGGATATCTCAGTAGCTTTTAAATTTGTAATCATTTTTATTTTAATAATCATTCTTATTTCATTAACTAGAGGTTTACATTTTTTAATGAAGGATGATGATCAATCTGTAAAAATGGCAAAATCTTTAACAATTAGAATTGTGCTTTCTGTATTACTTTTCATTCTAATTTTTGTTGGATGGTCTATGGGGTGGATTTCACCAAACCATATTTAAAAAAAGCTACACTAGGTAGCTTTTTTTGGTTATATCCAATAAACAAATATAAATAAACCGAGCCAAACAACATCAACAAAATGCCAATACCATGCTACAGCTTCGAAAGCAAAATGATCTTTCTTGCTAAAATGTCCCTTAAGCGACCTAAAAAGAATCACAGCAAGCATAACAGCACCCATAGTTACATGAAATCCATGAAAACCTGTTAATAGATAAAAAGTTGACCCATAAATACCACTGTCCATTTTTAGATCAAGATCATTTATTGCATGTGTGTACTCGCCCGCTTGAAAATAAACAAAGATAAATCCTAATGCAACTGTTGCAAAGAGCCAAGCACTTAAGGCTTTTCTATTAGAATCTTTAAGAGCCCAATGAGCTAATGTAACGGTAACACCACTAGTTAACAAAATGGCTGTGTTAATTGCAGGGATTCCAAATGCAGGAATAACGTCTTTGTATTGCGTGTAATTTGATGGGTCTGGCATGACATTCATTGGCCAACTTGCTTGAAATGAAGACCATAAAAATTCATGTGTACCATTATGCCCTCCGTGACCTTCTCCACTGAGCCATGGAATCGAGAACATTCGAGCATAATAAAGTGCGCCAAAAAATGCTGCAAAAAACATTACTTCAGACAAAATAAACCAACCCATTCCCATTCTAAAACTTACATCGACTTGCTTACTATACTTCCCTGCAATACTTTCTGAAATTACATCAGCAAACCAACCAGCAAACATATAAGTCAGAGCTGCTAATCCTATAATCAAGACATATGAACCAGAATCGACACCATTAAACATCATGGCGCCTCCTAAAAAAGTAATGAACAAAGAGAGGGTTCCAACAATAGGCCACTTACTTCCATCGGGGATATAATATATTTCTTGACTTGCCATATAAATTTCCTATCTTAAAATTAATTAATTAATTTGATGCTACTTTCTTAACTCTAAAAAAAGTATAAGAAAGTGTCAACTCTTCCACACCTTCAGGTAGTTCTTTATCAACCTCAAATCTAACCATCATTTCTTTGGTCTCACCGGATTTAAGTAGTTGGTTTATAAAACAAAAACACTCGGCTTTCTTAAAATACAATGATGCAATTTGTGGCGAAACACTTGGTATTGCTTGTCCCACTATATCTTTATCATTTATATTCTTAACTGTATATACTGCTTCATAAAACTTACCTGGTTGCACCCTCATAGTTCTTTGATTAGGCTTAAGAGTCCATGGAAGATCGCCATTAATATTAGCATCAAACTGCACCTTTACTAAACGATCTGATACTACCACCTCTTCATTAACATTTTCAGTTACACGGATAGTTTTACCATTTAATCCTGTGATATTACAAAAAACATCATACAAAGGAACCATTGCATAACCAAAACCAAACATAAACACAGTAAATAAGAATAAACTTAATGTTGTTTTCTTTATACTTTTTTTATTAGCCATTTATAGCATGCATCAAAACAAAAAATCCATAAAAAAAACATGCGACTAAACCAAGAGTTAATGCTAATCGCTTATTTTTTTTCCTCAATTGTTCTTCTGTCTTATCCTTTTTTTCAACCATTAATAAATTATAGTTCAAGCATTTGCTTGGTTAACTTTGGTGGTTTTTCAAAGGTATGAAATGGCGCAGGTGATGGAACAGTCCATTCAAGTCCTTTTGCACCCTCCCAAGATAGGGCTTTAGCTTTTTTACCCCCCATTGCACATTTAATTATGATATAAACAAATAAGAGCTGAGATATACCATATGCAAAACCTCCAATACTTGAAATCATATTAAAATCGGCAAACTGAATTCCATAATCAGGAATTCTTCGAGGCATGCCTGCTAAACCAAGAAAATGCTGTGGGAAAAATAAAACATTTGATGAGATTAGTGATAACCAAAAATGGATTTTACCTAAACGCTCATCGTACATATTTCCTGTCCATTTTGGCAACCAGTAATATGCTGCTGCCATAAGTGCAAATATTGCCCCCGTTAGAAGCACGTAATGGAAATGGGCTACCACAAAATAAGTATCATGATATTGGAAATCTACAGGAGTAATACCAAGCATTAAGCCAGAAAATCCTCCAATAGTGAATAAAATAACGAATGCTACTGCAAACAACATCGGAGTCTCGAAAGTCATCGAGCCTTTCCACATTGTAGCGATCCAATTAAAGACCTTCACACCTGTTGGAACTGCTATTAACATTGTTGCATACATAAAAAATAATTCTGCTTTAATTGGAAGGCCAACAGTAAACATATGATGTGCCCATACAAAGAATGAAAGAATTGCAATAGATGCTGTTGCATAAACCATAGATGTATAACCAAACAATGGTTTTCTAGAAAAAGCTGGGATAATCTGAGATACGATACCAAAAGCTGGTAGCGCTAAAATATAAACTTCAGGATGCCCAAAAAACCAGAAAATATGTTGAAATAAAACGGGGTCACCGCCACCTGCAGCATCAAAAAAACTTGTTCCAAAATATTTATCAGTTAATAACATTGTTACGCCACCTGCAAGAACTGGTAGCGATGCAATTAATAAGAATGATGTAATAACCCATGTCCAAACAAATAATGGCATCTTCATCAATGTCATTCCAGGAGCACGCATATTGAACACTGTAGCAATAATATTAATTGCACCCATTATTGACGAAATACCTAAAAAATGAACCGCAAAAATTAAAAATGGAAAAGCGTCTCCTGTTTGCAAGACTAGTGGTGGATACATAGTCCATCCGCCTGCTGGCCCTCCTCCTTCCATAAATAAGGTACTAATTAAGAGAGCAAATGCAAAAGGGAGAATCCAAAAACTCATATTATTCATTCGTGGAAGTGCCATATCTGGAGCACCAATCATCAAGGGAATCATCCAGTTTGCCAAGCCAACTCCTGCAGGCATAACGGCGCCAAAAATCATAATCAAAGCATGAACTGTCACCATAGAATTGTAAAACTGTGGATCAACAAATTGAAGTCCAGGCTGAAATAACTCAGCTCGAATAATCATAGCCATTGCACCACCAACAAAGAACATAGTTAGGGCAAATATTAAATAAAGAGTGCCGATATCTTTGTGGTTAGTAGAAAAAAACCAGCGCTTAAAACCGGTTGGTTTATGATCGTGATGATCATCATGTGCAAGTGTACTCATAATTTAATTCCCAAAATTTAAGTTAATATTTATTTAGCCTGTGCTAGACCATCAATTTTTTTAGCTGAAGTCATTGTTTCTTTCTTAAGATCACCAGCTGTAATAATGTTAGGTTTTTTTCTTGCTTCAGATACCTCTTTCGCTTGAATAATATCGCCAGTATTATTGCCCCATGAATTTCTTGTAAATGTAACAATTGAAGCAATATCGACATCAGATAATTGCTCACCAAAAGCTGGCATCAATCCTTTTCCATAAATGATTTGATGAATGTGTCTGAGTCTATTATCTGCCTCAATCGCAATAGGACTTCCAGCGATAGCTGGAAATGCTCCTCTCATTCCCTCTCCATTTGCCTGATGACAAACTAAGCATTGAGCTTTGTAAATTTTCTGACCTTTGGTCATTAACTCTTCCATCGATAAAACCATATCGCTTGTATTTTTTGAGGCTTCTTGAGCTATCAATTTTTCATCAACCCAAGCAGTATAATCATCCATCGAAACTGCTTTAACGACAATTGGCATATAACCATGTCCCGCTCCGCATATTTCAGCGCATTTACCTCTATATGTTCCCGGTTTTTCTATGACTGCCCAATTATCATTTATAAATCCTGGGATTGCATCTCTCTTCCAGCCAAGGTCAGGAACCCACCAAGCATGGATAACATCTTGTGCTGTTGTTAATATTCTTATTTTAGTTCCGACGGGTAAAACGATTGGCTCATCAACATCCATTAAATAATTTTCATATTCCATTGGGTTTAAACCAGAATCTCGTAAACTTACCTCTTTGCTTTTATCGTCTAAATTACTGTAGATAGTAATCCCTTCACCAACACCATCCAAATAATCATATTTCCATTTCCACTGAGATCCAGTCGCCTTGATAGTAATAGCAGACTCAGATGTATCTTCCATTTTAATCAAAAGTTTTGTTGCAGGAATAGCTAATGAAATAATTATAATTGTTGGAATGATTGTCCAGATAATTTCAACAGTAGTACTGTGAGAAAATTTAGCAGCTTTAGCTCCTCTGGATTTTCGATGATGAAAAATTGACCAAAACATTACTGCGAAAACTAAAATACCAATGATAGTCACAACCCATAAAGTAACCATGTGCATATTATAAATTTCTTGACTAATTGGGGTTGCGCCCTCGCGAAGATTAAGGGTCCAATCAGCTAATACATTTAGTGGTATAAAAAATAAAACTAAAAATAATTTTTGCAAACTTGATTTCAATTTGATTTACCTTTCATCATTTGTAATTTGATTATTTTACAATAGCGTAATTTTTTTAAAACTTGAAGGATAGTATCAGTTTACAAAAAATATATCAATCGCAATTCATACGCTAATTTAACTTTTAATACTTCTGTTGACAACCATTTTTTTATAAAGTTTTAAGAATATTAAATAATTTTTTTCTATCCAACTCATTTACTCGTTCTGCAATTAAATATTTTTTTCCTTTTTTTGAAATAGAAATCTCCGAAGGTTGTAATTTTGTTGATGGTTTGTATTTAAATTCAGCCCACTGTTTAACAAATTCATACTCTTTAATATTTTTTCTATTTACAAATGAAACTTTAATATTAAGCTCGTCAATAATGACTTCTTCATAAAATGAACTTTTTAATGCAGTTATATATAAAGCGTAACCAAGAAAAATAACTTCAATTCCATAAAATGGGATAGCTAAATATAAATTAATCATACTTAATATAATTGCAATTATTAATATAAAGCTTGCAAAAATTAGATAAATTTTTTTAATTAGCTTCCATGGCATGGCTGGATTAGGTCTAATAATAATGTGGTGCTTATTTTTATCTGAAATTTTATGTTCAATCATAATATATATTTAAGAGACTATAAAAAAGTTATAATTCAATATTTAATTGGTGCCGAGAGCGAGAATCGAACTCGCACGCTATTGCTAGCGCTGGATTTTGAATCCAGTGCGTCTACCAGTTCCGCCATCCCGGCAAGATAGAGCGGCTATTATAACAACCAAAAATATTAAATGAATATTGATAAATTTAATTATAAGCTACCAAAAGAATTAATAGCTCAATATCCTCCAAAAAATCGAGGTGATAGTAAGCTATTGTCTACCAACCCATCTTCAAAAAACTTAAAAGATTTATATTTTAAGGATTTTATTAAATTAATAGAACCTAATGATCTAATCGTTTTTAATAATACTAAGGTAATTAAAGCAAGATTATTTGGTAACAAAGAAACAGGCGGTAAAATTGAAATTTTGATCGAACAAGTTATTGATAATCAAAAAGCATTAGCAATGATTAAATCATCAAAAAAAATAAATATGCACTTAAAAGTTTTATTCTCAAATAATTATGTTGTTGAAATTCTTGAAAGAAAAGAAAACTTTTTTTTAATAAGTCTAAACAAAGGATCATTTGAAGAATTAATGGAATTAAATGGACATATTCCATTACCGCCATACATAAAACGACCACAAGAAAAAGATGATAACAATAGATATCAGACTATATTTGCAAAATCTGAGGGGGCAATTGCAGCGCCCACAGCTGGAATGCATTTTTCTAAATCTGATTTTAAGTTGTTTGATCAAAAAAATATAAACTACACTTTTTTAACCCTCCATGTTGGCTCAGGTACTTTCCTCCCAGTAAAAGTTAATGATATTAATAAACATGAAATGCATACTGAAAATTTTGAAATTAATAATCAAGCTAAAATTAAAATTAATTTAGCAAGAAAAAACGGTGGGAGAATAATTGCTATAGGAACAACAGTTTTGAGAGCTTTAGAAAGTGCATTTGTTAACAATAAAATTGTAACAGGTCATCAAAAAACTAAAATTTTTATAAGGCCTGGTTATAATTTCAAATTAGTTGATAGTTTATTAACAAATTTTCATCTACCTAAAAGTACATTACTTATGTTAGTGTCTGCTTTTGCTGGTTATGAATTTACAAAAAAAATTTATAGTCATGCAATTAAAAAACAATATCGCTTCTTTAGCTACGGGGATGCGATGTTTATTGAACAAAAATATAAAAAAAATGACTAACCTTTTTTGATAGGAATTAAATATGTTTAAAAATATAATTTTTTTAATTTGCTTATTATTTTTTAATCTTAATAATCTGCATGCAGAAATAAACAAAAATGCTGAATTCATTTTTAAAATTCAACTTGCTAAGAAACCAACAACCAGACCACAAACTGTAGCTTACATTCCTGGAGAGAAAAAATATTATATTGCAGATGGGGGACTTGCTGCACGAGGCTCCTCATATGAGCCTCCTATGTCTAAATCTCTTGTACACACATATGATGAAAAAGGAAATTACATAGAATCTACCAGACCTGGGTTTGATAATAGATCCATTTATTACAACGAGAAAAGTTTTAAGCTTGAAACAATTACATACAATGTATCAACAGCTGCCGGATTCGCCCCTATGACAGGTATATTTTCATTAAATTTAGATAAGAAAGGATTACTTACTGGTGACTCAGAAATAATTTCTCAGCCTATTGCATCTTTTGGAAGCGCTGGAACCATGCCAACATACGATTCAAAAAATAATTTATATTATGCAAAACAAGAAAAATCTAATATCGTTTATGTCTTAGAAGGTAAATCGAAAAAATTAAAAAAAGAAATTAAATTAGATTATAAGACGCCAAACGTTATGCATCACGATGTGGCATCTCATTTTATTGCCTATACAGGAAAAGTTGGTGAGGAATTAATATTATTAGATGTTGATAATAAAAGATTTCTTGTATATGACTTAAACGGAAAATATAAAGGAGCAAGCGCACTTCCTAAATCCTTAAAAATTAGATCACAAAATCATTTTAATGGTTTAGGTTATACACTTAATGGATACTACTTTCTTTACTTAGATTCTGATGGTGAGCATGGAAGCTATCATGCTTACAAAGTGCTTAATTAAAAAAGTTCCTTGTGTAATTCTATTTATTTACCATTCCTTAAGGCATTTTTAAGTGATTCTAAATCGATTAATATAGAATCTGCATCTTGTCTTTTTTTATATTCAACCTTTTTTTCATCAATGGTTTTATCACTTATTGTTATGCGGTGAGGAATACCTAATAATTCTGCCTCATTAAACATTACACCTGGCCTAAGACCTCTATCGTCTAAAAGAACATCAAAACCTAAATCTATAAGTTCATGATAAATTGAATCTGTTACTTTTTTGACTTTTTCACTTTTATCATAACCGATAGGAGTAAGAATTATTTCAAATGGTGCAATAGCAACTGGAAATATAATACCTTTTTCGTCATGTTCCTGCTCAATTGCTGCAGCGACAATTCGTGATACCCCAATCCCATAACATCCCATTAATAAAGGCTTAGGTTTTCCTGATTCATCAATAAATTCTGCCTTCATAGCTTCAGAATATTTCGTTCCTAGTTGAAATATATGTCCAACTTCTATACCCCGACATTTTTTTAGTTTATCTTTTTCAGGATGATTTTTAGCGACTTCACTATTGGCTGCGAAATCAGTTTCTTCACTATAAACAAGCTCATCTTCTCCAGAATCCGCTAAAACATGAAATTCATGTGAGCCATCTCCACCTATAGCTCCATTATCAGCTTGAACAGCTCTAAAATTTAATCCGATTGTTTCAAAAATTTCACTATAAGTTTTATACATCTTTTCATAAGTTTTTTTTAAACAATCGATATCACTATGAAAAGAATATGAATCCTTCATCAAAAATTCTCTTGCGCGCATAACACCAAATCTAGGCCTAATCTCGTCTCTAAATTTAGTTTGTATCTGATATAAATTAATTGGTAATTGTTTATAGCTATTTATTTCCTTTCTAACTATATCTGTAATGACCTCTTCATGTGTTGGGCCAAAACAAAAAAGGCGATCGTGTCTATCTTTTATTTTTAACATTTGAGGTCCAAAAACATCCCATCGATCAGTTTCTTCCCAAAGCTCTGCAGGTTGAACTGCAGGCATTAATAACTCAATTCCACCTGCTTGATTCATTTTCATTCTTATTATAGATTCAATTTTTTTAAGTACCCTTAAACCCATTGGCATCCAGCTGTATAGTCCTGAACCGAGGCGCCTGATTAACCCAGCTCGAATCATTAATTTATGACTAATTAATTCAGCTTCAGCTGGCGCTTCTTTTAATGTTGAAATAAAAAATTTAGATGCATACATAATTATATTTTACTGCTTAATTGATTCTAATAAATCTTTAATATCTTGCCATAATTTTCTTTTTTTCTCTGGATTTTTAATCATTTCATTAAGTGAAATCGAAATAATGTAAGGAATGGTTAAATCTTTTTTATCAAATTTAATTGACAAGCCTTGCTCTAGAAAAATTAAACTATTAGCAGAATTGATTTCAAGCTTAAGCTCAGATTGTTTAATTTGTTTTATATTATTTTGTTGTTCTTCATCATCAGATAATGTATCGAGATATAAGCTAATTTTTTTAAATAAATTAAACTCATTCTCTTTAGATAATTCAAAATTAGGAGCTATTAAAAGATAATTAAGATTTTTTAACATAAACCTTTTTAAAAAAAATATTGGGGAGTCATTCGAAGTTAATTTTTTTTTAAATTCTTCTTTTTTTGAAGTGGCTAGCCAAATTGGACTTAAACCCAATTCTTCATATATTAAGGATTGATCTATTAAATCTTTGGTCATAAAGACAAACCCATTAAGATGGCATCCTCTTGTCCATCTGGAACCTTATAATAATTTTTTCTAATACCAATCTCATTAAATCCATTTTTTTCATATAATCGAATTGCACTTGAATTTGATGCTCTGACCTCTAAAAAAATATTAATAATATTTTTTTTTCTACATTCTTCAACAAGATTTTTAAGCATCAGTTGTCCAAATCCTTTTTTCTTTAATTCTAACCTCACAGTGATATTTAACAACTGGCATTCTTCAGCTGCAAATAGGGCAATATAATAACCAATAATATTACTCTCACTTTTTAAAACCTTAAATAAATTATTTGCATTATCTGCATCAGTAAAATTTTTTTTAGTCCATGGGGTTAGATGGCTTTTATTTTCTATATTAACAATCTCATCTAAATCTTCTTTGTCATAAAAATTTATTTTATTGCATATATTCATCAATAATTATTTCTGTTGTAATCTTTCTTGAGTAGTTTGGGCAACTTTATTTCTAATATATATTGGATTGGCATTTTTTAAATGAAATTTTTTATCAAACTGATTCCTAGAAAGTATTCCTATTGGTCTTGCTAATAAACATTTATGAACATAATAATCAAGTTCAATATTCTCATATTGTAATTCAAATTCTTCTTTGTAATTATTGAGGCCAGAACCAATCACCATCGCTTTGTCTATATTGGGTAATTTAGGTAAATTTGATGGGTTATAAAGACCTGGCTCTATCAATGATGTAATAGTATTATTTTTATTTTGATATATTCCTATATAAACTTGACCCATTCTTGCATCAATGCATGAAATTGAATTTTCATGCATTGATAAAAATGCTAAAGCTTCAAGGTTGTTAATCCCAATAATTGGCAAATTGTTTGCATAAGCAATTCCATAAGCAATCCCACAAGCAATTCTAATACCAGTGAAAGAACCAGGGCCAGCTCCAAATGAGATGGCATCTATGTCAGTTATTTTTAGATCATTTTCACTTAACAATTTGTTAATTTGAGGGAGAATATCCTCAGAATAATCTTTGCCAGAGGGAAAATCCTTCTCAACTACTAATTCATCAATTGTTAATGCAATTGAAATATTTTCAGTACAAGTATCTATAGATAAAATTTTCATAAACACATTATAAATGGTTTAAGAACTGCATTACATCTTCCTGATTTCTTGTTCTTTTAAAACTAGGCAAGCTTTGCCAAAAACTTTTTCCGTAAGGCTTTGATATTATTCTTTGATCACAAATCATTAATACTCCTTTATCTTCCTCGTCTCTTATCAATCTTCCAGCTCCTTGCTTCAAAGAGATAATAGCTTTAGGTAACTGAAATTCCAAAAATGCATTTATTCCCTTAGATGAAAGTAGGTTAATTTTTGATTCAAAAATTGGATCTCCCGGTGATTGGAAAGGAAGTTTATCAATAATCACTAATGAAAGTTCTTTACCTCTTACATCAACCCCTTCCCAAAAACTTAAAGAACCAATTAAAATTGCATTTCCATGGTGTTTAAATTGTTCTAATAACTTAATTTTTGATTTTTCCCCCTGAGTTAAAATTGGATAATCAATATCATTTTTCTCAAATTCATCTTTTAATAAACTTGTAATTTCATTCATTGATTTAATGCTTGTTGATAGAATAAAAGTTCTGCCCTTTGCAGCTATAATCAATGGGTAAATCTTAGCTACCAAATGAGTATTAAATAATCTGCTAGTAGTTTCTGGCATTTCTTCAGGTACATATAAATACGCATTTTTAGAATAATTAAACGGGCTTTTAAGGAGTTTTGTTTTTGCATTTTCTAAACCCATCACTGATTGAAAATGATCAAAGCTTGAATTTGCTGCCAAAGTTGCTGAAGTGAAGATCCAAGAAGCTTCATTTTTTTCTTGAAATTCTCTGAAACTATCTGCAATACTAATTGGAGTAATATTAAATTGGATAGATTTAAAAAAAATATCAATCCAGTGAACATAATTTTGATCTTGATCATTAATCCATTTTTTTAGTTTATCAATAACCTCTTCTGTTCTCTCTCTTAAGTTTTTAAATTCGGTATCTTGATCATCATAATTATCAAAAAATGTATAGAATTTATCGAGATGTTTTACTAACTCATTTATTTTATCCTTGAAAAAATCTAGTCTTTCAATTTTTTCAATACCAACTCTATAATTTCGTTTATCAAAATAATCATTTACTGAATATATTGAATCTGTAATCAATTTAGATAATTCGATTAATTCTTCTTTATCATTAACCTTTTTTAAAAGGATTTGATTAATATCTTGCACAAGATATAGGATTTGATTGGAAGAAATGTTTAGGCCTAAAAAGATTGGGGCAATTTGAGGAATTTGATGTGCCTCATCAAAAATAACTGTATCAGCTTTTGGAAGAATTTCTGATAACTCAGCATCTTTTAGAACGAAATCAGCAAAAAAAAGATGATGGTTAACAATTACAACTTCTGAAGCAATGGCTTTCTTTCTTGCTTTTACAACAAAACAACTTTTAAAAAATTCACATTCTTGTCCTAAACAATTATCTTTGGTAGAAGTTACAAATGGCCATATAGTAGAGGTTTCTGGAATATTATTAAATTCTGCTACTTCACCAACTTCACTATGGTCTGAGATTTTTTTAATTTCATGAATAAATTTAGCATCTTCTTTATTAAGGAATTGCCCTTCTAATAATGCATTCTCCATTCTTAATTGACAAATATAATTTGATCTACCTTTAAGAATATTAATATCAATAGGAATTTTAAGTGCGTCACGAATTGTTGGAATATCTTTAAAAAAAAGTTGGTCTTGCAAATTCTTAGTTGCAGTTGAAATGACAATTTTTCCTCCGTTAATTAAAGCTGGCAATAAATAAGAAAAAGTTTTACCTATACCCGTCCCAGCTTCAACAATCAAAGAGTCCTTTGCTTCAATTGCCTCATTTACAAGTTTAGCCATCTTGACTTGATCTTCTCTTTCATGAAAATTATCTATAATCTCACTTAGAGGACCTTGGCTTTTGAAAAACTCTTCTATTATTAATTCTTTTTTCATAAATTTTAAGATTTCACATCGCTATGACCCAAATTCATTGAAGGATTAACAATATCCCTTATCCTTTGCTTCATAAGCTTTAAATCAATAAATTTACCTTCTTTTTTTCTTGAGAAGATTAATATATCAGAGCATCTTATTTCAAATTTACCATTACTATCAGGAACTAAATTAACAGAACTTATGTCCGACTCGAATGTGTTGATAAATTCTTGCGATAACCATGATGCTCGCATTAACCATCCACACTTGGTACAAAAATAGATATTTATAACGTGTTTTTTCATACTTTAATTCTTTTCTCATTCATTATGACTAAGTTTTAATGTATATTCTGATTTATAATTATATTTAAAAGATGAAAACTTAATATGCGTACTAAAATAGAAAAATTTTTATTAATATTTGGTGGGGCCCTAGTAGGCATTCTCATCAGTATTAATTTACCAGTCTTTGCTGATAAGGCAAAATCTTCAAACCTTCCAATTGATGATCTTAGAACCTTCGCAGAAGTATTTGGAAAAATAAAATCTGATTATGTTGAAAACATTGAGGATAAAAAACTAATCAAAGAAGCGTTAAACGGAATGCTGTCTGGACTAGACCCGCATTCAACCTATCTAGATGAGGATCACTTTAAGGATCTACAGCATGGCACTACAGGTGAATTTGGTGGTCTTGGTATTGAGGTTGGTATGGAAGATGGGTTTGTTTTAGTTATTTCGCCAATCGAAGATACTCCAGCCCACAAAGCCGGTTTAAAAAGTGGTGACTTAATAATGAAACTTGACGAAACAGCTGTTAAAGGTTTAACTTTAAATGAAGCTGTAAAGTTGATGCGAGGTAAACCAGGCACATCTATAAATTTACAAGTTCTTAGAAAAGGTCTTGATGGACCATTTAATCTAAAAATAACTAGAGCTCAAATTAAAACAAAAAGTGTAAGAGCTAGACTTATTGAGCCTAATTATGCTTACATTAGATTAACCCAATTCCAAGAAAGAACTGGCGAAGATTTAGCTATTGCGCTTAAAAAACTAAGAAAAGAAAATAAATTTGCTTTTAATGGAATTATTCTTGATATGAGAAATAATCCAGGTGGGCTTTTAAATTCATCTGTAGCTGTATCTGCTGCTTTTTTAAAAGAAGGTGATTTAGTTGTTTACACCGAAGGAAGAGCTCCTGATTCAAAAATGAATTTAACTGCATCACCAGAAAATTTTGTAAGAAATGATCCAGAAAAGAATAACTTTCTTAAGGATTTACCAGTAGATATTAAAGATACACCAATGGTTGTACTTATTAATAATGGTTCTGCATCAGCATCGGAAATTGTAGCAGGTGCTCTTCAAGATCATAAACGTGCTTTAATTGTAGGTACAAGAAGCTTTGGCAAAGGCTCTGTTCAAAGCATACTTCCGATGATGAATGGAACAGCTATTAAACTAACGACTGCTAGATATTTCACCCCGAAAGGAAGATCAATTCAGGCTAAAGGAATTGAGCCGGATATAGTTGTTGAAGATGGGATGGAAAACCTCGCCCTTCGAGAATCAGACTTAAGTAATAGGTTATCTAATCCTGAAGACCCTGAAAAGGACGACTCTTCCAAGGAAGAAGTTACTCCAACTGATAACGGTGCTGAAGCATTAAGAAATTTCAAACCTATCACATTTGGTGATAAAGACGATAAGCAATTTTTAGAAGCTTTAAATATTCTAAAAGGCATTGATCTTTACCAAAATAATTAACTGATTAATTTACTTATATGTTTGATAAAATAATTAATGAAGCTGATAAAGCGCTAAAGACTCTCACAGTATCTTCTTTTTCCGAAAGACCTCGACCTGACAAAAATTTAAATAATCCAGATACTTTAACCTCTCAAGAGAAAGAAGAACATTCTAAATATATGAGAGTCAATCATTCAGGAGAAATATGTGCACAAGCTTTGTATCGAGGCCAACTTTTTTTCAACAAAAATAAAAAAATTGAAGAGCAATTAGAGATTGCTGCAAATGAAGAGCTTGATCACTTATCTTGGTGTCAATCAAGAATCAAAGAGCTTAATGGCACTACAAGTCGACTTAATCCATTACTTTATCTTGGTTCTTTTACTATCGGAAGTATTGCAAGCATTATTGATGAAAAATATAATTTAGGCTTTTTATCAGAAACAGAAAAGCAGGTTTCATCACACTTAGAAAATCATTTAAGTAAAATTAACCCTAAAGATAAAAAAACAATTGCAATAATTAAACAAATGAAAAAAGATGAAGAGAAACATGAATTATCAGCGAAATCGATGGGTGCCAAAAAATTACCCTATTTTATTCAAAAAATAATGAAATCAACTTCAAAATTGATGACATCCTCAACATTTAGGATTTAGATAACTAAGTGAATCTTTTTCAAGATATATTAAAGCAATTACCAGATGTCGATCATATAAAAGAAATAAAAATACTTAATCAAAAAGGTAATCAGTCAGAAATCATTTTAAATCAACCAGGTAGCTCAGGTTCAATCAAGATATACAACCAATTATTTTTAATTTTTGGAGAATTAAATACTGAAGCAGCAATTGAGGGATTAAACCTATATTGTGAGCATGTAAAAGACGCTGAAGATAATCGCGGAAAACACCCAAATATAGATCGCTTGTTAGATATAATCAAATCAAAAGAAACTTTTAAAATAGAAATAGAAATTTAACAAACTTAACTTTAAAAACATTGTGCTAAGTTAGACATTTAGATGTATTAAGAGTATCGTAAGATTATATTTTAAGTAAGAAGAAGTAAATTTATGAGCTTTTTAAAACAATTTTTAATTTTCGTAATATTTGTTACTACCTCAGTAATTGCAAATGCTGATGCGAACCCAGATATATGGCCTATCTTAAAAGAAAAAATGTTTAAAGATAAGGTAATAAAAGAAGTTGATTTTTTAAAAATTGATGGTCCAAAACGTGCCTCGAGTGGAGCACAAGTTCCAGTTAACATTAAAATAACTCGACAACCTAGTGTTGAGATAAAAAAATTAATCCTCATCATCGATAGCAACCCTGATCAAAAGGCAGCAACTTATCATCTAACTAAAAATACACAAGAACTTGATCTTTCAACAAGGATTAGAATGGAAACAGACTCATTCGTTCGTGTAGTAGGTGAAGATAGTGAAGGTAAGTTATATATGAGTAAGGTAGCAATAAGAGCTTCAGGTGGGTGCAGTGGTTATATGAACAGTCAAGATCCAAAACTAACTAAAGATCTTGGAAAGATTTTGGTTAAAGCTAAAAAAGATTATCTTACAACTCGAATTAAACATCCTAATTTTAATGGCTTGCAAAAAGATTCAATTAATGGATGGTTTGTTCCAGAATGGATTGTAACGCAAGTAAGATATGACTTTAACGGTGAATCTCTTCTGGTTGCCGAAAATGGAATTAGTATGAGCCAGGATCCTTATCTAAAGTTTAATTTTAAGCCTACTGAAAAAGGCACAGTTACAGTCTCTGCTACTGATACCAAAGGGTCAATCTGGCTCAAAACTAAAAGTATTTAATTTACCTAATTAATCTAATTCTTGATTTAATATCACTATAAATATTTATAATTGATGGTATGACTGCAATTAAATTAAATATACCAAAAATTATTAAAATATTAATAAGATAATTCTTAAAATTTATAATCAACATATTTAACTCGACTAACTTTAATTGATTAGCATTTAAATCTTCTTTTTTTGCATTAACCAATTTATCAATATCGCATTTTTGATTTGATTCAATACAAAAATTCATTTGTCTTTGATATTCTTCTAAAAAAATTTGATGGGAAAAATATTCATTCATAACTAAAAATAAAGATAAAAAAAAGCCAATAATTAAAAATAACCAAAAGAAATGTTTACTAAATTTAGTTATCATGCTTTTATTTTATTTTACCTTTTTGGACTTTTTACTAATCGAAGATAAGGCTTAAGAGTCTTATATCCCTCAGGATATTTTTTAATAGCTTCTTCATCACTTACTGTAGGTGGGATAACTACGTCATCACCAGATTTCCAATTAACAGGAGTAGCAACCTGATATTCTGCATTTATTTGAAGCGCATCTAACAATCTAAATATTTCATCAAAATTTCTACCTGCACTCATTGGATAAATTAACATTGCTTTTACTAACTTATCAGGACCGATTATAAAAACAGATCGAATAGTTGCATTGTCTTGAGCTGTTCTTTCACCTGGTGTTGCATTTGGATGAATCATATCGTATAACTTAGATACAATTAAATCTTCATCACCAATTAAAGGAAAATTTATTTTGTAGCCTTGAGTCTCTAAAATATCTCCAACCCATTTTAAATGATCTTCAACAGAATCAGTACTTAGGCCAATGACTTTTGTATTTTTTTTATCGAACTCTGGTTTGAGTTTTGCTACATAACCTAACTCAGTTGTACATACTGGAGTAAAATCCTTTGGGTGTGAAAAAAGAATAGTCCAACTATCACCAATCCAATTATGAAAATCAATTTCACCTTCAGTAGTATTAATATTAAAATTTGGCGCTTTGTCACCAATTCGAATAGCCATCAAATATTCCTTTTATTTTATTTATAAATACAGCATACCATGTCAAATATAATTGTATGTAGCCAAAAAAATATTACGTCAAAATAAATTTTAACCCAGCAATTATTAAAACAACACCTAAAGCTTTTTTTACATTATTTTCATTTAGTATTTTGATTCCAAGCTGTGTTCCTATAATTACTCCGCACAACACAGAAAATGAAAATAGAAATATAGTATTAGGAATGAAATTTATTGATGTTATGTTACCCAAAAGACCTGATATAGAATTAAAAAGAATAAATGCAGC
>MDSW01059414.1_pt1 | contig 18978 bp, 10 predicted proteins | sample 811171 | NCBI WGS metagenome assembly MDSW01 (sample SAMN05326641, study PRJNA326480) | marine metagenome | isolation source: seawater | place: Atlantic Ocean: North West | collected 2012 | reverse complement strand
GGGGGGGGGCGATGGGAGGGGAGACGGCGCGTGGATTACTCTGACGGCGGATCGAGTCTGATCACACAGCTGTCGCGGTGTCGCTCGTCAGCAGTGCACGAACGCCACGACACGTCACTCCGACGCGCGCGGGACGCCACCGTCATGGCGTCCTCCTCTCTCGTCGCGCCGCTCGCGGCGGCGCGCTCTTCTCCACGGAAGACGCGCTCCCTCGCGTCCTCGTCGCGCACGCGCGTCCTCGTCGCGCCCGTCCGCGCGGCCGCCGCGCCAGCTGGCGCGGCGGCCGAGACGTGCGACCTCGCGGAGGGCGCCGCGCTCGTTGACGGGAAGTCCATCCGCGCGTCCGCGTTCCGCGAGCTCGCGGTGATGAACCCCGCGGGCGAGACCGTGCGACTGGGCGACGCGCTCGGCGACGATCGCTCCGTCCTCGTCCTCCTGCGTCACCTCGGATGACCGTACTGCTGGACCTACGCCAACGCGTGGGCCGACGCAACGCCGAGGCTGAGAGAGAAGGGCGTGAAGATCGCGATGGTGAGCATAGGCGACGGCGAGAAACTCACCAAGTTCCTCGACCTAAACCCGAACGTTCCGAAGGACATCGCGTTCGTGGACGACAGCGACACTTTCGACGTGTACGAGGCGGCGAACTTTGGCGTCTTCACGGACACGAAGCTCGCGAAGGGGACCAAGGTGGACATCAAGGCGCCCGACTTCAGGTGCGTTCGTTCGTTCTATGCAAACGTGTTTCACCCACCGCTCGGTTTCAACACTTGATCGCGTCTCCTTTCAACTGACCGATGGAACGACCACCCTCACAGCGCGAAGCAGTGGTGGGGTTACTTCACCAACGTCGCGAAGCTCGCGCCCGTGAAGAAGGGCGAGAAGCTCACGGGCGTCCCCGAGGGCGTCCTCCGCCTCGGCGGCACGTTCGTCATCGACGGCGAGGACGTCGTGTACGCGCACAGGGAGAACCTGCCGGGGATGTCGCCCAAGATCGAAGACGTCGCGACCGCGGGGAAACTCTGGTGATGATCCCGATTCGCGATGGACGACGACTGGTTATTTATGGATCTGGTTATTTATGGACCATTGGATCCATAAATAACCCCGCCGACGGGGGCCGACGCCGAGCCCCGCGCGGCGAGTCGAAGCGCACGTCGCGAGTGACGCGCGCGCGAGAACAGCCTCCACGCGAGGTCACGCGCGCGCTGATGCGCCGACGACCGATCGACTACGCCGCGCGCGCGGGCTCGACGTCCGGCCGCGCGAGAAGAAGCTAGTCTATTAAGTAAGATACCCGTAGCTCGCGCGAAGAACGCAACGCGCGACCGACTCTAGAATTCTCTACGTACGATAAAACCGACCGCGCCGAAGGAGCGCTCTTCTACCGCGGCGCGTTCGTCTCCTCCCTCGTCGCGGATCGCCCCGCCTTCTCCTCGAACGCCCTCAGCGACGCGCGCAACGACGCCGCGTCCCTCTCCGTCTCCACCGCCGCCCTCTCCAACACCCCCAACGCGGAAGCGCCCTCCGCGGCGACGACGGCGGCCACCGCCGCGCCGCCCGCGGCGTTCATCGTCGCCAACGCGTCGCGCAACGACGCGCTAGACGTCACCCTCGGCACGCCGCCGTCGCACGCGTCTCGCGCGCGACCGCCGCCGTCTCCCCGCTCGAGCGCCGCGACGAGCGACGACGCCGTCGCGAGCCCGACGAACGCGCCGTCCGTCGGGTCGACGACGACGGCGCAGCGACCGCCGCGCCGCCCGCCTTCTCCCGAGGGATCGCGCGCGCCGCCCGCCGCGGCGGCGAGCGCGGCGTCGAGGACGCTCGCGTCGGACGACACCCTGGGGGCGTCGCGGCGCATCGCGTCCGCGACGAGAACGGAGGACAATATTTCCGCGGCGGCGTCGCCGTCGGACCACGACCGCGCCTCTCCATCTCCTTCTCCTTCGCCCGCGTCCGCGTCCGCGTCCGCGCCGCCCGCGTCGAACGCCTCCAGCGCCAAGTACAAGCCCTCCCTCCCAGCCGTCGTCGGCGGCGGACGGTCGTCCATCGTCGCGTCCAGGGGCCCGCCGTCGTCCTCGTCCAGCGTGCACGTGTCCCTGGCCACGCAGTCGTCGTCGTCGTCGACGCCCGGGAGGGTCCCTCGTCGCGCGACCCTCCCGACCGGGTCATTTTGAACCTTCCCGCGCTCGGACCGCATCACGTCCATCTTTCGCTCCGCCGCGCCGGAGACGGCGGCGGCGACGCCCACCGTCCCCAACAGCGGCACGATGATCCTCGAGTCGTGCGTGAGCTCGAACAGCAACAAGATGGCGGTCAGCGGCACCTTGCAGACGCCCGCGAGGACGCCAGCCATGCCCACGAGCGCGTACGCCTGCGGCGGCGCCACCGGCGCGCCCGCGAGCGCGAACGGGACGAGCGCGGTGCCGTACGCCGACCCCAACGCGGCGCCCATGAACAGACTCGGCGCGTACACGCCGCCGACCAACCCGGACTGCGATGATGGATGCGGACATAATGCGCGTCGGTCAGTTAAAAGGGTGCGCGATCAAATGTTGAAAGCGAGCGGTGGGTGAAAAACAAAACGAAGCGCGCGAAAAGAACAGCACGCGCCTGCCGACACCACGTCGTCGTCAGCAGCTTCACGATCACGAGCTGAAGCAAGACCGCCGCGGGGTACGCCTGACGCAGCGCGCTGCCGTCCGCGCCGAGGATCGAGTTCACGTTGTCGAAGCCCTGGTACGTCACCTCCGGGAACGCGAGCGCGACGAAGCCGAAGAGCAAGCCGCCGAGAGGCGCGTGAAATTCTTTCGGGACGCGCCACGCGCCGCCCCCGTTCCCGTTCCCTCCTTCGCCGTTCCCTCCTTCGCCGCCGCGCTCGAGCGCGTCGAACGCGCTCCCGAGGACGTTCGAGGAGACGCGGAACGCGACCGCGGTCGCGCCGCACAGCGCGCCGAGCGGGAGGTACAGCGGCAGCTCCGCGACGTTCGCGATCTCAAACGCGGGGACGATGAACGCGGGCTGTTCCCCGAGGAGCTGATTCGACACCACCGCGGCGAGGACGCTCGCGAGGATGACAGACTCCGTGGTCAGAGGCCCGAACCCGGTGCTCCCGCCGCTGCTCCCGCCGCCGCCTCTCGCTGCCGCGGGCTGCAGGATGCTCTCGAACGCGAAGAACAGACCCGCGATGGGCGCGCCGAAGCCGGCGCTGATGCCCGCGGCGCTGCCGGCGGCGACGAGCCCGAGGCGTCGCTCCGCCGCCGACGTGGACGAAGCCGCCGCTGACGTGGACGCCGCCGCTGACGAAGCGGACGATGCCGACGCGGAAGCGCCTCCTTCGCGCGGAGTCTTCGCGGTAGGGTCCACGCGATCCGCGACGCCGGCGACGCCGCCGGCGACGGACGCGCCGATCTCCACGCTCGGCCCCTCCGGCCCGAGGCTCGCGCCCGAACCCAACGTGATCACCGCCGCCGCCGCCTTCGCCGTCGGCTTCAGCGCCGCCTTCGCCCACCGCGGCAGCGCGTCGTTCCACCGCGCGCGCGCGGCGGTGGGGGCTCCTTTGTTGTCGCCTTCGTCGTCGCGATCGCCGTTACCGAACGGATTCCTCGGCGGTGTCTCGCCGACGAAGCCGTCGGCGAGAAATCGCAACCCGGTGACGAGCCACCCCGCGGCGAACGGCACGGCCACCGCGCTGACGGCTTGCTGCCACGTGTCCGGCATCCCCCGCGCGCCCTCGACCGCGAACCGCTCCGGGGAGTTTTCTAAGTTTAAGAACACGAGGTCGTGGACGTTGTGCTCCGCGATGTTGAACACGCCGACGCCGAGGCCGGTGGCGAGGCCGATGACGCACGCGAGGAGGAGCTTGTTCTCGGTGTCGCCTCCGCCGCGGTCGCCGTCGTCGCGAGAATCGTCGGAGGAGGAGGAGGTCGAGGAGGACGGCGACGTCGCGCGGAGATCGCCGGTGGAGGGCGACGACGCCGCGGCGACGACGGCGGAACCGCGGCCGCGGCCTCCTCCCGGCGCTCGCGGTGCGCGCTGTACGACCGCGTCGCCGCGGCATCTCATGATGCCCCCGGCGCCCGTCGCGACGACGACGACGACGACGACGCGCGCGGGCGACGCCGCCGCCGCCCGCGGCGACGACGACGACGCCGCGCGCCGCGCGCCCGTCGCCCTCGGCGCGCGCCGCCGCCTCCCCGCCCGCGGCGGCGACGCCGCGAGCGCGGGCGCGGCTGCCCTCATGCGAACGAGGAGCGCGTCGCGCACTGGTCGTGGTGCAGCAGTCCGCCACGTGCGGAGATCGATCCAAACGCGCGCCAAACCGCGTGAGGCCATTCGAACAGAGCTCGATTTCGATTTTCCGGTGAAATTGGAAATTGAAACCGCGAAAAGCGATGCTCGAACCCGATTTTTCGGGTCAACTCGAAAAAAAAAAATCGAGTCACGAGCTGGAGACCGGTTACCCACGAGATATTTTGCCTGTAGGTTAAAATCTTTAGGGTCGGCACGTGATTGGCCGAGAGCAAATGCCAAGTGGACTAGTACGCGAAATCGTACTAACCGTCGTATGCCTTTTCACCCTCGCGGCTCAACGACGCACGTGAGCTTCACGTTGCCCACCGGTTCGCTGACAGTCCATATATCTCGAGTGCTGGGATTCGACGCGACGTCACAACGCGGACGCACCGCCTCGCCATCGTGACGCGGCGCGTTCTCCCGAGACACGTTTCGTGAACATCATGGCGTTCCTCGCGTCGCCGAGCGCGTCGCTCACGCGCAGCGCGAGCGCGCCGTGCCTGGCGTCGCGCGCGCAGCATTCGCTGACGGGCGCGAAAATTCTTCCCGCGCACCGCGCGATCTCCCGCCCGCTCCGCGCGACGACGCGCTTCGTCGTCGCGGGCGACGACAAGAAGGACGAGGAGAAGAAAATCAGCAAGGACAAGGTGCTCGTCAACTTCGAGATCGAGAAGAAGACCGCGTTCGGGAGCGTCGTCAAGGTGGTCGGCGGGTCGGATAAGCTCGGTCGGTGGAACGCGAACGACGGCGTCGCGCTGAGATGGTCCGAGGGCGACGTCTGGAAGGGCAGCGTCGAGGTGCCCGCGGGGGGGGAGATGGAGTACAAGCTCGTGACGTGCACGCGCAGGCACGGGAACCAGTGGGAGGGCGGCATCAACCGCGTCCTGCAGCTGTACGACGGCGGATCCGAGCTCCTCGCGAAGGGCCGATTCGACGCGGGCGTGGAGCTGTCGCATAAAAAGCCAAAGAAGGAGCTCGTCGCCGTCGCGTTCAACTTCCACGGGAAGACGGAGTTCGGGCACGAGATCTGCGTCATGGGCGGCGCGAAAGAGCTCGGCGGGTGGGACCCGCTCAAGGCGAAGCCCCTGAAGTGGGGTCCCGGGGACGTCTGGAAGGGCGAGGTGGACGTCGCGCCCGGCGGCGAGATTCGGTACAAGCTCATCACCCGCCGCGCGTCGCGACCGACGCAGTGGAAGACGGAGTTCAGGCGGGACTTCAAGCGGATCCTGCAGCCGTACGCGGGCGGGAAGACGGTGTGCGTCACCGGCGACTTCAAGGGCAGGAGCTACGTTCACCTCAAGGGCGAGTCCCCCGTGCTGGCGAAGAAGGCTGAGAAGAAGGAAGAGAAGAAGGAAGAGAAGAAGAAGGACGAGGTCAAGGCTGAGAAGAAGGACGAGGTCAAGGCTGAGAAGAAGGAAGAAAAGAAGGAAGAGAAGAAGGAGGAAAAGAAGGAGGAAAAGAAGAAGGACGAGGTCAAGGCTGAGAAGAAGGAAGAGAAGAAGGAGGAAAAGAAGAAGGAGCCCGACAACGCGGTCTCTCGCTTCGCCGACCTCAAGTCCGGGAAGGAAGAGAAGAAGGACGACGACAAGAAGAAGGACGAGGTCAAGGCTGAGAAGAAGGAAGAGAAGAAGGAAGAAAAAAAGAAGGACGACAAGCCCGCGGGGGATAAGTTCTCGCAGATGATCAAGGCGTCCAGCGAAAAGAAGGAAGAGAAGAAGGACGAGAAGAAGAAGGACGAGAAGAAGGACGAGGTCAAGGCTGAGAAGAAGGAAGAAAAGAAGGAGGAAAAGAAGGAAGAGAAGAAGAAGGACGAGTACGCGGACGACGCGAAGATCCTCGCCGAGGCTGCGGCGAAGGCGGAGAAGGCTGCCAAGGCGGCGACGGCGGCGGTGAAAGCCGCGCTGGACGCGCCGATCCAAGCCGAGTCCGACGTCGAGGAGATGCTCAAGTCGTTCAGGGACTCGTTCGCCAAGTCGAGGAAGGAGAACGTCGGCGCGGGCGCGCCGCCGCCGCCGCCTCCCTCGCCGCCCAAGGCCAAGCCGTCGGCATCTCCGAGCTCGAGCTCCTCCGACTCGGGAAGCGGCGGCGGGAAGTGGTCCGACCTCAAGAAGGGCGCGGAAAAGAAGTCCTCCGACGCGGACGCCGGGCCGTCCAAGAACAACGTGGTGACGCCGCCTAAGCCGTCGTCCACGCCCGCGCGGCCGAAGATGGAGGATCAGTCCTTCGCGGCGCGGTACCACACCCCGCCCGCGGCCGCGCCGAAGAAGCCGGAGGCGCCGAAGCCGCCGGCGCCGCCGTCGTCGCCGCCGCCGGCGAAGAAGGGACCGTCGCGATTCGCGGATCTGAAGTCGGGCGCGGACGGGAAGGAGATGAACGCGGTCGAGCGCATGAAGGCGCAGAAGGCGACCGCGGTCGCGGATGCGCCGAAGAAGGAGGAGAAAGCCGCGAGCGGCGGCGGCGGGGATAAGTTCTCGCAGATGATCGCCTCGCGCAGCCGGTGAGCGATCGGTCGATCGATCGGTCGATCGACGACGAACTCGTCGCGCGACGAGACAGTAAAATTTTGCATTCAGTTGTGTACCAGCAAGACGTATTGGCGATTGGTGATGTGTTTTCTGCATTCATTCAATTTCATTTTTTTGTACAGGCGCCGCTATGGCGCGACAAGACTAGCAGCAGCGATCCAATTTAATAATGAATCGAGCGGTTCATTTCCTACCCCCCCTCGAACGACGCGTCTCCGCGTCGGCCCGTATGCACATTTACTCCGCGGGCGGCTCCTCCTCCGCCGCGGGCTCCGGCTCCGGCTCCGGCTCCGGCTCCGGCTCCGGCTCCGGCTCCGGCTCGGGCGGCGGCGGCGGCGGCGGCGCCGCCGCGGCCGGCGGCGGCGCGGCAGCCGCCTTCGCGGCGGCTTCGCCCGCGGCGCCCGCGGCTTTCATCGCCGCGGCGACGTCCTCCTTCACGCTCCCGAGCTGATCGTCCAGCTTCCCGTCCACGTACTCCACCTGCTTCTTCACCTCCGCCACCTCGCCCTTAAACGCGGCCACCTCTTCCTTGAGCGCGAAGCTCTCCTCCGCTTTGGTTCTCTCCGCCGTCTCGTGCCCTAAATCGAATCGCACCTCCGCGACGGCGTCGGCGTTGAGCTTCAGCCCCTCTTTTAGGGTGTCCTCGAACGCCGCGATCGCGGCGGCTCTCGACTCCGACTCCGCCTCCGCCGCGCGGTCGATCTCGGTGTGCACCTCCGCTCTGATCGACTCCCCTTCCGCGACGAGGTCCGCGGCGAGGTGGTGCTCGATCGCGCGGTCGCCCTCCTCGCGCTTCGACGCCTCCGACGCGATCGCCTCCGTCGTCGCCGCCACCTCCGTTCGCAACGCCGCGACGTCCGCCGTCGCCGCCGCCCGCGCGTCCCTCGCCCTGCCCGTCTCCACCGACAGCGTGCTGTTCACCTCGTCCAGCTCCGCGAAGATCTCCGTGCGGAGCACCTCGACGTCCGCCTTGGCGTCCGACGCCGTCGACTGCACCGCGTCCTTCAGCTCTTTCACCGTCTCGTCGACGCGGTACCGCGCGTCGCTCGCGGCGGTCTTCTCCTCCTCGATCGCGCTCGTGAGCTCCGCGCGAAGCGCCTCCTCCGCGGTCACCGCCGTGATCTGCGCCTCGCCCTGCATCTCTCTGAGGTCCCTCACCTCCGCGCGCGTGGACTCCATCGTCGCGACAACCTCTTCGCACTTTTCCAGCACCGGCTTGGTCTGGACCTCGACGAGCCCCGTCACCGTCGTCGTCGCCTCCCTCAGCTTCTCCGCCGCCTCCGCGGCTCTCGCGTCCGCGTCCTCCTGCAGCGTCTGCAGCGCGTCCTCCAGCCGCATCGTCGCGTCGTCCAGCTCCGCGCGCATCATCTCCTCCTCGAGTTTCTGCGCCGCGATGTTTCCCGCCGCCGTCTCTTCCAACGCGCGGACATCCGCCTCCAGCCGCGCGCGCGCCACGTCCAGCGCCTCCCCGAGGTCGCGATGCAGCGCGTTCGCCTGGTACGTCCGCTCCGTGACCTCCGCGCGCAGGCCCTCTCGGAGCTCGCGCACCGCCGCGGACGCGGTGTCCTCCAGGTTGGCGACGTCGTCCTCGTACGCGTGGCGCACGTCGTCGTCGCCGCGGCGGCGCGCGTTGGCCTCTTCGGCGACGGCGACGAGCACGTGCGTCTTGAGCGCGATGAGCGACGCCTCGCGCGCGTTGCTCTCGCCCGCGACGATCTGCTTGAAGTCGTCCACGCGCGCGACGGTGAACTCCTCCGCCTCGATGCGATCGCACTCCGCCTGGAGCTGCGTCGCGACGATGTTGCGCTCCAGGTGCCTCTGGAGCTCGAGGATATTTTTGCCCAGCGACGCGTCAGACGCTCTGAGTTTCGCGATGGACGCGTCCACGTCAGCCTTGGACGCGAGGTTCGCCTCCTCGATCGACAGCTTGAGCTGCGACAGCGCGCGGACGTTCCGCGACGTCGCGCGGTCCATCTCGTCCAGGCGGTCCGGGTCGATCTCGCTCGAGATGACCTCCATGTCGAGCAAGCCTTTGACGGCGCCGGCGACGGCTTCGTCGGCGAGCTCCTCCACGACGTCGTCCATATCGTCCAAGCGCTCGTCCGCGCCGTCCGCGCGCTTCTCGAGCGTGCGAACTTTCGGCTCCAACGTCGCGAGCTGCGACTGCATCTCCGTGCGCGCCGCCTCGTTCGTGACGAGCTCGTCGAAGACGTCGACGACGTCCGCCTCTGTGGGTCGTTCCATACGAAGCGACGTCGGGGTGGAGTTGAAAGGCGTCAGAAGCGGAGTTGAAAGGCGTCGAGGGCGGGTATTGAAAGCGAGGGCTCGGCGGAGAGATGCGACGGGAAAAGTCCTCAAGAAACGGCGTTCACCACGCCGACGCGGTCGTACGGGGACCAGTGTGAGATAGAACGCGCCTGTCTTCTCCGCGCGGTCGCGAAGTTTGTCCTTTTCGACGACGAGCGCCGCCGTCGCCGCGTCCGCGTCGTCGAGCCGCTCGTCGTGTACGTCCACGCGCGTTTCCAGGTGCTTCAAGTCCGACTCCAGCGCGTCGAGGCCGTAGTCCACCTTCTCCGCGTTCGCCATCGCCGCGACCGTCGTCGCCTCGACGTCGTCGTGGACGTCGGTGAAAGCCTGCGGGCGTCGCGAGAAAAAGTTCATCGGTCAGTTGAAAGGGCACGCGATCAAATGTTGAAACCGAGGGACGGGTGAAAAACGTTCGCACCTGGACGACCATCTTGCGGAACTCGTCGATCTCCATCTCGAGGTGGGTCTGTCGTTGGTACAGCTTGCGAAGCGCCATCACCTCGAGCTCGAGGCGCTGTTCCATCGCGTGAATGAGCGCGCCGTGGTGCGCCTTGACGGACGCGGTCGCGCGCGCGGCCTCGACGCGCCCCGCCGCGAGCTGGAGGTCCTGCTCCTTCTTGTCCGCCTTGAGCTCGTTGAAGAGACGCATCCGCGACGAAATCTCAGCTTTGAGCACGCGATCGTGATTGATCACCTCCGCGCGCAGTTGATCCCGCACCTCCACGTTCGCGGCGTGGAGCTTCAGGACGCTCTGTGAGATTTGTCCGCGGAGCTTCCCCTCGCGCGCCTCTCTCGTCTGCTTCTCCTCGCGCAGCAGCGCGGTGACGTCGTGGTTCACCTTGTCGACGGATTTGTTGAGCATCATGTCCGCGTGGCTCCGGAGCTCGTTCTCTTCGCGGATCGCGCTCTCTAAGATCATCTGGTGCTCCAGAATTTTCTGTCGCTCCGCGCGGGATTCTTTCCCCAGCTCGTTGATCATCTCGTCCGCGACGACGCGAATCTCTTTGCTTCGCATCTCCGCGCCCTCGGACTCGTCCACGATGCGTCTGTTCACCTCCGCCATCCTCTCGTTCAGCTCGTGGTCGAACCGCCGCAACAGCGACTGCTCGCGCGCGTCCCCGAGCTCCTGAAGGCGCTGCATTGTGTGCTCCAGTCGGCTTTCGTTCTCCGCGCGCTGCTGGCGTTCCATCGCGAGCTGCTCGGAGAGGTTCCGGACGAGATCCTCCGTAGAATTTAATTTCGCGCGCACGTCGCCGAATTGCGCCACCGTGGTGTCCGACGCCGTCTTCCCCTCCAGCCGCGCGATGTTCGCCTCGATGATCTGTCTCTTGCCGAGGTCTTCGCCGCGACTATCCGCGACGTCGCGCGAGAGCCGCGCCATCTCCGCGGAGAGCGCGTCCAGACGCCGCGCGTCGCTGTTTTGCTCGACGCCGATGCGTTGTTGAATCTGATCGAACGAATCTCGCGCGTTGATCATCGCCACTTGCGCGGCGGCTTCAACGCGCATGGACTGCTCGCGGTTCTCTTTCAGGTCCGCCTCCGCGGCGGATAACCGGCCGCGCATCTCCGCCATGCTGCCCTCCGCGTGCGCGAGGACGTCTTGCATCCTCGCGACGCGCGCTTCCAGGGCTTCGACCTCGCCTCGCCCGCCGCCTTCGCTCTCCAGTCGATGCGCCTCGGACACCGCCAACTTTCTCTCGAGCGTTCGCAGCCTCTGCGCGTGCGCCGCCGCCGCGCTCTCCGCGACGATGAGCCGCTCCTCCATCTCGCGAAACTCCGGGGAGTCGGCCACGGAGAACCCGCCGCCGCCGCGCCTGACGACCGCCTTCGCAGCGCTGCCTGAGTCGCTCCCTCGCGACGGCGGCGTCGGCGGTCGAAACGGCCGTCCCGGCGGTCGCGGCGCGCCGCGTCCGCCGCCCATCTCGTCGTCCGGCGGCGGCGTCGGCGGCGCTTTCGCCCCCCCCAAGTTTCGGTTGACCCCGCCGTACTGCGGCGGGCCCGGCGGGGGCACGTTCCCGAACCGTTCCCGAACCGGCGGCGGCGGGTTCCGCGGCGGGGGGTTGACCTCGCCCGTGAGCAGGAGGCTCGGGGGCTGACCGCCCGGGCGCGGCGGCGGCGGCGGCGCGGGGACCGCCGCGCGGTTCTGGTCGTTGACGTTGACGTTGTTGTTAACCGGGACACCGCCGGGGATGGGGCCTGGCGAGGAGGGAAGGCGCGGGAGGGAGGCGACGGAGGCGTCAGGAGGACGAGTCTCTCGACGAATACTAATCGAGATTCGTTCGTCGTCGTCGTCGTTTCGAGACGCGAGCGCGGGCCGGGGCGCGGGATGCACGCCGCGGACGCGCCGCGCGCGCGCGCCGCCGCCGCGCCCGTCGCGCGGAATCGTCTGTTCAGATCACCTCGAGCGCGACGCGCGCGCGTCCGGCGAGAGAGACGCGAGGAGACGTCGCGCGCGCGTCGCCGCGGCGTCTCCGCGAAGCGCGACGAGACGCGGTTGTTGCTGGGGGGACGTACGAGGCGCTGGAAAGTGCAGGTGGTTCCCCGGAAGGTTCCCAATCTGCGATGGGCCCGGGGCGAAGTGCCGCTTCCCGCCCTGCGCCATCGCGGCGTTCATCGCCGCGCGCTGCTGATACATCGCCGCGATCTGCGGGTCGCCCTGGAACGCCCTGAAGACGTTGTCTCGGCCGCCCAGCGCGGTCATCCCCGGCTCTCGGAGGGGGAAAAGCGAGATTCGTCCGCCGTCGGTCCGCGGACGCGCGCGACGACGCGCGGGACGGACGCGACGGGGGGGGTCGCCGCTCGCGAGCGGGGGTTCGTCTGATCACGCGACGATACGCGGAATGCGCGGGGCGGGCGCGCGCGTGCGTGCTCGCGCGTGCGTCGTCGACTGCGATTGCGCGCGCGCGCGCTCAACGACCACCTTTCGGAGAAAAGAAGAAACGCCCGGTCAAACCTCGATTTGGGCTCACGACGAAATCTACGCCATCGAACCGGATGATGACTGGCTCGACTGGCGCGAGCGACGAGCGACGAGACGGAAGTCAACGCGGCGCGGCGTTATTACATCCCCGGGGGAAAGCTAACCGTGGCCTGCTCCACGACGACTGCGCCGCTCGCGGCGTCCGTCCACTGCATCCTCAACCGCATCGCGAGCGGTTTCACCCCGTGCTGCGCGTTTTTCACCCGCAGCCGCTGCGTCGTCGGCGCGCCGCCCGACCCCGCCCCGGGGACGTCCGCGCCCGACGCCGGCTCCAGCGACAGCGACATCGTCTTCGGCACCGCCGCCTGCAGCGTGAACGACCGCAGCGGCGACGCGCCGGAGTTGGCGTACGTCGCGAGGACGCACGTCTCGGACGGGTCCATCGGGTCGGGTTTCGTGCACGCGAAGACGACGCGGAGGCCTCCGTCTTTTTCATACGCGGTGAACGACCCCGGCGGCGGCGGCGGCGCGGGCGCGGGCGCGGGCGCCGAGAAGCCGCCGATGTCCAGCGCCGCCATCGGATCTATCGGCGGCGGCGGCGGCGGCGCCGGAGGCGCGGCGCCCATGCCCATCATGAAGTCCACCGGCGCTGCGGCGGGAGCCGCGGGCGCGGCCATGCCCAACAGATCCATCACGGGATCCGCCGCGGGCGCGGGCGCCGTCGCGGGCGCGGTCGCTCCGACGCCTCCGAATAAGTCCGCGAGCGGGTCCGCGGGCGCGCTACCCGCAGCCGAGAACCCTCCAACCCCTCCTCCCCCCCCACCGCCGCCGCCGCCGCCGCCCATGTCGCCGCCTAAGAGATCGTCTAGAAGGTTCGCCCCCGACGTCGCCGCCGCCGCGGACCCGGAGCCTCGGACCGCGCCGGCGTCGTCGTCGAGGCTCATGAGATCGCCGAGCAAATCCGCGCCCGACGCCGCGGCGGGAGCCTTCCCGCCGCCGCCGCCCTTCCCGCCTCCGCCCTCGATACCTATTCCGCTGTACGCGCTCGACGACTTCACCTCGAACGCGGGCATGCGCTCGAGCAGCGGCCCCGTGAGCGACGGCCCCCTCTCAAAAATTTTAATAAACTCGCACGACCGCTGCTGCAGCTCCAAGTTGAGCGAATCCGTCGCGTGCGACACCGCGCGCTTCACGTCGCTCGCCTCGCTCGGGAACCTCACGGACAGCTTCGCGAGCGCGGTCACGACGACTTGCTTCACCGCGTGCGGGGCCGCGGCGTCTAAGACGATGCTCTCGAGCAGAGAGACGAGATCTTTCGGAGACGCGACGAACCCCTCCTCGTCCTCCAGTCTGTTGCTCCTCGAGACGACGGCGTCTCCGTATTCGCCGACGACCCACGCCGCGACCGCGGCGAGCTTCCACCCGCTCTCGCCTCGCATCTCGAAACTCGCCTTATACAGCGCCCGCCCCGCGTAGCCCTGCAGCTCCGGGGTCGCGCTGACGAGGTGCGCGAACGCGCGGCACTCTTCGTCCGCGACGTGCGCGCCCCCCTTGGACATGAGCTCCACTAGGGTGTCGACGTGCCAACGCTTGGACGGCGCGAACCGCGCGACGAGCTCCGCGATTCGGCGACACAGATCCGCCTTAAACTCCAAGTCCGCGACGGTGAGGTAATCCAGGAGCTCCTTCGCGAGCGTCACGATGTTGTTCTCGTTGACTAGGTTGTACACGAGCTGCAACGCGCTTCGGCGAATCGTGACGTCCGAGTCCTTGACGCACTCGACGATGGTGTGCCGATGCCGCTGCACCGCCTGGGTGTCCACGGCGACAACCTTCGCGAGCGTGTTGAGGGCGACGTACCGTATGTTGTTATCCTTGTTCGCGAGGAATCGCCCGAGGATGTTGATCGCGAGGACGCGCAGGCCGCCGACGGACTCGACGCCCATGATGCTCTCGACGGCTTCGTACAAAATCGCGTTTCCCGCGTTTTTGGAGCCGTCGGTGTTCGACGCGACGTTCGCGAGAATGTCCGACATCGCGTCCGAGGCTTCCGCGTCGCCCGCGCCGAGGACGCGGAACAGCCGCAGCATCTTCACCTGCAAGAACGGGTCCGCGTGCCCGCCGACGTCGTGCTCGGCGCTGTAGCCGCTGTGAATGAGCGACTTGAGGATCCGAACCAAAATCGGCACGTGCTTCCGAAACGTCGTCGCGTGATTGGCGTCGACGTAGCACAGCTGCAGCGCGAGCGTCACCGCGCACAGGAGCACGCCGTGATGCCGGTCCGCGAGAAGCGCGGACGCGTTCTCCAAGAAACCCTCCGCGAGCTCGGGAACTTTCTTCACGACCCTGATGGCGCAGAGCGCGGCTTTTTTGCGAATGTACGAGTTCTTAGACGCCAACAGCGCCGCCACCTCCGGGGCGACGTCGCGCGCCATCTCCGCGGTGCATATGTTCCCCAGCGCGCACAGCCCGAGACCGACGATGAAGTGGTTCTTGTGGCCCAGGTCGTTCTTGATCGAGTTCGTGACTAACATCGTCACCTCTTGTCGCTCGTCGAGGAGGATCATGAGTCCCAGGTATCCGATGCGTTTCTCCGGGAATCCGACCGCGGCGATGAGCTTGACGCACTCCATCTGCCCGAAGTGCGTGGGGTACCCGAGCATGTGCATGAACATCAGCTTCGCGACGTTCCTATGGCGGTACGCCGCGTCCTGTGCGCGCGTCGCGAGGGTGGAGGGTTGGAGGGTTTTTTCGCGGTGAGCGACGGACGAGATCTAGGGGCGCGTGCGGACGCGAACGCGAACGCGCGCGGACGTGTCGCCGGATCGCGGCGCGGACCTGGTCTTTCAGCGAGTTCCGGATCGCCGCGGACTGCTTCGCGATGAGCGCGCGCTCCTCCGCGGTCGTCTTGCACTGCCGCACCGCGCGGATGAGCTCTCTGCGGGAGGATGGCACGAGAGGGGGGGGGGTCGCGTCAGCGGCGCGCGCGGTGGACGCGATGGCGACGGCGTCGACGCGATCGAGGAGGTCACGGCGGCGTACCGTAGTCTCATGGACATCGTGAACGACTACGAGCGCCCCCGTCGGGCCTCGCGCGGCGCGTTCGTGCCCGGATCAATGCCGCGCGGCGAGGACACACGCCGCCGGATTTTATTTCTCGTCGCACGCAACGAACGACTCTTCCAGTCCTCGCTTCACGGCAGCTCAAATTTCACATTCGCCGCGCGCGGCGGCGCGCGCGCGATATCATCGACGCGTCGTGGCTCTCTCTCTCTCTTTCTTTCTCTCTTCCTTACGCTTAACTTACCTCGCTACGGATCTACGACCCCTCCCTATCCTTAAAAGTCCACGTCTTTCCCGCCCCCCTTCCTCTCCCTCTCCCCCGAGCCCGACCCCGAGCCCGAGCCCGACTCCGTCCGCTCGATGAGCACCTCCAGACTCGGGCAGTTCACCTGCGTCGGCAGCGGCTCCACGACGCTCACGATCGCCGTCTCCACCCTCCGCACGAGGTCGTCGATCTTACTCTGCATCGCGCGTTTCTCCATCGGCACCGCCTCCCACTTCATCTTCGCGTCCGCGAGCTCCGCGCTGGCTTGCCGATACGCGATGCGTCGCTCTTCGATGCGATTCTGCCGCAGCCACTGCTGCGCGGCTTGTCCGACGGCGACGGTGATCGCGACCCACTGCGGCTGGCCGATAGTCGCGAGCACGGATCCAGTGGCGCTCAGGATGTACATCACCATCTGCATCAGCAGGCTCCACTTGAAGAGCAAGTTGTGCATCAATCGAAACTCTTTCAGCTTGAGAGAGAGACGGAATCTCACGTACTCGCGCGTCGACGTGCTCCACGCGGACTCTTCAAACTCTTTGAGCTCCTCCTTCGCGGCCGCGTTCTCTTCCCGGTGCGTTCGCTTCTTCGGCGGCGGGAAAAACAGCCCGAAGACGCCCTTGGCCTCGTCCGCTTTCTCTTGAGCAACCTTACCTCTGGCCATGAGCTGTTTCGCGCGCGTAGAGGACGGAGTCTTCGGCGCTCGACGCAACGCCGCCGCCGCCGACGCCGCGACGACGCGACGGCCGCGTGCGTCGACGTAATCCGCCATCTCGTCGCCGTCGGGGACGCGGAATTTCGGCGTCGCGAACTCGGTCCCGCCGAACCCGAAGTCGTACCCCGGGATCGCGACTCTCCCTCCCGGGGTCTCGAACGACCGCGGGGACAAGAGGTCGTAGTTCACCGGTGGGATAGCGTACTCGCCCCCCGCGGCGCCGATCTGCCGGCCGTCGAACCGCGGCAGACCGGGGACGTTGGAAGGGTCCACGCCCGCGCGACGGAGGTAATACTCCATCGCGTGCCGCTCCTCGTCGGTCATCCCCGCGGTCGCGGCGTCGGTTATCTCGCCGGTGATCTCGCCGCTGGAGGGCAACCGCGCGCGCGTGTCCGGAACGGCGACGCCGGCGCCGCCCTCGGTGCGGATCCCGACGCCCGGGACGTCGACGCGTCGTCCTTCGACGTCCAACACCGTCTGCGCGTCTCTCGAGAACCGCTGTCCGGGAATGCTCACGACGTCGCCGCCGTACTCGCCGCCTCGGAAGTCGCGTAACCCGCTCGCGCGTATCGCATCCGCTTGCGCTTGCTCCAAGTCGCGAACCATCGGTCCCGTCATGCTCTCGAGCATCGAGAGCGGAGACAGCATGTTCGGGTTCAAGTCGTCGTCGCTGTCGTCCGCCAGGCTCGGCTCCGGGACGATCGGCTTCGTTTGCTTCTGCGCGCGCGACTTGGAAGGGACGCGGCGGCGGTGCTTCAGCGACTGCTTCGTCGCGTTCCCGAGGAGGGCATCTTTCTCTTGCTTCTTCTGCTGCTTCTTCGTCGTGGGGCCCAGCCCGCCAATCTTGGCGAGCTCGAGCAACACCGCCCCGGACTCGCTGAAGTCTTTGTTGATGCTCTCCAGGAACTCCGCGAGCTTCGCTTGTCTCAGGGTGATGATGTCGCCGCTCTCTTGCCCGGCGTCCTCGTCGTCCATCTCGGAGTCGCTGTCGCTCAAGCCGCCGGTTTGAAACTTTTTCTTCCGCGTCGACATCGCCTTCGTGGGATCCTTCGCCTTCATCGCCAAGGCGAGCCGCTGCATCTTCGCGCGCTTGTCTCGCTCTTGATCGATGAAGTTATCGCTGAACTGCAGCGCTCGTAAGCGATAGATGTACAGGAGCGACTCGACTTTCGCTTTCGCGCGCTCCGCGATCACGAGCATCGAGTTGAGGTTCACGAAGTTCTCCACGGAGTTTAAGATGACGAGAATCGCCGGCGCGATGACGGCGATCCACCGAAACGTGTCGCCGCTGTAGTTTTGGTTGCTCTCGCTGCCGAACACCTCCAAGTTCGACACGAATACAGACGCGAGCGTCGCGGCGAGGCCGACGTATATCGCCAGCGTCGCGATCGGCTTCTTATACTTCGCGTACACCTTGATCGTCAGCCCGTAACTCGACAGACGCTTCAACGCCGTCTCGATGAGCTGGTCGCCGTTGAGTTCGATCCTAAACAGACGCTCGAACGCGTTCGAGTTCGCGTCGATGGAGTGTAGCATCATCGTCCCTTTCTTCAAGACTTCGCGGACTTGATGCGCGGACTCCATGTCGACTCTGTACCCCGCGCACGACTGCAGCGCCTCGTGCACTTTGTTCGCTTCGAATCCCTCCACGAGCCGTCGCGGCCACATCTTCATCCAGATGTCGGATAAGCCGCCGCTGCCGTGAAGGACCATCATCGGGACGTCCCACAGCGCGGCTTGATTCATTTGTTGTAACACCCCGACGCTGCCGCTGCACGCGACCGCGAGCGAGTGCCGGTGTAACACCCTCGCGAGCGCGATCATGAGGTTCGCCTTCGCGTGAGGGATGTTCGTGCCGTTCGGAACGACGACCCACCCCATGGCGGGATACAGATGCCGCAACCCGCGGCCGCCGCGCATCGCTTCCTCTCGAAGCTTCCGCAGCGTCGCCTCCATCGTCGAGCGCTCGCAGACGATGATCACGCGCGGTCGAAGCGGGCGCATGCGCCTCAGCGCTTGCCCGAGCATTATGACCGGCTCGTCTCTCAGCGTCTGAAAGTTCATGATCTTTTCGTCGAAAAACGCGGCGCGCTTGCGCTCGTACTCCTCCTCCAGCGTCTCCGCGACCCCCGGGGCTGGCTGCGGCCCGATCGGTTCTGTGATCAGCGCCTTCTTGAAATCGCAGACGCAGATCCCGTCCTCGTCCTCGATGACTTGCGCGAAGACTTGAATCGCGTCTTGAACTTGCGAGCGGAGGCGTTTCTTCCGTGGCGCCAACTCGCTGTCGACGTCGCCTCGCACGATTTTCCGGAGCCGCGCCTCGAGCTCGGGGATCTGGTCCGGGTGCGCGTCCGACCTCGACGCGGCCGTCGCGATCGCGGCCTCGCAGTCGAACGTCGCTTTCATCGTCCATCGCACCTGCGTCCGCGTGGACGGCATCGGGATCGAGGACGACGACGATCCTCCGCCGCCGCCGATCGCGGCGGCTTCCTCCGCCGCCTCCTTCGCCGCCGCCGCCTGCGCGGCTCTCAATCCCTCCCGGAGTTCCCTGCCGCCGCCGGCTTCTTCCTTGATCGAGCTCGAGAACGCGTCCGCGGCTCTGATTATGTTCTTCACCTTCGTGACCTTAATCTCCACGTTCCTCTTCACGTACATCTCCGCGTCTTCCGACGTGGAAAACTCTCGCCGCAGGTCGCCCTCCGAGTCCGCCACCTCCCACATCGGCGCCGTCACGCCCACGAGCGAACCGCCGAATAATCCAACCACGGGCGCGGACTTCGTCGCCTTCCTGTGCGCGTCCCTGTACTTCTCGTGCTCCGCGATCATCTTGATGAACTGCACCCCGGGGGCCTCGCGCTCCGGGAGGTCGAGCTCCGTGCGCATCGCC
>MDSW01068907.1_pt1 | contig 18981 bp, 21 predicted proteins | sample 811171 | NCBI WGS metagenome assembly MDSW01 (sample SAMN05326641, study PRJNA326480) | marine metagenome | isolation source: seawater | place: Atlantic Ocean: North West | collected 2012 | reverse complement strand
CCCCTTGCGCGGCGACCGCGCTCTGGCAGACGCACCGTCCGCCCACCTGACTGATGGGAACAGATATTGAGGCGGAGGGAGGCTGGAGTGGCAGGTATACAGCATACGTCGTCCTGGATGTCCCTTCTCGCGGACGCTCAGCGGATCCCGCCAGTCGGTCAGTCTATCCTGGCGCAATGACTTGCAAACGCTCTGGGTGCAGAGCGTGTCCCGAGGCCGACAAGAGGTTTGATTCCGCCGATTAATTCGTGTTCAGCGCGCTGCGCAGTTCGAGTTTGGCTTGAGAACTGGTTACGACATCGCCGCCCCTGCGACGAATTCGTTCAAGGAAGACGCCTTGATATTGAGGTTCGGCGGTTGCGGTGAGGTCTATAAGTAGGAAGACATCAAAGCCTTCCAGCAGAGATGAAAGGCAGAATCTTGTGACGGCGGACTCCAGTAAGCTGCCCGCAACCAACACCATAGCGGCATCTGATATTTCGTCTCTCGTCCAGGCCGTCGATCCACACTGATGCATTCGAGGTTGGGCCATTTGGAAGGGGATCTTCACTTCAGACGCAAACGATCTAGTGCGATGTTCCAGATCATGCGCCGCGTCCGGCGTGATCTTGCACACCGTATCCGTGCAGTAGATCAGTCGGCAGTTCGTCGGTTCAATAAATGAATACGCGGCCATCGTTGCTGCTCATTCCGCGCCAGGAGCTAATCACCGACGACTGGATGGACGCTGTTGAAGAGGTCCGGGTAGCCAAGTGCAAAGGCGCGTTCATACTGGGGAGGAAACTGCGGCGAAGCGTTTAGCGCGTAGGCTGCCCGCCATGGCCATCTCGGATCATAAAGCATTCCGCGAGCGATCGCGACGGCATCGGCTGCGCCGTCGGTGATGATCTGCTCTGCTTGGGCAGGATTGGTGATGGCGCCGACGGCGATGGTCGGCAGACCGACATCCAGTTTGATCCGCAGTGCAAGTTCGACCTGGAATGCAGGGCCGTAGACCTCGGCGAAACGCTGGTCGGGACTCAGGAATCCGCCCGAAACGTCGAGAAATTCAGCGCCCGCCTCTTTCAGGGCGAGTGCGAATGTAACGGCATCATCGATGTTCCAGCTGTCTGATCGGATGCCGAAATCGGAACCTGAAATACGGGCTCCCATAGACTTTTCTTCAGGCCATACTGCACGAACGGCCCTGAAGACATCGAGCGGATACCGCATCCTGGCTTCGAGACTTCCACCATATTCATCCGATCGCTGATTGCTCACGGCGGAGAGGAATGTGTGGAGGAGGTATCCGTGCGCATAATGGAGTTCGAGAACGTCAACACCGGCACGGTCCGCCCGCACGGCGCTCTGCACGAAATCGCTCTTGATTGTCTCGAGATCTTGATGGGTAAGCGGATCAGGTTGCGGAAACTCATCTGAATAGGCGAGCGCCGATGGGCCCTTTAGTCGCCAGCCGCCATCGGACTCGGAGATGGTGTCGCCCGATCCGAATGCGACATCATTGTCCCACGGCTTACGCTGACTGCCTTTCCGGCCAGCATGAAACAGCTGTATGCCGAGCTTCGCCTGACTGTGAGCACGGACGAAAGTCGCGACGCGTTCTATGCCATCTTGGTGCCGATCATTAAAGAGGCAGAGGTCACCTTCTGAGATTCGTCCGTCAGGTGAGACCGCGGTCCCTTCCAGAAAGATCAGCCCCGGATTCGCGACGGCGAACTGACCAATATGCATGATGTGCCAATCGTTCGCTGCGCCATCGTCAGCGCTGTACTGGCACATTGGAGACACGACGATGCGGTTCTGCAGCTTTACGTTGCCCAGCTTAAGTGGGGAGAAAAGGGCAGCGGTCATGCGATGGCCTCGTTCTTCTGTCGCAGGTTCATTTCAGTCATGGAGCCAAGTCTGGACCGTGCACCCCCGATCCATCGGACGAGGTCGTAGATATCGAATGCCAGGCAGACGACCACAAACCCAAGAAGCGTGGCCGTATAGAGATAAAGGGGGCCATTCGAATCGAGGGAAAGCTGAGGGGCGAACGCATCGCTCCACAGACGGCCGCTCAAATAGACGACCAGGGGTGTCCAGGTGATCAGGTGCCCGACGCCAAGAAGGCGCGTCAGTCCCCGTTCGACGATCATGATGGCAAGAAGCAGGGGCATTGTCGCCAAGTAGGCGATCAGCGAAACCTTCGCGATATCAGATGGCCAGAAGTAGAAGGCGGCGAGGAATGCGCCATTCAGAGCGAACAGCCAGTATTTCACCCATGTCTTGATTCCCAGCCATGAATGCCCAAGCGCCGCCAGTCGAGACAAGTCCGCAGGCAGATAATCTGGATGTTCAGGCCTCTTCTCGAAAACGAGGGAAGGGAGACCCGCGCCTGTTGCCTCGGCGTATGTCCACAGCTGCGCAAGGCCGATCAGTGCGACGATGACGCCGACAACAATAGTGAGGATGGCCCCCGACGTGGTCGTAATGAGGCCGGGCGCAAGGAGGAGATAAAGCGACGCAAGAAACCATAGGAGGTCACCTGCTGAGAAGTAGTAGACTTCGAGGTGGCGGATCGAGCGGCGGATTGACGCCCAGACAAGGTGTACGGAATGGAGCACGAGCAACGCGCCGACCACCCGTAGCCAGATCTCGGGGAAGCCGCCAAGAAACTGACTTGTGGCCTTGCTAGCGAAAACGAAAAGCAAACCAAACGCTGCGCAGGTCAGAGCGTTCAGCCGTAGCGTGAACCGTAGCGGCTGCATCATTGACGAACCTAATTTGTAAACCTAGGTTACAAATTACGCGCTCAGCCAATTATGTCAACCGGGTTTACGAAAATGGCCGCCGACTTCGATGTAACACTGCAACCGCTCGGGCAGGCATTGATTCAGGCGCACCAGTGGCTTTCCACCAGCCTGTTGAATCTGATGCATGAGCGTGGCCACCGGGAGCTGACGAGCGCTCATCTCACCTTCTTCAATAGTCTGAACTGCGGGATGACCCATGCTTCCGATGTGGCCAGACGGATGGGGATTACTCGACAGGCCGTTTACAAAGTCACGCGGGAGCTGCAGAGGCTTGGCATTCTCGACCTTGTCGATGATCCCGAGGACGGGCGCCAGAAAATCATCTCAATGACAAAGCGCGGCGAACAGATCGCGCTTGATGCGCGAGAGTGTCTTGAACGGGTGGAAGCGCAACTCGCCGACCAGATCGGGCGGCGCAATCTCGAAGTGGTGCGAGCCGCGCTCGCCAAGGACTGGGGCCCTGTCATCGAGAGGGGCGACTGACGGGCGGGATCGAGAAGGCGCGGGCAGGCGAATCCTCGTCCCCACAGTTACAAGTGTGTACGTCAGATCATCATGCGGGCTGGAATTCGGGTTGACGCTCGTATCAGACTCCATAAATTGACGGTGTCAATTTATGGAGTCTGCCGCATGAAGACCTTATTCGTTCTGAGCGTTACTCTGGCTGCGTCCGGTTCGGCCGCGCTCGCGCAAGAGGCCTATGTCGAGTTGAAAGGCGGGGCCATCTTCGCGCCGGACCTCGAATATACATTCACCAGCGATACGCTGGGACCGATTGTCCGGATCGATGGTGCGTTTGAGACCGATACGGGATACTTTGTTGGCGCGGCCTTTGGATATGACTTCTCGGGTCCGATGCGGATAGAAGGTGAGGCTGCCTATCGAGATCTCGACGCTGAGCCGATAGCGACGATTGGCGGGATTGCGGATCTACCGGATCCGAATTCCTGGGCTTTCATGGCGAATAGCTATTACGATTTCTCTCTCGGCGGTGCGATCACCCCATATGTCGGCGCTGGCCTTGGTTTGGCTGTGGCGTCCGATTTTTTGGAAGGTGAAGAGGCCACGTCCCTGGCTTTCCAGATCATGCTTGGAGCTGAATATGAACTGACGGATCGTCAGTCTCTCGGTCTGGAGTATCGTTACTTCCACGCCAATGACTTCGATATTGAGGTCTCGGTCCCCGGAGGCATCGAGTCGCTCGAAGCGGAGCATCGTTCGAGCGGTATTATCGTGAGCTGGCGGGTTTCATTTCCTTAGGGACCCTCGTTCGCCGAATAGCGGCTTCGGCGCACTGGGTCGGCGAGTCGGTTCACAAGCGATCAGATTTTCCACGGTCTGGCGACACACTGTGAGATGTTTGAATGCAACTGCCGACCCTGAAGCCGGGCCGCGCCAGCTTTTCCGCGACCCATGCGCGAACATTGTCTTCAAGCTGTGTAAGCGGCATTGCGCCGCCGCACAGGACGACATTGTGAAACTCGCGCACATCAAATCGAGACCCGAGTTCGCGGCTCGCGATTTGTCGTAGTTTTATAAAGCTCTGCATCCCAATCATATATGCGGTTGCTTGCCCCGGAGCGACAAAATACCGGCGTACTTCAGAACGCGCCTGATGCTCCTGCATTGGTGTGTTTTCAAGAAAGTAGTCGACGGCTTCGTCCTCGGTCCAGCCATTGATATGGATTCCGGTATCGACAACCAGCCGGACCGCGCGCCACATTTCGGAGGATAATCGGCCAAAGTCGGAATAAGGGTCGTCATACCCGCCGAGTTCGAGCGCGATTCTTTCTGCGTACAGCGCCCAGCCTTCTCCATAGGAAGTGTAAAAGAGCTGAGTGCGAAACTTCGGAATGTCCGTGAGTGACTGTGCGATCGACGACTGCAAGTGATGCCCGGGTATGCTCTCATGGTAGGTGACGGCCTCCAAAAAGGGATTTGGCATCAACAACATGTCCGAAAGATGAATATAAAAAATACCGGGGCGAGAACCGTCCGGAGCAGCCGCGACGTAATGTTGTGGCCCGCCAGGTATTTCTCGAAATGACGGCACGCGCCTTACTTCGAGATCGAAGGGAGGCATCATGTCGAACGCGTCGGGAAGCCGCTCGGACATTCGATCGATGTATTGCTCGGCCTGTTCAAGATAGGCGAGCCGCCCCTCGTCATCATTCGGATAGAAAAAATTGCCGTCGCTGCGGACAAACACGAAAAACTCGCTAACCGACCCGTTAAAATTAACTTGCTCGAGAACGGCCTCCATCTCAGAGCGAAGGCGCGCGACGTGGGCCAGTCCGAGCTGATGGATTTCTGCTGGAGTGAATGCCTGTCCGTTAGCCGACTTCAATCTGTGCGCATAGAATGCTTCACCGTCCGGCAGGGAGGCGGCGCCAAGAGGGCTTCGTGATGCGTTCGCTATATCGGTCTGTAGCCAGTCGATATACTCTCGAACCGCAACGCCGAAATCATCAGTCAGAGCCTCGCGAAGCTCGCTGGTCAAAGAGGCGGCTTGGTCGCTTGCGATGATGTCGTTGTCGAGCAGGAAGCTGATCTTCCGTAGACCGTCCGACCAGAGTGGAGCCGCATCGGGTCCTGAGAAAGGTTCGCCCTCGACCTGCTGCTGCGCGAGGTCAATCGCGCCGCGATAGGCGAATATCGGCGGTCTAATTCCCATCTCTGCTGAGGCCTGGGCACGATTGAGCGACTGGCGGATGGCCTGGGCGCTGAGCCGCACACGAAGGATATAGCTTTGCATATCCTCAGGCGTTTCAACCTTGTGCTGCGATATCAGGAAATTGGGTATGCTCGAGAACGGACCGCCGAACTGGCTGAACGAATAATAGTGGTGGCGGAACTCGAAAGCTTCCTCGGCCTCATGGTAGGCGTGGATGAATAGATCAAACGAAACCTGCTCGGAGCGGCTTAACGAGGTTCGGTCATAGCATTTGCGCATGGTCGCCACGCTTTGCCTGCGCGCATTGAGAATGCGGGCCTCTCCGGCGATCGAATAATCGTCGAGGTCGCTGTAGCCAGCTCTGATGCCGAGGCGCGTTGCGAGCATCGGGCGAAAGGTCAGGTACTCCTGCCACCACTCTTCGAAGAAGGTTTCGATGTCAGAAGGACATTCTGTTCCACGCGGCATTTGCGCGTCCGCAGGCTTCACCAGCCATGCGGCTGCCAAGCAGAACAGTAAAGCACCTATGATGCGTCGTGCGAGTGGCAGTTTATAGGAATGCAGGCGCTGCATCGCTTGTTCGTTGCGGTTTCTTCGCACGAGAATTCATAGAGCCAAGGGCAGAGCGAGGTGACGCTCATACATCATGTCCCGGTGGTCGAGGAGGACAGGGGCGAGGCTATCCCGCGTGGCTTCGTCGATCATGCCGAACGCCATCCTGGTCGCCGGAGGCATTGCGCAATGTTCCTCGGGCAGAGGAGCAAAGAGCGCCATTGAGACGGCGCTGTAGATATCGAGCGCTGTGGGCGTGTCGCCAATATAGTACGGCAGGCCGACCGATTTCTGGCGTGTCAGCATGCTGGAGAAAAGATGCAATAGTTCAATGATGCGGTTGTGTCCGCGCGGGATGTCCTGCGCGGCATAACGATATTTGCTTGCGATATAGTCGGCGTGGTCCCTGGTTGGGCCTTGCATTTGCTTGCCGCCATGAACCAGCTGCAGCCGCCTCAGCCAGCAGAGGCCGTCCTGGCCCATAAACTCGTGTGCGAGGCCGAGCATCAAGGCGCGTGTTTCCGCATCTTCCGGAACAAGCTTCGGCTCGCCGGAATGGTGTTCGGCGAAGAGCAGAATATCAATCCAGGCCGACCGGAAAGGTTCATCATTGTAGACGAGAGCCGGCGCATTGTGACATCCGGTCCAGCCCTGCAATTCGGGGTCTCCCGGCGAATGGCGAACCGCTTTCCAGTCGATGCGTTTTATATGCAGGATACCTTTTGCGGCCTCGCTCCAAGGGCTGGGTATCCCACTGATGACAGACATGCGGACACCTCCGGCGGTCCGAGCGTCTTTAAGATCTACATATTCAAATGACATGTTGATTATTCCTATGCTGTAGGTGTGCCGTCGTGCATGGATGCGGGCGGAAGATGGTCATGATGTCAGGCGGCGCGAGGTGCCGTGCGTCGATGTTGGAGAAGCAGCCCTGCGACCAGACCAACAGAAATCAGACCCACAACTCCGATTGCCGGATTGACGCCAAGCACAAGGAGCTCCGAGCCGTCTGGATGGGCCATGCTGCCGCCATAGGCCTGCTGGGCGAGGTAGGCGAACACGAAGCCGCCGCCGATCGCCAGTGAGATCAGTGCGGCAATGCCCGAATTTTGCCTGCGCCAGGAGAGCCACAGCGCGAGAAGTGACAGCGTCGCATTGGTCGCCAATTGCCAGACCTCGTGCAGCTTCGCATGAGCGGGCCATTCGGGGTTGAACACATGTGACGGACCGACCTCGAGCACAGGCACAATGAGGACAAAAACGAGCGCGTTGGCAGTGATCAGTATTCTCAGGAGCATGGCGATTCCGAAATTGACGCTGTCAATATGACTCGTTCGCCGGTATTTTGTCAATTTACAAATCACGGGAACGCGTGCGAAATCGAGAGATGTCGACGAAAAAACAAACGCCCTTTCACCATGGAAATCTGAGAGAAGCCTTGTTGATTGCCTCTCTGGATATCCTCGATGAGACAGGTCCGGACGCGATCACGATCCGCGAAGTCGCGAGGCGGGCCGGGGTGTCGCATGCCGCGCCTGTGAACCATTTCAAGGATCGTGAAGCTTTGCTGACGGAAGTGGCGGCGACGCTTTTTCATGATCTTAAGAGCGAAATTGGCAAAGCGCTGAGTAAAGACAAAAAAGCTCCTGCCGAGCGGGCGAAGGCATTTGCTGACGGGCTGATCAGGTATGGTCTCAAAAATCCGAATCGCTATCGCATGCTTTGGCGGCGCGACCTGGTCGACACCGAAGATGCGCGGCTCACGCGGGCCATGGATGGAATCTACGATGATCTGATCGGCGAAATTGCGAAGAGCCGAAAGCAGCGCGGTTTCGATGACGACACGATCGCGATCGGCTTGTGGTCGATGGCGCACGGGTATGTATCCATGCGCCTCGACGGAAATTTTGATGCCGCGAAGGACAAGGTAACGGGCGAAGCGCGTCAGGATGCGATGCTCAGCCTATTTCTGAAGGCGCTGAGCTAGGCCTTCAGTAGTTCAATGCGAGACGTCCGAAGATCCGGAACGTTGCTTGGTCGCACCGGGGCGAAAACCGGATTTCACTTTTTCGCCCGGCGCTATAGGCGCCGCGCCCTCAGAATCTGTCTTTTATCCAGTCTGAAATCACTTCAAGCGCCATTGGCGAGAAGGTCTCCTCTATCTGTTCATACTCCTGGATCCCGCCGGTCTTTGCTGTCTGAAACATGTGATTGAGGTCTTCCAGTTCCATGACGGTGGCGTCGGCGTTGCCGGCGAGCGCTATTCTTATGCCTTCGAGGTTGGCCGTTGAAGGTACCTGCCAGTCTAGGCTGCCGCCCAAAGCGAGTACCGGAATGTCAACGGCGCTGAGAACGGCGTCGGCATCGTATTTTAGGAGAAACCGGAACCAGTCTCTGGTCAGTTGCTGAACAAGCATTTCTTTCTGCTCGACGCCGGCGCCAAAGGCCGCGAGCGTTGCGTCAGTCATCAGGGCTCGGACGGCTTGTTCGGCATCGGCTCTTGAGTCCGCACTTTTTATAGCTTTGTATACGGCGCGCACGAGCGGCTCCGTTGCGATCACGGCTGCCTCAGGCAAGCCCTGAAGCGCAGCCATGCTACGGCGTTGCGCAAGCTGGATCTCAACGAAATCCTGGCCCGGCGCGGCGAGAAGCACGAGAAAGTCGATATCATCGTTTTCCAAAGCCGCGAGAGGCGCAACGACGCCGCCTTCACTGTGCCCCATCAAGCCGATTGCATCGGGCCTGATATCTGATCTGCTTAACAGGAAGGATACGGCGGCGTTTGCGTCGGTAGCGAAGTCAGCGGATGTCGCCGAGGCGAAATCACCGGTCGATCCGGCGACTCCCCGATCATCATAGCGGAGGACAGCGATACCTGACGATGTCAGCTGATCGGCGATGACGGCAAACGGCTTGTGTCCATAAAGCGTCTGGTCTCTGTCCTGAGGGCCAGAACCCGTGATAAGGATCACCGCTGGAAACGGTCCGTCGCCCGCGGGAACTGTCAGGGTTCCGCTTAAGGTGACGCCTGGCGCTGCCGGGTTATCGAAGGACACCTCTTCAACATTGTAGCCGAAAGGCGGCGTCGGGTGTTGCGGTCGCTTGGGCTGAGCGGGAGCATCCTGAGCGGCGGCTTTGACTATACGGACGAATGTCACTTCCGCGTCCGGACGTCCAGGCAAAGTCCAGGAGCCGGTCATGCTCTCGCCGTCGTTTGACAGCGTTGCGTCATATTCCACGCCTGTTGCGGGAACCCGGAATCGAACGCGGTTTCCGTCGCGCGACAGATCGGCGATGGGAACATTCCGAATGCCGAAGGACGGCGAATCGAATGTCGCGTTCGTGCCTTGCAGCTGAGTTTCTATGCGAACGATGAATCTGATTTCGCGGCCGCCGCGATCGACAGCGCCCTCCCAGGTCCCGTCAAGCCCCTCGATGATAGGCTTCGCGGCCGGCGGACCCTTGCGTAGAACAAGCGGCAGCGTCACTCCCGATTGGGACCACTCGCCCGTCCAGGCGAGTTCATCTGCGGACCACACGCCGCTATAGGCGGATGACAATTGGGGAACGGAGAATCCCAACGAGGAATCGTCCTTTTCAATGTTTTCCAGCGGCTGAACGGGAGACCCAACCTGATCGGGTGTTTCCAGCGTCCCGGTATAGTTGCCGTCAGCCGCCTCAGCGAAGTTGACAACGACCGTTATCCGGTTCTGCCCGGCGATGATCTGTCCGCTCCACGTTCCGGGCAAATCGTGCTCGCCCGGGCCCGCCGCGCATGCGGTCAGGCCCATAAGGCAACTCCACAGCACAAGGAAAAAATGACGCATGATGTCCTCCTGAGACAAAGCTATAGCGGTCGGTCTCGACTAGACCGTTGTTTCGGCGATTTGAATTCGGTTGATCGAGACCCTGAGGGGCGGCTGTCTCGGCTTAGCGCCGCGTCCGGTGGATGGCGAAATGCAGGACGGAGTAGATGAGGCCAGCGCCCGCAAACACAAATGGCAGGGCAGCGCTCTCATCGACGCCAAGTGCTGGTGCAATCCAGGCGTTCACGAAAGGAACGGCAAGAAAAAGACCGGCGCCGAGGATTGCGAACATCAGGATATTTACGCGGTTCATTTGGCGCCGTCTCGAAGCAAGATGGTTTGCGCCGCTGTGAGGTCAGCGCTGACCGGTGCGTATGGCTGCGCCGTGAACCGGTAGGCTGAGATCGCTGCGAGGCATGTGACGCCCGCCGCCATCGCCAGTCCGTTGGAGAGGTCGACCGGAAAGACCATCCAGACAAGCATCGTAAAGAGGCCGGTGACAAACAGGGCGGTTCCGGAGAAGCGGTTCATTCTGTTGCTAAGAACGCCCGTGAGGCCCGCGCTCAACGGCGCAATGGACTTTGGACGCGCATTGCCAACAAGCATAAGGCCGAATGCGAACACAAGTCCGGAGGCGCGAAGCAGCAATTCAGAGCCGCTCGCGACCGTCTTGTTAAGCAACATGACGCCCATCGCGAAGAGGATCAAAGCCGCCGCCGCTGACAATTCGAGGCGTATCGTCTCCGGCAGTCGCCGCGCGCCGCCACCGCTTCCCCCAACTGCCTTGCAGGCAAGGACCAGCCCATAGAGGACCGGCATCGTCACCATCCCCGCAAGCCAGTGCAGGCCGTGGCGTGGATCAAGAAACCAATTTGCCGCGCCGAGCAGAAATGCGCCGACGATCATAAAGTGCAGCGTGTTCGTACTTGCCAATGCTCTGGTCATGAGTGTGCGCTCCGTTCCAATCCGTTTACGGTTGATTTTTGGCTGTCGTTTGCGTGAATTCCGATGCTGAACAGTTCGGCGAATGTCGTCAGCGCGTCTTCGAGGACGGACAGTTTCAACTGGTAGAATACCTGTTTGCCGACTTTCTCGGATCCGATGAGATCGGCTTCGCGCAGAATGGAAAAATGCGCAGACATGGTGGACTTCGACACTGAGAAGCGGTCCGCAATCTCTCCTGCCGTAAGTGGCCCGCTTTTCAGCATCTGAAGCACTTTCCGTCGGGAGGGGTCCGACAACGCTTTGAAAACCTTGTTCGTCATTCGATATTTCGCCAAATCTCGAACTGTTGTGACGCAAGTTCAGCCTTGCAAGGGGGTCCGATAGCGCTTAAAGTTGACGCTGTCAATACTATATTGAACTCTGACGAAGGCGAGAGACCGTGAAGATCAAAGGCAAAGCAACCGCCCTGGCCGGGTTTGCGGTCATTCTGTTTGGCGCCTATCAGCAGGGTAAGACAGATGACCCGGAGGATCGTTCGGAGGCGATCGTCTCGTCAGAGTTTGGCTCGAAAGAAACACCCGGCTGGCGGCATTATGGAGGCAGCCTGCGCGGCGACCGGTTTGCGGCCGACGTGGCGATCAGTCCGGATACTGTATCGGCTATGAGGCAGGCCTGGGTGTTTCGGACAGGCGACGCCACGGCTGAAGCGGACCGTTATGGCGCTTCATCCAAATTCAAGGCGACACCTGTGCTTTTTGGAGGAGCGCTGTATTTCTCGACAGGCTTCAACCGCGTCTTTGCAGTCGATGCTGCGACCGGGCGGGAAGTCTGGCGATATGACCCCGAAATCGATTTCAGCATTGAGTATTCACAGGCCTACACCTCGCGCGGTGTAGCTGTGTGGTCCGGCAGCGCCGGGTCTTCTGAGTTGTGCATGTCGCGCGTCTTTCTAGGCACGCTCGATGCGAGGCTCATCGCACTGGATGCGCGAACAGGGGAGCCTTGCATTGATTTCGGGCGACGCGGTGAGGTTGACCTCGCCAAAGGGATAAGGAGGGTTCGGCGCGGAGAGTATTCTGTCACATCACCGCCTACCATTGTAGGCGATCTCGTCATTGTCGGCTCTGCGATTGGCGATAACGGAGGCACAGACTTGGAGGAAGGCGCTGTGCGCGCCTTTGATGCGCGAAGCGGCCAACTTCGATGGCGTTTCGACCCCATTCTGCAGGGTGCGGATAAAGATACAGACGACCCGTGGCCGCTTGGCTCGCGGCAAAGAACAGGCGGCGCCAATGTGTGGTCGGTCATGGCGGCTGACGCTGAACGCGACCTCGTTTTCCTTCCGACGACATCGCCGTCGCCGGACTTTTACGGCGGCGAGCGTCCTGGAGACAATGTTCACGCCAATTCCATCGTCGCGCTCAAGGCTTCAACTGGCGAGGTGGTATGGAGCTATCAGCTCGTTCGCCACGATCTGTGGGACTATGATGTCGCAGCGCAGCCCCTGTTGATTGATCTTCCGGTCGATGGGGCGACACGGCCCGCCGTGGTGATTGCGACGAAGATGGGCTTTGTCTTCGTCCTGGACCGGGAAACTGGCGAACCGCTTTTGCCCGTTGAAGACCGTCTGACGCCGGCGTCGGACGTGCCTGGCGAGAGCGCGGCGTTGAGCCAGCCTTTTCCGTCCATCCGGCTGCACCCCTATGAACGGGATGATCTGGAGTTCTGGCACCGCGACGACGCCCATCGCATGGCGTGCGAGGCCATGCTCGAGGGAGTTACGTATAACGGTGTCTTCACGCCTCCGAGCCTAGAAGGCGCCCTGCTTTTTCCGGGCAATCCGGGCGGCGTGAACTGGGGCTCCATGGCCGCCGATCCGGGCAACGGCGTCGGCCTCGTCGCCGTCAACCGATGGCCGACGGTTGTCAAACTCATCCCGCGTGAGGACTACCGGCGGCTCGCGAGAGACGGTCGTCTGAACGGCGTGGAAGCGGAGTACACTGAGCAGGACGGGACGCCCTACGGAATGGCGCGCTTTGAACTCTATGATCGCAGCAACGGACTTCCTTGTATCAAAGGGCCATGGTCGACACTGGTCGCGGTCGATCTGGCGACAGGACGGACGCTGTGGGAGAAGCCCGTAGGCGCGCCTGAGAGCCTGCTCGTAGATGAGGAAACGCGGGATTGGGGCTATTTTGCCCGTGGCGGACCTTTGATCACGCGAGGCGGTGTTGTGTTTTTGGCGACGCCGTTCGACTTTAAACTGTCCGCGTTCGATCTGAGCAGTGGCGAACAGCTGTGGGCGGCGGATTTGCCGGCGCAACCGGGGGCTACCCCGATGGCCTACTCGCTCGATGGAGCGGGCTATGTTGTCGTCGCCGCAGGCGGAGACTTGCGCGAAGGCGGTGGACGCGGAGACTATCTCGTCGCATTTCGTCTTGGCCCCCCGAGTTCCGGAGAAGGCCGGCCGCGATGACCGGAAACCTCCATAAACAGACGACCAGCCGGCTCGCCGGCGGCAATCGGCTCCGTCGGTGGCGCGACCTTAAGTTAGTTTTTTTGGTCGAGGCCGGCGCGGCGATCGCCGCCGGATTTCCATTTGTCGTGGCTCTCGGCTATCCGGATTATGATCATGCCAGTCAGTTCATCAGTGAGCTGGGCGCGGTTGGGAGCCCCGTCGCGTTGATTGCGCGTATTGCTGGATTCCTGCCCGCAGGATTGTTTTTGTGTGCAGGGCTTGGTCTTGTCGCCGTTGACCGTAGATTATCTGTAGCGGGAAGATTGGGAGCGCTTGGCCTAATCCTTTTTGCCGCCGGATATCTTGTCGCGGTCGTCGTTCCGTGTGACGCCGGATGTCCGTTGGAGGGGGGCAGTGTCCGCCAGAACATACATAATGCACTCGGTTCCCTCGGATACTTTGTCGCGCCGCTTGCCCTCATCCTGATCGGGGCATCGTTTCTGACCCGGCGACACATCGCGCTCGCTTCGGGCTTTTTCTCTTTGGCGCTTGCCGCACTGACGGGACTGATCTTGCTTGCTCTGACAGCCGGTCCTCCAGGCCTTGCCCAGCGCGGACTGGAGTACGCCGTGCTCCTTGGATGTGTCGCCCTTGTGCGGACGCGTTCAGAACTGAGCGCAGACAAGGTCCGGCTGTTGCGAGAAGGTGAATCAAGCAGCGAAACTCACAGCGGCGCCGGTAGGGGATAACGAAGGATGATACAGATTGAAAAGATCGATCTTCGCGCGGCGGCGGAGAAATTGTCTGCATACTGGACGCAGGAGATGCTTGGCAGTGCGAACGGATCCTTGTTCAAGGTCGTGCGCGGCAAAGACGCCACCAACTGGCACGCGCATAGTGACGAAGACGAGGTTTTTCTCGTTTTGCAGGGGGAGCTAGTTGTCCAACTGCGAGATCGTGATGTGCAATTAAAGCAGGGCGAACTTTTCATCGTGCCGAGCGGTGTCGAGCATTGTCCGAAGGCCGCGAACGGGGAGGATGTGCTGCTGCTTGTCATCGGTAAGAGCGTCACATCCACCCGCGAAGGGGGCAAGCCGGAGTGGAGTTTTGAATAATGCGTGCTTCGGCTCTGATGTCCCGCGTCAATTAATGTTCGGGCGGATAAGCGATGACCGCACGTCAGAGTCGTGACCGCAAGCGACGCGCCTTTATTAACGCCACACTGGTTTGTGTCGGCTCCGGACTGATTTTCGGTTTCAGCTGGTACTTTTTTCGCGATTCCGATTTGCGGAGTGCTCGGACGTTCCTGGTTGGAGCGAGCTTCGGAAGTTATGTCGGATTTGCCGTTCTTCCTCATCTTGCACCAAAGACATATCGATCGCGGCCAGGCGTATGCGCAGCAATCGCTGCTGTATCGACGGGAGTAATTTCTGCGGCCTACGGACTTTCTCCGGGACTTTCGATACTGCTGACACTGGCGGCCGGCCTCTTAGGGTATGCCGCCCCGTGGTGGGTCAAACATGTGCAGCTTTAGTTTTGGTACGACAGAAACGCTGGCGCGGACGCAATTGTTGACGGACTCTCCTTTCAAATGAGGGACCAATCGGGGCTCAGGTCAGCTGAACCAAGCAGTTAATACGAAGCTGGTTAAAAAGAGGCGTGAAGACCACCGCGCAACCGCATTAGGTTTTTGAACAGTAAGTTCGACTACCGCGTAACGAAGCATGCGTCCGCCGCTGATGAACAATACGATCAAGATCAGCTCGGCGGACTCAAAGCCGATCCTGTCGCCTTCACGTAGGAACAGTGCCCAGATTTCGAATGCTAACAGGCCACATATAGCAATGAACAAGGACAGCATCCCCAATAACAGCGGGATCATGCGGACCTTGTGCGAAATCTCCTGTTCATTCACCAGCGGACCCCGGCAACCAACCCAGTTAGGGCAGGCCTCTTCGACTGCCCTATACTCGGGTTCATTCGGGCGCGATCCAGTCTGCGTTCGGATCGCCAACAACGGTGTATCTATTGACGAAAGCAAGGATCGGCGGCGGGATTGAATCGCTCCGCGCGCCGCCGAGATGCTGCGCAAGAAATGCTTCAGTCAGAAATACATAGGACTGCCGCATGCCCGGGCTCTCAAGGTCGTGACCGGAATCCGGGTCAAGCAGGAACGTTACATCGGTCCCAAGCGCCGCGAGCTTCTCAGCATAAGACTTGAGATCCTCGGACGGTACGAGTTCGTCATTTCCTCCGCCGAACATCAGAACGCTACCTTCAATTTTCTCGGCGGATGAGCGGGGTGAGTTTTCACCGAGTCGGATGAAATACTCGTCTGATTCCACGTCTACGCCGTCGAGGCGCAATCTGTTCCGACGGGGCAATTTAGTGTTTGGGTCTTCGCCTGATGCGGCCGCCAGGAGAGATGGGCCGATGTCTGCAGGACCGCTCTCTGATATCGCCACAGAGAATAGGTCGCTGCTTCGCACGAGGCCGACATATGCGGCGTACCCTCCAAAAGAGTGTCCTGTGATCGCAGCTGGAGCATCGACCCCGATGCCTAGTTTACGAAGGGCAATCACACCGTCGACGATATCTTGATGAACTCGGCCGTCGAGGCCGAAGTCCGCTTCGGCGGCCGCGCGGAACGCACGGCCATAGCCTGTCGACCCTCTGAAATTGGGCTCAAAGACCACATAGCCGCGATTTGCCCAAATCTGGACGATGGGATCATATTCGTTTCGCGAACGGGCCCAAGGGCCTCCGTGAACCCTGACCACTATGGGAGTTATGCTGAGGTCTCTGCCTGGCGGGATTGTCAGATAGCCGTGAATAACGAGACCGTCTGAGGCTGCATAAGAGAACGGGGTCTTCGGAAGAAACGGCAATTGTTCCTGCGCGTTGGAGCTTGCTTCCTGGAAGAGCTTCTCCACTCTCGCTTCGCCGACATTCACATAGTAATAATCGGGAGCGGCCATGGATGCGTCGCCGACGGACAAGAGGTATGTTTGCGAAGACGTGTCTCCCTGGAATTCCACGGTCATAAGGTCGAGTTTTTCGATTTCATTGTACAGTATTTCATTTAGTCTTGTGTCGCCGAATACGTAGCCGCCCGGGCTGTGTGCGAAACCAAGAAAGAGTGGAGCCTGACGGTCGTCATCCCATTCCAAGCTTACAAGGTCGCCGATGCCCCGGGGATCAACAATGCGCGCGCTTATTCGATCAGCATCGGGATCAAGTGTAACCAATCCGCGCAAGTCCCCGCCCAAATCGCTCATCATCACAAGGCGGCCATCCCTGTCGCTCGTCACCAGCTCGCAAACATCGATAGCGTCGCACTCCATGATTTCCTCGACGCCATCGTCGCTAACTAGAAATACAGTTTGTGCCTCGTCGATTACCTGCTTGACATAGCTCAAACGACCGCTTGGAGAGAAGGCTTGCCCCGTAATAGGGAAGTCACTCTGAAGTATTTTTTTCTCACTGCCGTCTGTGCCAATCAGTGAAATGGTGGTTTTGTCGTGTGACTGCGCTCTGATGAACAGCGACAGGTCGACTGGGTGAGCTTGTAAGGCTTCGATTTCAACATTCTGGGGCTTTCTCAATATCGCGCTGAACGCCGACGTCTTTAAATCGTAGAAAAGAATGCTTTCCCGAGCGTCCACGAAGAAGCCAGACGAATCTGCAGCCCATAGGAACTTCGTCCCCCGTCCCCCGTCGCCGATACGGATTGTATCTTTGGTCGTTGTATCAAGTAGATAGACGCCGCCGCCACGTTCTTCGCGCTGAATATAGGCCACGTGTTTACCGTCGGGAGAAAGCGAAAGCGCACCTCTGGTCTGACCGCCGAAAAATACTCGCAGGTCCGCTTTCGGTTTGGGCGAGGCGCTCTGATACTTGGCTAGATCAAGAGAAGTATAACTGCCGCTATTGCGTTTGCCTTCGCTAGTGGAAGCGCAGCCTGCGATGGCTAGAAGAGCAAGAGCCATCAATCCGCATCCAATATATTTGCAATTGATGCCCATCGCCGCACTCCCATATATTGACAACGTCAATATATGGGAGTGGCTATTGATTGACAAGCATCGAAAGCGGCTTGTCGGAGCGTGCTTATCACCGAACGGAACCCACCAACTTCAAAGGCAGAACGCCCATAGCGGTGGGTGTCAGACTGAGCCAAACCAGTGTTGGGATAGAGGCAATGTGCTGCAAGAATTTGTTCACAATACCTCTCGAGAAGTGATATTGATGGCGTCAATAAGGGCGCGAGGGTGAAGAGGGTATGGAAGCAGCTCGACGGTTCGCTGAATGGAGGCGTTCTATTCTCCGAGGCCGATTGAAGGTCCGCAGCTGGAAGCGAGGCGGACGACGCTGTCTTCATAGGTCCGGGTTGATATCGCAGCGCATCATAAGGGATAGATTGCTAGGCGGACTTGCGATCGTGCTGGCGTTCACAACTATATCCTGCATCTCACAAAATGGCGCCGTTGCTGAAGATGCGGCACGCGATGATCTCGTTGCGATTTGTGGCCCCGTCGCTCAAACCGACGAACGTTTCGGACACAAGCAGTGGAAGCCGCTCGAAACACCTCCTGCCGATGCAGATGACTTACGTTCTCTGATGACAGGGGTGCGGGAGGTGGATCCCTATTGGGATCAAGAGCAATGGTTCATCTCTGATGACGACGATGTTCGGCTGTGTGCAATGTCATCTGAAATGCGTCGGAGTTGTCCGGGGCTTTATCGTAGGTGCAAGTCGGATACCTTAGCCACGAGCAGCGGACAGGTGTTCGTAGTCGGCGAGCTGCGAACCTGCTACTGCCAATGATGTCGGCTTTTCAATCGTGTCCCGCGAATACCTACTCTCGCGCAAACACTGCCGCAGTCGTGTCTATCACCGACTCGTCGCCAGTAAGCGAATTGCAAGAGCGCCTATAACGGTCGCCGCGAGAAGCCGTGCGGCTCTGGCGACCCGAGAGTAGCCGGCGACGTGGCGTGAGACCCATGCCGCAGACGTGCCCACGCCCAGATTCACAAGGGTTCCTGATATCGTGAAGAAGAGCCCGAGAAAAATCATCTGAAGCCAAATCTTTCCCGCCGCCGGGTCTGAGAATTGGGGAAGGAAGGCGATGAAAAAGACGCCAACTTTAGGATTGAGAAGATTGATCAAGACGCCGTCGCGGAACACTTTGCCTGCAGACTGTTCTATTGTCGTGTCAGATCCGCCGGTGGGGTCGCCGCGCATGAGTTTGAATGCGAACCAAAGGAGGTAGGCGGCGCCAAGTATTTTCAGGATCGTAAATAAGATGGGGGACAATGCGACCAGAGCGGACACGCCAAATGCGGCAAGCAGGACATGGCCGATGCACCCGGCCCCGATGCCAATTGCCGCGAGTGCTCCGTGCTGCCACCCGCGTTGGGCGCCGACGGTCGCCACATATGCCATGTCTGCGCCGGGCGTCAGATTGAGGGCGAGGGCGGCAATGAGAAAAGGGACCAGGTTCGTCGAGTGAATGATGTCCATAGAAAATCGCTCCCTAGGCGCTGATCGCTGACCATAAAATCCGCGACGCGATGACAAACAGCAGTAGAGCAAACAGCTGCTTCAGCCGCCGCGCATCGAGCGCGTGCGCCACCCGAACGCCATAGGGCGCGACGGCAACCGTGAGGGTGGAGACGAAAGCGAACGCGACAAGATTTACATAACCGAGGGAGAATGGCGGCAGGCCCCCTTCGCCATGACCGGTGATG
>MDSW01054626.1_pt1 | contig 18990 bp, 17 predicted proteins | sample 811171 | NCBI WGS metagenome assembly MDSW01 (sample SAMN05326641, study PRJNA326480) | marine metagenome | isolation source: seawater | place: Atlantic Ocean: North West | collected 2012 | reverse complement strand
ATGACACAAGATAAAAAAATTATTAAAGGTAAATTACTAGGAATAGATAATAGAGGCTCTCTTATGTTAGAAAGTAATAATAAAATTTTAAACTTATATAGTGGGAATATTGTTTTATGATTGTTATGGACATAGGTAATTCTGATACTGTTATTGGCATTTATAAAAAAAAAAAATTATATAAAATATATAGAACAGAAACCAAAAATAAAAATTTTGAAAAAAATATTTTTCAATTTTTTAAAAAAAATATAATTATCAATCTTAAATCAGAAGAAAAAATTTGCGTTATGTCTTCAGTAGTGCCTGCAGTCAATAGGATTATTTTTTTTTTACTAAAAAAATACAGCTTTAAAATAAAGAATATCAATATTAATAATATACCTAAAAAAATTAAATTTAAATATTCTAAAGATCAATTAGGCGCTGATAGAATTGCTAATTCTTTCTCTGGAATGAATAAATATGGAAGTAATTTAATGATTATAGATTTTGGAACTGCTACTACTTTTGATGTAATTAAAAATAATATCTATATAGGAGGTACAATAGCTCCAGGAATATTAGTTTCTCACGAATCATTGATTAAAAAAGCATCTAAATTAAATAAAATTTCAATTAAAAAGACTATTTCAGTAGTAGGAAAAAATACTGAACAATCTATGAGAGCAGGATTTTATTGGGGTTATGTAAATCTTATAAATGGCATTATAAAAAAAATTATAAAAGAAAAACAATATAGACCAAAAATAATTTTGACCGGAGGATTGGCCCAAATATATAAAAAAGAAATAAAATTTAAATCTTATTATGAACCTAATTTGACTTTAGAAGGCTTGTATCTTATTGGCTTACAAAATCATGATTGAAACTCAAAATTCTTTAAATATCTCTTCAGAAGGAATTTATTTTTTATCATTAGGAGGAATAGGAGAGATAGGGGCAAATTGTTACTTATATTGCTGTGATGATAAATGGATTATGATTGATTTAGGCTTATCTTTTGCAGATGAAAAATTTCCAGGTATAGATTTATTATTACCAAAGATTGATTTTATTGAATCTATTTCTAAAAAATTAGAAGCTATAATAATTAGTCATGGACATGAAGATCATTCAGGTGCTGTAGCTTATTTTGCTGATAAAATTAATTGTCCAGTTTACGCAACTGGTTTTACAAGATCATTAATTGAAAATAGATTAAAAGAATTTGGTTTTTTAGATAAGATTGAGATTATAACGATAGAAAATGATAAAGATATTAAATTAAAAAATTTTAATTTAAGTTTTATTTCTACTGTACATTCAATACCTGAACCACATGCAATTTTAATTAAAACAAAATATGGTAATTTACTTCATACGGCAGATTGGAAAATAGATTTTAATCCAACAATAGGTAAACAAATAGATCAAAAACAATTTGAAAAAATTGGCAATGAAGGATTACTTGCTTTAATTGGTGATTCAACTAATGCTGATGTACCTGGTTTTTCAAAATCGGAATTTGAAGTTCGGGAAGAACTTGTTAAAATTTTTTCAAGATATAATAATAGAATTGTAATTACTTGTTTTTCATCAAATATAGAAAGAATGGAAAGCATTTTTATAGCTGCAAAAAAAAATAATAGAAAAGTTGCTTTAGTTGGAAGAAGTATGAAAAAAACTATTGCTGCAGCAATTGAAAATAATATTATTGATGAAAAAATGTCATTTATTACTGAAGATGAAGCATCTTTAATACCAAAAGAAAATTTAGTAGTTATATGCACTGGAAGCCAAGGAGAAAAAAGATCAGCTCTTTTTAGAATAGCCTATAATTCTCATAATAATATATATTTAGAGAAGGATGATTTAGTAATTTTTAGCTCTAAGGATATTCCAGGTAATGAAAAAGCTATTAATAATCTCAAGAATTTACTTTTTGCTCAAAATATTGAAGTCATTACTTCTGAAGATGATTTGGTACATGTTTCGGGCCATGGTTATGCAGAGGAGATAAAAAAAATGTATGAATGGACACGTCCATATATATCTGTACCTGTTCATGGTGAAGCAAAACATTTATTTGCTCATTCTCAGTTAGCCCAATCTAGTCAGGTACCGGTTACTAAGATTTTACAAAATGGCAAATGTTTTAAACTAGCACCTGATAAACCAAAAGAATGCGGATATATCAATACTGGCAAATTAATAGTAGAGGGAAGAAACTTATACGATTCTGAATCAAGTTTTATTAAAGACAGAAGAAAAATTTCTTTTGAAGGAATGGTTTTGATTTCAATCATTATTAATTCAGATTTATCAATAAACAATAAATTTATAATTACTTCTAAAGGACTGCCTGATTATGATGAGACATTATTTGAAAATAATTTTAAAGAATTATTTATTGAAGAATATTTAAAGATGAATGAGAATCAAAAAAATTCTAATGAAATAGTTTCAAATTTACTTAAAAAGTCGATAAGACAATCTTTAAAATCTCAATTATCTAAAAAACCAGATGTAAAATCTCATATAATAAGGTTATAAGAATCTTAATAAAGTCATATTATATAAATATATCTATGTTGATTATGTTTTTTTATTTGTCTTTAAATATAATTTAGGTGTAATAATTATTAATTATGAAATTTTCCAATTTTTTTAGTCCTACTTTAAAACATGTTCCAGCAGAAGCTGAGATTATTTCTCATCAATTAATGATAAGATCAGGAATGGTAAAACAAGCTAGCGCAGGTATATATTCATGGCTGCCTCTTGGTTTAAAAGTTTTAAGAAATATTGAAAATATAGTTAGAGAAGAACAAAATAAAGCTGGTGCTATTGAACTATTAATGCCTACTATTCAATCTGCAGATTTATGGATTAAATCAGGAAGATATAATGAATATGGTAAAGAAATGCTTAGAATCAAGGATAGAAGTGGAAGAGATATTTTGTATGGGCCTACAAATGAAGAATTGATTACAGATATTTTTCAATCATATATAAATTCATACAAAGATCTTCCCAAAAACCTTTATCATATTCAATGGAAATTTAGAGATGAGGTCAGACCAAGATTTGGAGTAATGAGAGGTAGAGAATTTTTAATGAAAGATAACTACTCTTTTGATCTGTCAGAAGAAGATGCAATTATTTCATATAACAAAATGTTTGAAGCCTATATAAAAACTTTTTTACGTTTAGGCTTAATACCTATCTCTTTAAGAGCAGAAACAGGTCCAATCGGGGGTAATCTAAGCCATGAATTTCAAATTTTAGCTAAAACTGGAGAAAGTACTCTTTATTACGATAAAGATTTAGAAAAAATTGATCCTGCAAATATTGATACCAATAAATTACAATCATATTATGCTGCTGTAGATGATCTTCATGATCAAAACAAGTGTCCAATTTCAAAAGATAAGTTAAAAATAGCAAAAGGAATTGAAGTAGGCCATATCTTTTATTTTGGAACAAAATATTCAGAAAAACTAGGTGCTTTTGTTCAAAATAATAAAGGAGAAAATGTACCTGTACATATGGGTTCATATGGCATTGGTATATCAAGATTAGTTGGAGCAATTATTGAGGCTTTTCATGATGATAAAGGGATCATATGGCCTATTGATGTAGCTCCATTTAAAGTCTCAATTATTAATTTAATGATTAATGACCAAAACTGTAAAAAAGTTGGAGATAGTTTGTATAGTTATTTTACCAGCAATAATTTTGAAATTTTATATGATGATAGAGATTGTAGCATTGGAAAAAAATTATCTGATAATGATCTTATTGGAATACCTTATCAAATTATTATTGGAAAAAGAGATGTTAAAGAAAATTTAATTGAATTAAAAATTAGAGAAACAAATGAATCAAAAAAACTTTCTATTGATGAAGCTATTAATTTTTTTAAGAAAACATTGATTTATAAATAATGTTTTTTACTACATATGAAAAATTATTAATTTTACGTTTTCTGTACTCAAAAAAAACTGACGGCTTTATTTCAATTTTTTCGTGGTTTTCTATTATAGGTATAACAATAGGTGTGTCTGCTATAATTATTGTAATGTCTGTAATGAATGGATTTAGGGAGGAAATAACTACAAGACTCTTAGGTATTAATGGTCACATAAATATATACAGCGATTACAATGAAATTTTAAAAAAAGATTTTGATTATTTTGATAAATTAGATAACAAAACTATTGTAACCCCCCTTACTCAAACACAGGCATTATTAATTACTAAAAATTCATCCAAAGGAGTTTTTTTGCGAGGTTATGATATAGATTATCTTTCAGATAATCATTTCGTTAAGAAAAAAATAATTAAAGGTAAAATATTTTCTAAAAACAATGAAATAATAGTAGGTTATGCTCTTGCTAAAAATCTAGGATTAACAATAGATGATAAAATAAAGATTGCTATACCAAAAACTGATAAAACAATTTTTGGAAATATACCTAGATTTAAAACTCTCAAAATTGTTGGATTTTTTGATCTTGGTATGTACGAATATGATGCAAATTTTGTTTTTACTAATTCTGAAATAGCAAATAAATTAATATTAATTAATAATGACAGTTTTAATAAAATTGAAATTTTTCTTGATGATCCAAATCAGGTGGAAACTAGTGAAAAAATAATTAATAAAATTATTATTGATAATAATCTAAAATTTTATACTGAGAATTGGAAAAAAAATAATTCTGCATTAATCAATGCGTTAAATGTTGAAAAAAATGTGATGTTTTTGATTCTTTCCTTAATAATAATAGTAGCATCTATGAATATAATTTCTGGATTGATAATATTTGTTAAAGAAAAAAATAAAGATATAGGTATTTTAAAAACACTTGGACTTACTAATTATAGTCTAATAAAAATTTTTATTTCAATTGGTTTTCTTATTGGCTTTATAGGAACATTCTTTGGTGCATTAGTAGGAATATTATTTTCAATTTATATAAAGTCAATTCAAATGTTTATTGAAAAATTGTTTAATACAAATTTATTTGCTAAAGAAATTTATTATTTATCAAATTTGCCATCTAAATTAATATTTATTGAAGTTTTTTTAGTATTATTAATATCAATTATAATTTGTCTTATTGCAACATCATTTCCAGCGATTAGATCGATTAAAGTAGATCCAATTAACTCCTTAAAAAATGACTAATAAATTAATTACTATTCAAAATTTATCTAAAGAATTTATAATTAATAAAAATAAAACCTGCATACTACAAGATATTAATTTTAAAGTTTATAAAGGAGATGTTATTTCTATTTCTGGTCCCTCTGGTTCAGGTAAATCTACTTTTCTAAATATTTTAGGTTTACTAGACTCTACCTTTACTGGATCTTATGAGTTTTTAAATCACAATGTTAATAGTTTAAAATATAATGAAAAAAATAATATCAGAAATAAATCTATTGGTTTTGTACATCAATTTTTTTATTTAATTCCTGAATTAACAGTATTGGAAAATGTATCATTACCTAATTTAATACTTAACAATAGTATGAAAAAAACTATCAATATTGCTAGAGAAATACTTATAAATTGTGGATTGGAAAATCAAATGTATTCAAAGCCTATTTATTTATCTGGTGGTGAACAACAAAGGGTAGCTATTGCACGAGCTCTAATTAATAATCCAGATTTAATAATAGCTGACGAAATGACTGGAAATTTAGATGAAAAAACTGCAGATACTATATTTGATTTTTTTATGGAAAAAATTTCTTCAAATAACCAAACTCTTATATATGTTACTCATAATTTAAAATATGCTCGTAAGGCTAATAAAGCCTTTGAAATATCAAATAATAAAATTAATCATATTTTATGATAAAACCATTTATTCATCTTAGAACCCAATCATCTTATTCTTTGGCTGAAGGTGCTCTAAAAATTAATAAATTAATTAATCTAGCCAAAAAAAATAATATGCCAGCAATAGCATTAACAGATAATAATAATATGTTTGGCGCTCTGGAATTTGCAATAGAAGCTAGTAATAATGGCATACAGCCAATCATAGGAACAAGTATTAATTTTTTAGATATCCAAAAAAAAAATATTTCTGCACAACTAAATTTTTTAGTTAAAAATGAACAAGGATATAAAAATCTTTTATATTTATCTTCACTATCACATACTGTTGAAAATAGTTCAGTAGGAATTTTTTCAAAAGATTTGCAAAATTATACTGAAGGATTAATCTGTTATATTGGAGGTGAATATAATCCTTTACTAATATTAAAACAGCAAAATAAAGATCATATAATAAAGGAATCTATTAAATTTTTTAGAGAATTATTCCAAGATGATTTTTTATTCGAATTACAAAGAGTTAATGATTCTAAAATTGACGAATTTGAAAATGAATTTGTTAATTATGCTACTGAATTTAGTATACCTTTAATTGCATCAAATAATGTCAAATTTGAGTGTAAAGAAGATTTCTCAGCACATGATGCATTACTTTGTATTGCTCAAAAAGCTACAATTAATCAAACAAATAGAAAAAGTTCAAATCCAGAGTTTTATTTTAAAAATAATGATCAAATGACTAAAATTTTTTCAGATATACCTGAAATTATTGATAACAATTTGTCTATTGCCAAAAAATGTAATTATTATCCTATAGAAATTAATCCAAGATTACCAAAATTTTCAATAGATACCTCAGTTTCAGAATCAGAATTGTTAAATGAAAAATCACTTAGTGGTTTAAAAAATAGACTAATAGAAAATAATATCAAAATATCTGAACCATATAAAAAGAGATTAAAATATGAATTAGATATTATTAATAAAATGGGATTTGCCGGATATTTTTTAATTGTATATGATTTTGTAAATTGGGCAAAAAATAAAAATATAGCTGTTGGCCCAGGAAGAGGGTCTGGTGCAGGAAGTGTTGTTGCGTGGTCTCTTTTAATTACTGATTTAGATCCTTTAAAATATAATTTACTTTTTGAACGTTTTTTAAATCCCGAAAGAGTTTCTATGCCAGATTTTGATATTGATTTTTGTCAAAATAGACGTGATGAGGTTATAGAATATGTAAATAATAAATATGGTAGAGATTCTGTTGCTCATATAATTACTTTTGGAACTTTAGCTTCAAGAGCAGCTTTCAGAGATGTTGGAAGAGTTTTAGAAATACCATATTCTGAAGTTGATCAATTTGCTAAATTAATACCCTATAATCCTGCCAATCCTCTATCTTTAGAAGAATCTATTAATTCAGATAAAAGCTTAAAAGAAATAGTTAATAACGATGAAAGAATTTCAAATGTTGTAGATATCAGTTTAAAATTAGAAGGATTACATAGGCATGCTTCAACACATGCAGCAGGTGTAGTTATTGGAGATAGTAAAATTATTGAAAATGTTCCATTATATAAAGATCCCAACACATCAGTTAATGCAACACAATTTTCAATGAAATATGTTGAAAAGGCAGGGCTAATTAAATTTGATTTTTTAGGATTAACTACATTATCAATTATCCAAGATGCAATTAGTTTAATAAATATAAACAATAATAATTTTAATCTTAATAGTATTCCTATGAATGATATTAAAACATATGAAAATTTAAGTAATGGAGAGAATATAGGAATCTTTCAGCTAGAGAGCAATGGTATGGGAAGTGTTCTTAGACAACTACAACCAAATAAATTTGAAGAAATAATAGCAGTTGTAGCACTTTTTAGACCTGGTCCAATGGATAATATTCCATCTTTTTGTAACAGAAAACATGGAAAAGAGGAAATTGATTATATCCACCCTTTGTTAAAAAATGTTTTAAATGAGACTTATGGAATAATTGTTTATCAGGAACAAGTTATGGAAATAGCTCAAGTTCTCTCTAATTATTCACTAGGCGAAGCCGATTTACTTAGAAGAGCTATGGGTAAAAAAATTCAAAAAGAAATGGATGCTCAAAAAAATCGTTTTATTGAAGGGGCAAAAAAAAATAAAATTCAATATAATGAAGCTTCTAAGATTTTTGACCTAGTAGATAAATTTGCAGGTTATGGTTTTAATAAAAGTCATGCAGCTGGATATGCTCTTTTAGCTTATCAAACTGCATATTTAAAAACTGTATTTCCTTATGAGTTCATGACTGCTACTTTAAATTACTCAATAGATAGGACTGATAGAATTATCTTATTAAAGAAAGAGCTTTCTAGATTAAACATTGAATTTAAAAAACCTGATATAAATTTTTCATTTGCTGAATTTTCAATTGAAGAAGGTAATGGAAATAAATCAATAAGATTTGGTTTAGCAGCTATTAAAGGTGTGGGCATGAAATCTATGCAGTCTTTGGTAGAAGAAAGAAACAAAAATGGACCCTTTGAAGATATTATTGATTTTATGACTAGATTAAAAGGAGAGGTTATAAATAAAAGACAATTAGAAAAATTGATTCAGGCAGGTTGTTTTGATGGAATTGAAACTAACAGAGCAAAGCTCTTTGCAAATGTTACAAATTTTGTAGAAATATTTGGTGGAAATAAAGAAATAAATACAAGTCAATCCTCACTTTTTGAAGATTCAAAGATTAATTTTCTAGATGAAAATTTATTTGAACAAAATATTGAAGTATGGAGCACGGGATTTTTGTTAAAAAGTGAACTTGAAGTTATTGGATTCTATTTTTCGAATCATCCTTTATCTTTTTATCCAAAAAACTACTTTAATCATAATAATATAATCGGTTATGATGAAATAGCTGATAATGTAGAAATTATTAATGCTAAGATAGTAGGTTCAATTTTAGATATTAAAGAAAGATCCAATAAAGATGGAAAAAAATATGCTTTCTTAACTATCTCAACTCTTGACTCACAAGTTGAATTATCGATTTTCAGTGATCGGTTAAGTGAATATCGACACTACATTAAAGAAGGAAATGTTCTTTTGTTTTATATTGATATTTCACGAACTAATGAAAATATCAGACTAATTGTAAGAAAAATTGAAGATTTTGATAAATCATTCCAAGAAAATAAAAAAACAATAAATATTTATTTACAAAAAAATTCAGATTATGATTGTTTAGATTCTATAATTGAAAAATGTGAATTTTCTAAAGAAAAATTATATGTTTATATGAATAAAAATGGAAAATTATTATCATTTGATTTTTCCCAAAAGTATAAGATATCATCATATAAAAATATGGATAAGTTAGCAGATATTAAAAAAATTGATTATTCAATAGAATTTACAGAAAATACTTGAATTTTCATATTTTTTTTAGTAGTTCCCAAATAAATAAAGCTAACACACAGAAAAAACCGGTGTTTTTCTTTCTGTGGAGGTAGAACCGGAGTTAAAAATGAATCTTCCTGAAATTACTATAGAAGAGTTATTAGAATCAGGTGTCCATTTTGGACATAATGTTAGAAGATGGAATCCAAAAATGGAAGAATATATTTTTGGAGTAAGAAATAATATTCATATATTTGATTTAAGAGTTACTGTTCCTTTAATTAATAAAGCACTTGAAAAACTACACGATGTTGTTGCTAAATCAGGTAAAGTACTTTTTGTAGGTACAAAAAAGCAGTGCTCTCTAATTGTAAAAGAAATTGCTACAGAAAATGAGCAGTTTTATATTAATAAGAGATGGTTAGGCGGAACTTTGACTAATTGGAAAACTATTTCAAATTCAATAGGTCGTTTAGATGAATTGGAAAATATTTTAGGTGATGATAAAATTGCTAATAACCTTTCAAAGAAAGAATTATTAGATCTATCTAGAGAAAAAGAAAAGTTACTTTCTAATATAGGAGGTATAAGAAATTTATCAGGAAAACCAGATTTACTAGTTATATTTGATACAGTTAAAGATAAATTAGCAGTTTTAGAAGCTAAAAAGCTTGGAATACCTATCATAGCAATAGCTGACTCCAACTCAGATCCAGAACCTATTGATTTTATAATTCCTGGCAATGATGACGCTATAAGATCTATTAATTTATATGCAAATTATTTTAAAGCCACATTATCTGATGCAAGAGAATTAACTAAAAATATTAAAGATGAAAAAAAAGATGGAGAAGAGAATAAAGAAAAAAATTAATTTTTTTTTAAATTAGGAGAATTTTCTATGAGTAATTTAATGGAAAACATAAAAAATTTAAGAGAGATAACAGGAGCTGGTTTTCTTGATTGCAAAAAAGCTTTAGAAGAAAATAATCTTGATATAGATTTATCAATAGATTTTTTGCGAAAAAAAGGATTGGCAAAAGCAAATAAAAAATCTTCTAGAGAGGCTAAAGAGGGAGCTATTGGAGTTTATTTTAATAATAAAAAAAGTACTATTATTCAAATTAATACTGAGACTGATTTTGCAGCAAAAAATGAAGTTTTTTTAAATTTTATGGATGAAATAGGGAAATATTCGCTAGAAATTCAAAATTTTAATACTTCAGTTAATGAATTTCTAGAATCAGTTCATGATGGAATTAAAGTTTCTGAACATTTTAAAAATATTATTGCAAAAATTGGTGAAAATATAATTTTAACAAAGTTATATATTAATGATCATGAAGAAAATACTTTTACTTATTATGTACATAATACATACAAGAATAATGTTGGTAAAATTGTGACATTATTAACTTATAATGTTGAAGAAAATAACAATGAATCAAAACAATTTGCAAAAAATCTTTGTATGCACATTGCAGCTAGTAAACCACTTGCAATGAATGTCGAAAATCTTGACAAAAATCTTATTAAAAAAGAAAAAGATATTCAATTAGATTTAATTAAATCTAGTGGCAAACCAGAAAATATTATTGAAAAAATTCTTGAAGGTAAAATGAATAAATTTTACTCAGACTCAACTTTATTAAATCAAAATTATATACTAGATCCTGATTTGTCGGTAGATAAAGCTATAAATGAATTTTCTAAAAATAATAATTTTAAAATTATAAATTATTATCTAGTTACTTTAGAATCTTAATGTCGAACCCTAAAAGAATTCTTTTAAAAATTTCAGGAGAAGCATTGATGGGAGAATCTAATTATGGATTAAATGTTTCAACTGGAAAATTTATAGCCAATGAAATAAAAAAAATTTATTTAAAAGACCATCAAATATGCCTAATTATTGGTGGAGGAAATATTTATAGAGGCATTAAGGGTGCTGCAGAAGGTATTGATCGTTCAACTTCAGACTATATGGGTATGCTAGCTACAATTATGAATGCACTATCTATGCAAAGTATTTTAGAAACGGTTAATGTACCAACCAGAGTGCAATCAGCAATTAATATGTCTCAAATAGCAGAGCCATATATTAGAAGAAAAGCTATAAGACATTTGGAAAAAAATAGAATTGTGATATTTGCAGCTGGCACAGGTAACCCTTTTTTTTCTACAGATACAGCTGCATCATTAAGGGCTTCAGAAATGAATTGTTCATTAATTATCAAAGCAACTAAAGTAGATGGCATATATGATAAAGACCCAGTTAAATTTAAAGATGCAAAATTTTATGAAAAAGTCTCATATGCAGAAGTTCTTAACAATGAATTGAAAGTTATGGACAGCACGGCAATTAGTTTGGCTAAAGAGTCCAGAATTCCTATACTTATTACTAATATAAACAATGAAGATTCAATATTAAATGCAATTAATGGTATTGGAAAATTTAGCAAAATTAGTTAAATAATCATTATGGATTATGATTCCCTAAGTACAAAAATGAAAAATGCAATGATTCATTATGAGAAAGAACTCGCATCAATAAGAACTTCTAGAGCTTCAACTTCTATGTTAGATAATATTCTCGTAGATGCATATAATGCTAAAACCCCAATTTCTCAATTAGCGAATATTAGTGTGCCAGATTCTAGTACTCTCACCATACAGGTATGGGACAATTCATTAATAAAGAATATTGAAAATGCAATTATTGAATCTAATTTAGGAATAAATCCACAAACTGATGGAAATATCATCAGACTTCCTATACCTAAATTAAGTGAAGAGAGAAGATTAGAATTAACTAAAATAGCTTCTCAATATTCAGAAACTGCTAAAATTAGCATTAGAAACATTAGAAGAGACTCTATTGATGAATTTAAAATTGCTGAAAAAGAAAAACAAATATCACAAGATGATTTAAAAAAACATTCTTCAGAGATACAAAAAATTACAGATGATTATGTTAAAAAAATAGAAGATATTGCTCTTACAAAAAAAAATGAAATTTTAAAAGTTTAGATTTTTGAAACACAATATTGAACATATATCTTTCATTATGGATGGAAATCAAAGATGGTCTAAAAAAAATAATAAACAAATAGAAGAGGGATACATTGCTGGTTTTAATAATTTAGAAAAGATTATTGATTATTGTTTAAAAATTAAAGTAAAATATATTACTGTTTTTGCCCTTTCATCTGAAAACCTTCAAAGAAACTCATCTTATTTAATATTTAAAATTATAAGAAAAATTTATAAAAAACTTTTCAAAGATTTAAATAATAAAAAGATAAATATAAATATTATAGGTGAAAAAAAAAATATACCAGATGATATATTAAAAATTTTTACAAAAATTGAATCTTTTAATAAAAATAGTTTGCAACTTAACATAGCATTTAATTATGGTACTCAATTTGAAATAAAAAATATAATTGAAAATTTTTTAATTAATGAAACAAATGAAATAAATTTAAAAATGATTAGAAAAAATATGTATTTAGGCAATATACCTGATCCTGAAATATTGATTAGAACAGGGGGATTTCAAAGATTAAGTAATTTTATTCTATTAAATCTATCTTACACTGAATTATTTTTTACTAAAACTTTGTGGCCAGAATTTTCTTTAGAGGAATTAGATAGAATTATAAAAGAACATAGTAATATTAAAAAAAATTATGGATTATAATATTTTAAAAATAAGAATTATATCTAGTTTTTTTATTATTTTAATTTTTATATTTTTTTTAACTATTGCTAATAATTTTCTATGGTTATTTTTTTTAATATTATACTTATTAATCTTATATGAAATAATTAAATTTTTTACTAATTTTAAATATAAATTATTTTTATATATATACATATTTTTATCTTTTATTTTTTTACAACTTTATTTATTTTATTATTTTAAGATAATTGAATTTATTATTATTATCTTAACTATTACAATTTTTGATACATTTAGTTATTTTTTTGGTTCTTTTATTGGAAGAAAAAAAATGCTTTTATCAATTAGTCCAAATAAAACTTATGAAGGATTAATTGGAGGAGTGATATTTACTACATTTACTATGTCTTTTTTCAATTATATATTCACTAACTATTATACACTTAGTTATATATTAATAATTTTATCAATTATTTTTTTATCTTTTGTTGGAGATATAATTGAATCTTATTTTAAAAGACTATCTAAAATCAAGAACTCAAGTAAATTAATCCCTGGGCATGGAGGTTTTTTTGATAGATTTGATAGCTTTATTTTAGTTACATATGGTATATTTTTTTATAATTTTGTAATTAGTTAAAATGCGCATCAACATATTTGGTTCCACAGGTATTATAGGATCTAAATCTATACAAATTTTAGATAAATTTTTTCCTTATTTAAAAGTTGATTTATTATTGGCTGCTAACAATGCTAAAAAATTAATTAATCAGGCTAATACAATTAAGCCCAAAGCTATTTGTTTAAAAAATAGTAAAAAACTAAACTATTATATGAATGAAATAGACCCTGCTATCAAGATTGTTAATTATAATGATTTATCAAATTATTTAAGACAAAATAAAACATATGCATCAATATTATCAATATCTGGAAATAGTGCTTTAGAATATTTAGAAGAAATTTTAATTAATACAAATCATCTAGGATTAGTAAATAAAGAATGTATTGTTTCTTGCGGACATTTATTTAAAAAATTACTAAAAAAATATAATGTAAAAATATTTCCCTTAGATTCAGAACATTTTTCTATTCATAATTTAAACTATGATCAAACGGCTTCTTTAAAAAATTTTTATAAAATTTACCTTACAGCTTCTGGTGGCCCTTTATTAAAATATAATAATAAAAAATTAAATAATGTAACTTTTAAAGAAGTTATTAATCATCCTATATGGAAAATGGGATACAAGAATAGTATTGACTCTGCAACTTTAGCAAATAAATGTTTAGAATTAATCGAAGCTATGTATTTATTTGAAATATCAATGGAACATTTAGATATAGTTATTCATCCTGAAGCATTAATTCACTCTATTATTGAATATAGTAATAATACATCAATTTTTAATTATTTTTACAACGATATGTCAATTCCAATTCTGAATTTTATAAAATATATTACAAATAAAAAATTAGAAAAAATAAATAAGTTTAAGTTTAACAAAAATTTTAATTTAAATTTTACTGAGGTTGATAAAAGTAAATTTCCCATTTATAATATTTTTAAGAATATAGATTATAAATCTCCTGAACAAATTATAAAATTTAATGCTGCTAATCATTATGCCACAGAATTATTTAGAAAAAATATGATAAAATACATTGAGATGCCTAAAATAATTGAAAAAAGTATCTCTTGTGAATTAAATGCTTCTATTAACTCTATTGGTAGTATAATTAAATATGAAAATGAATTTAATAAAATTATTATAAATAAATATGAAAAAATTTAAGTATTTAATATTAATATTATTTTTTGTTTTTAACGAATCATTAGCTAATGAAAATATTAAAATTAATATAATTAATGGAGATAATATTGATGAACAAACTATTTATTCAATTTTAGATACATATAATGATATTAGTGACGATCAATTAAATGATATTATAAAAAAACTTAAAAAAAATAAATATATTTCTGACGTAAACATTCTTAAGGAAGATGGCAAATATATCGTTAATATATCTCAATATAGGATTATTAATGATGTTACATTTAAAGGATTGAATCGTTTTAATGAAAGTGATTTAAAATTAATACTACCATTTGAACAATATCTAAATGTTGATGATGAAAACCAAATTAATAAATTTATTTATGAATTAAAAGAATTATATTATTCATATGCTTTCAATAAGGTAGATATAAAATATGAATTTATTAAAATAAATAATAATGAAAATTTTACTAATATTAAATTTATTATAAATGAGGGTAAGATTTCTAAAATTAATAAAATTAAATTTATAGGAAACTCAAATTTTAAAAGAAGTATACTTTTAAACCATATTAAATCACAACAAAGAAATTATTTAAAATTAAGAATATTTAATAACTTTAAATATTATGTTGTAGAAAATGACATACTGAGATTAAGAAATTTATATTTAGACTCTGGTTTTAGAGATATTGAAATTGAATCAAAAACTGAATTTTTAGAAAATAAAAATAAATTTAATATATATTTTTATATAAATGAAGGTAAAAAATATTCATTTGATAAATTTTATCTTAATGTAAAATTGAACAATTTAGATAAAATACAAGAAGATGAAATAAAAAATAATTTTGATATTTTAGTAGATAATAAATTTAAAAAAAATAGAATTTTTAATATAAGTAAGATTACATCTATTGAAAAAGAAATATCACAATTATTATATGATAAGGGATTTAGTTTTTTTGATATTAAAATTGAAGAAAAATTAGATGATCAAAATATTAATATTAATTTTATAATCTCTGATTCCCCACCAAAATATGCTAAAGAAATTAATATCACAGGTAATAAAAGAACTTTAGACAAAGTTATACGTAGAAATATTCATTTTGCTGAAGGTGATCCTTTTAATGATAATGATATAGCTAATGTTAATACAAGGTTAAGAAATTTAAATTTCTTTAAAAAAATTGACATAAATTCTAATAAAATTAATGATAATGATTATTCTCTTGATATTGATGTAGAAGAACAGCCTACTGGAGATTTTCAAATTGGCGTTACTTTTGGGACAATAGAAGGGGCTACTTTAATTTCTGAATTAAATGAAAAAAATATAGCTGGTACTGGCAGAGATTTGTCTTTTGCAATTAATACATCTGAAAATAAATCTAAATATAAATTGTTTTCTAAAGAACCTTTTGCCTTTAATAGACCTGTTGATTTATTATATGGTGTTGAGTTTATTGAAAAAGATCTTGCTAGCTCAGCTTCTTATCAAGTTGAAACATTAAAATTTGATACAGGTGTTGATTTTGATCTTGCAGATAAAATAAAATATGGGTTTGTTATTAATTATGAATTAAGAGATTATACTATTACTAACTCATCTACTGCATCTTCATCTATAATTGACTCATCTGGTAAAAATGCTTTTATTAATTTTATTAATAACTTAAAATATTATGATTTAAATTCTTTTTTAAATCCTTCAGATGGTACTGAGATAAGTTATCAAAATATCATTTCGCCATCTACCAATTCTAATGGGTCTTTTATGAAAAATTTTATTGTGCATAGAAAATTTATACCAATTGATCAAAGTATTTTTTCTATTCAAACAAAATTAGGAAATATTTCTTCATTAGAAAATAAAGAAGTTTTGAATGATAATAAATTTGATTTAGGAGGTAGTTGGTTAAGAGGTTTTGATATATATGGTGCTGGTCCAAGAAATTCTTATACCTCTTATCAGGGTGGTAACAATATAATAGTTACAAAATTTGATTATGATCGCCCTATTAATAAGATTTCAGACAATCCTGTATATTTAACAATTTTTTCTGATGTCGGTAAGGTTTGGGGAAATAAAACAGATCCGACTAATTCTACTGAGTCTATTAGATCATCTTATGGGTATGGCATTAAATGGTACTCACCAATTGGACCTCTAGGTTTTAGTTGGGCATATCCTCTGCAAGATGAAGACTACGATATAAAGAGATCTTTTTTATTTAGTATAGGCAATATAAATTGAAAAATACTATAGTTAATAAAACATTTTTTATATTATTTTTTATTTTTGTATTTCCAACAAATTTATTTGCTCTTAATATTGCTACAATCAATATTGCATATATTTTGGAAAAATCAATTTCCTATAATAATTTTTTGGATGAGTTATCTAATAAAAAATTAGATTTACAAAATACACTTAATTCTAAAGAAAAAGATCTAGAAACATTAAAACAAGAAATTGAAAATTCTAAATTAATTATTAGTGAAGATGAGTTAAATATACTTATATCAAATTATAATAATCAAGTTAATAATTTAGATAAGGAAGTTCAAAATATTAATCTATTTTTTTCAAAAAACATAGAAATTAATAAAAATATAATTATTAAACAAATAATAGCAAATATAGAAAATATTTCAAATAACTCTAACTTAGATTTAATATTCACAGAAGATCAATACTTCATGTCTTCAAAAAAAATTGATATTTCTGATCAAATAATTAATTTAATCAATAAAGATATAATTGTATTAAAGATAATAGATGGACAATAAAATTTTTTATAAAAAATATAGTGATTTATATAAATATTTGTCTGATAATTCAATTATTATTAAATCTACTTTGGCTGACAATGAATTTATATCAGGTATATCGTCTTTAGAAAATGCTAATAATGATCAAATTACTTTTTTTGAAAACACTAAATTATTAAATTCTTTAAATAAAACAAAAGCTAAAGCTTGTTTTATTAAAGATGAATTTGTTAATTTACTTCCAAAATCATGCTCACCTATAATTGTTTTAAATCCATATCTATGCTTTGCACATACTACTAATTTTTTTTCACCTAAAAGAAAAACTAATGGTAAAGTATCTAAAAACTCTTTTATTCATGATAATGCAAAAATTTCTAATAATATAGAAGTTGGAAATTTTTCAACTTTATCAGATAATTGTGAAATCTCTAAAAATGTAATTATTGAAAACAATGTAATTATTGATAGAAATGTAAAAATTGGAGAGAATTCATTTATTGGAAATAATTGTGTTATATCTAATGCAATCATTGGTAAAAATTGCTTTATTGATTCTGGTACTATTATTGGTGGCTCTGGATTTGGTTTTACGATAAATGAAAAAGTATCTATTGAACATATTGGCAATGTTATAATTGAAGATAATGTTAAAATTGGTTCTAATTGTACTATTGATAGAGCCTCTATAGACTCTACAATAATTGAAACAAATGTGAGATTAGATAATTTAATACAAATTGCCCATGGAGTTAAAATTTGTAAAAACTCAACAATTGCAGCTCAAGTTGGAATAGCTGGTAGCACTATAATAGGTTCAAATTGTATTATAGGAGGTCAAGCTGGTATATCTGGACATTTAAAAATTGGTAATAATGTTAAAATTGCAGCAAAAAGTGGAGTAACAAAAAATATTAAAGACAACATGACAATTGCAGGTTTTCCTGCAATTGATATTACAAAGTGGAAAAAAAATATAATTAAATTAAATAATAATTAAATGATAATTTTACAAGAAGAAATATTAAAATTAATTCCACATAGAAAGCCATTTTTATTTATTAATAAATGTGAAATTATTAAATTAGGTGAGGAAGGTATTGGTGAAAGAATTTTTTTAGATGATGAATATTTCTTTGAAGGTCACTTTCCACATATGCCCATTGTTCCAGGAGTAATTTTAATTGAATCTATGGCACAAACAGCAGGCATAGTTGTTTCTAAAAAATATGAAAAATCTGAGGATAAATCAGTGTTGTTTATGAGTGTTTCAAAAGCCAAATTTAGAAAGCCTGTTTATCCTAATGAAAAAATTAATTTTCATGTTAAAATCCTTAATAATGTAAAATCTGTTTATAAATTTTCTGGAGAAGCATTTAGAGATAATATTAAAGTATGTGAATCTGAATTTTCTGCAATGATTACACATAAATAATATCTTTGAAATATATTGAAATTATTTATTTCTTTTTAAATAATTAATACTGTTTATTTAACTTTTTATGATT
>MDSW01043990.1_pt1 | contig 18990 bp, 16 predicted proteins | sample 811171 | NCBI WGS metagenome assembly MDSW01 (sample SAMN05326641, study PRJNA326480) | marine metagenome | isolation source: seawater | place: Atlantic Ocean: North West | collected 2012 | reverse complement strand
TTTGGTCAGCTCAGTCATCGAACCGGACGTACCGGCAATATAGCCTTCGAGGTCACCAATGTTACGCGCGGTCTCTTGGACCGACGTCGTCATTCTATCAATAGCCTGCGTCGACTGATGAACCGCTGTGGCCATGGTCTCCATGTTGGAAGCAATCTCATCGTTTGCATTGGCCATTTGAACAATAAACGCTGCACCACGCTCACTGGACTCTTGAAGGCCGTCAACGTTGATACTCACACCACGTAAACTTGAGAGCATGTTTTCAATGGAGCTCTGCGTATCCCGCACCAAAGACTGAATGGTCACAGCACCCGAAGAAACACTCATACCAGCTTCAGAGAGCTTGGCTATAACCTGCCCGACACTGTCAGTAGAGCGCCTGATGGCAATGAGTGCTCCGCGTTGACCTTCAACGATGGTTCTAAAGTTCTTCGCAAGCTGCCCTGCTTCATCGTTGGACTCGACTCCAATGGTGGAAGTGAGGTCACCGGTTTCTAAAAGTTCGCCGGTTTGCGTTACCAGTTCAGCAAGCGGATTAACCATCACCCGCGCAATGCTGGAAGCCACCAACAAACCCGCAACAATTAATAGTAGGCTCAAGAGCAAGAGGCCCCAGAAATTACTGCTCTTACGTTGCATGCTTTCAAACGACAAATCGATGCTGATGGATAGAACTGCTTTTCGACCATCGTTTAATTTCACAGAACGGGTAACACCGACTTGGTTGTTTTTAATTACCGTGCCGCTCAATCGTTTTGAACGCTGCTCTAAGTGAACGCCACTTCGAGGCCACGCCGCAATCAAAGTTCCATCGGCTGAGCGTAGCGTTGCGTGCATGGCTCCAGGAATATCGCTGAAGGCATCAAGCACAGATTGAATTGCCTGAGTCTCCGGAGCAGAGCGAACCGCAAGAGTCAGCACCGAGGTCAACTCTTCAACATGCTTTTGCCCGAGTGCATCGTTGTTGGCCGAAAGCCGGTATTGGAAAAATCCACCCAGGCAAATAGCCATAAAGAGCAGAAACAAACCGACCACTACGATCAGCTTGACCCGCATCGACACAAATTTACTCTGACCTTCCATTCGCGAAGCTCAACCACTTCTTTCGCAGGTCTTACCGCTCAACTACACAACGTGTGCCGGCATCCCCACAAAACCTAGTTCCAACAATAAGAATCGTCGAAACCCAAGGTGGACACAAGTTTCCATAGCCGCAAAAACACATGAATTTCAGGAAGTAACCGCCCCAACAAAGCAGAGTTGCTACAGAAATCGCTCCGAGGCACTTGCCAGCCGATCCGGATACGATCATCCTGATCTCTATGAATTCCCCTCTGGCAGCGAAAAATGCGCCCAATCCACTTCAATTTTTGTTTTCGCCGGCCCAAAGCGCTCGGTCAATTATGGCGACCGGCAAAGGCATGGCCTGGGTATTGGCAATTTGGGCCCTCGATTTCTTGTTTCAGGCCCCGTTTACCGTCAGCCGCTGGCTCATGCGCGCATCCGAGAGCCCCGTGAGCGGGCTGACGACACTTTGGAGTTTTTTCGTACAAGCGTCGCTTCTCCCCGCGGCGGGGGCGGCTTTACTCGGAACACTCCTTTATTACAAAAAGCGGCGTGACCCTGAACCCTGGGAGCTATGGAATAGCATTCTGGTGGCTGGGTATTGCTTTATGCCACATACCCTTCTCTTGGCCTTGAGTGCTTGGGTCGGCTACGGCGGCTATGAGAGCGCTTGGCTTTTGCACCAACGCAGCAGCGAAAGCATAGTCTCTGATATCCAGGCACTGATACATATCGCCCCGGTGCTTTTCTACGGCTGGCTTTGTGTGCGGCCACAAGAAACCCAAGCAAGCTTCACCTCAGGGCGTAGACTTCAAAGTATCCCTCTCATTATTTTAATTGGAGCCGTACTCACCACCGGAGAGCACGTTGCCAACAATCAAGAACGGGCAAGGCCGCTTATGAAAGGTGACTCGCTTCCGCACTTTGCTGTGTACGGTACTGACGGGACAAGCCGTATCCTCCAAAAAACCAAAGGTAAAGTTCTCTTGATTGATGTTTGGGCGACCTGGTGCGGACCCTGTGTCGCCGCCATGCCCCACCTTGAGCAGTTGCATCAACAATTTGAAGGCCAAGACTTCGAACTTATCTCACTGAATGTGGAGCCCGAACGCAGCAAGGATGTAGAAGCATTTATGAAGGACAAACAACTGAGCTTTCCAGTTTACTTTGACCGTGGCCAGGCTCGGCAAAGGCTGATGATAAGCCTCTACCCTACGGTTATCCTGGTGGACGAAACGGGAAAAATAGACTCTATCTATAACGGGACTTTAGGATTGGCTGGACTGGAAGGGGACATCAAACGGCTTTTGAAGCTCTAAGAGCTTCAGCGTCTTAACGTTTTTTCTTCTTCTTACGACCCGCCTTGGCTTCGAAGCTCTTTTTCATTTTTTTGAAATCGAGATTCAAGACAAAGGTTCCGCCACTCTCGACGGTGCCCTGAATGGCCATCTTCTTTTTACCCATTTTAGCTCTGAAAATATGGTCACCGGCGCTCAATTTTAACTTTTTCTTTTTCACTTTACCGAGTGAAACACCATCGACCCAAAGCTCTGCTTTGCCTTTGATGGCCACCCGGACTTCGCCAGAATCGATCGACCAATCTTGCTCCAGTTCGTCACCGGCATCAGAATCACCCGGGTTAAACGCAGTGGTTTTCTTCTTTTTCTTTTTCTTTTTGCGTGAGCGTTTTTTCTTTTTCTTATCTTTAGATGTGTCTTCGGCGACTTCGTCATCACCCGACGCCATGGAGTCCTGAATCGTTTCCAAGGTACCTGTAAAGTGCAGGACCGCAACGATTATGCTGGGAACACCGGCACCAACGAGAACCATCAAAGCAATTCGGATAGCCTTCTTAAGGGGACCACCACCGGCACCAAATTTAACCGGGTCGTCGGGAAGGTCTCCCCATTCCTTGCTGAAGTCCTCTTCATCGTCCTCGGATTCACCCTCTTCTGACTCTCCACCCTCGGCTTCCGGTTCCGACTCATCGCTGTCCTCAGCTTCGTCATCACCGCCGAAATGTTGGTCAAAATCATCTTCTTCTTCGGACATACATCACCATAAAATATAGAGCTTCGAATATACAGTAATAAGAACACCATCGGCGGGTTCAACTAAAACCTTAGCGAACATAGCCCAAGGCCCTCAGTACTTGAATAGTATCCTCATTTAGCTCGGCTTCGCCAATATCCATGTCTAATCTTTGTTGACGGCGTTCTTTGAGCTCCCGGCGAAACATGGCCACGATCTCTGGGTTTTCCCGCGCAATATTTACCTCTTCCCCGGGATCCTCACTCAAATCGTAGAGTTCTTCGGCTCCTTTTCTAAAAGGATAAGAGGGCTGTAAACGCTTGGTTCGCAAGTGTCGGATGTACTTGTAGCGGGCGGATCTGAGCGCCACGAGGTTTCGCCCCGCATGCTCGCTGATGGCGATACGCTCCGGTTCAATATGTCCGTGAATCAAGGGCCAAAGAGACCGGCCACGAATTGAACGCGGTGATTCAACCCCAAGATACTCCAGCGCCGTCGGCATCAAATCGACCAATTCAACGACTTCGTGAACCTCGACGCCGCCTCGACCAGAGTTGGGAAAGTAGCTAATCAAAGGAACTCGAACTGTGGGCTCGTAAAGGCCTGTATGTACAAAATACATATCATGCTCACCTAGGCATTCGCCGTGATCGCTGGTCACAATCATCGCGGTGGTATCCAAGAGGCCCCGGCCCTCCAAAGCATCCATCAATCGGCCTATTTGGTCATCCACATAAGTAATCGCTCCTTGATACTGAGCAATCACCCAATCTAAATCACGAATACCTGCCAACCACGTTCTAAAATAAGGGTGGTCCGACATATGATAGGGAAGCAAATTCCAAATCTTGGCCAATGAATCCGTCTCTGGATCGCGCTCATCCCCATCGTAATAAAGCCGGTCGTAAGGTGGTGGCGGTCTGTAGGGCGTATGAACATCGACTAAATGCAGCCAAGCGAAAAACTTTTCACCTTCATTCGCATCCACCCATTTTACAAATTCATCCACACTCTCTTCAGCCCGTCGCATATTGCCGCTGCGGATAAAGGTGTCGTAACCGGCTCCCAAATTCGACACTTCGGGGTTCATGTGCCGCATATTCACCATGGCAAATGTTTTATAACCCTGAGCCTGCAGGATCTGAGCGATGGTTTGCGGATCTTGACCGACTGCTTCAAAATTAGAGTAGACGTTATGATCGTGTAAATACAGGCTGGTCATCATCGACGCATGACTCGGCGTCGTTGTGCTCGACTGTGCAATGGCTGTTCTAAAAAGCTGCCCACCAGAGGCAAGCCGCTCAAGGTGCGGGGTTTGGACCTCCGGATGACCATAAGCGCCCAAGTAATCTGCTCGCAGCGTGTCTACGGTGATCAGGATTAAACCCTGATGGTCTGGATTGGTTTGCACTTCGTGGAGTTCAACCGAATCCGGTACCCCAAGATCCATAGGCATGCCCGGACCACAGCTCAAAGTGAAAATAAAAATATGAATTGCAATAAGGCGCGCACCGTATCTGCTCATAGCGCTACGGTAGCAGCGGGATCCGATCTGTCAAAAAACTGACCGAATTACTTCAGAAGCAATGTCCGGACCACCCAAGCGATGGATTTCTCGAACCAAGGTTGGGCTGGTAACGTTCACTTCAATAAGCTTGTCGCCAATCACGTCGATGCCAACAAAGTTTAAGCCGTCTTCTCTTAAGCGCTCACCAATGGCTGCTTCAATGCGTCGATCCGCATCGGTAATCTCGCACGCTTCCACGCGTCCTCCCACGTGAACGTTACCTCTGTGGTCACCACCAGTGGGTACACGAACAATGCCGCCCCGAATTTTACCGTCGACCAAGATAACGCGCTTATCGCCCAAAGCTGCTTCGGGAAGAAATGCCTGCAACAAGATCGGTTCTTTTTCTTCTTGGGTTAGTAAATCGAAAATCGCCCGTGTGTTTGAATCGTTGGTTGCAACACGCACCACCCCGAATCCACCATGACCATCAAGTGGCTTGGCAATGGCTTCACCGCCAAGTGAATCGATAAAATTGAGCGCTTCGTTTCGGCAATTGGTCACGATGGTTTTTGGACACAACTCAGGAAACTCAAGGGCGTATAATTTTTCATTGGCCGAACGAATACCGGCAGGTGAGTTCACAACCCGCACGCCTTGGCGCTCAGCAAAGGATAAAAGCCAGGTGCAAGTCAGGTAATCTTCATCAAAAGGAGGATCTGTTCGGATGAAAATAGCTTGGCAATCGTTTGCACAAACCAGAGCTTTTTCGACAATGCTGAAGTGGTCGCCTTCTTTGTCTCGAACATCGACGTATCGGCCTCTTAGCCAGACACGACCGTCCCGGAGCATAATATCACCCGGCAGAACATGCAGAACGCGGGCATCATGCGCCGCAGCGGCGAGCATAAAAGCAAATGAAGTATCCGCAGCGATCTGCAGACCTTCCATAGGATCCATTACGAAAGCGATTGTCTTTGGCATAGCTTGATCCCTCTACAGCGATAGACGCAGGACGTCAAAGCACAAAAAGCACTCAAAAGTAGATTTTTGTACCTTCGGGGCTTCTCCAAAGGGGCCAAAAGGATCTTTAAAATCTTATGTTTAGGCCATCTCCCCAATGGTCGCTTGTCGCTTGCGAAACCGTGATTTACCGTAGTAATAGAGGCGATTAGGCCTCATATGAGCCATTACCGGAGGTATTCTCGATTCGTCACGTCACAGGCAATACAGCAGGACTCAAACCCAGCCAAAAGCGTTTACTTGAGCGCACTTACCAGCGCCGGGTTGCTCCCGATCGAATCATCAGCCCGGAATTGGCTCGGCATCTAACCGCTATCAGTCAGGAAATTGGTCGCCAAGTGGGTGTTCTCGTCAACCGTCGAGGACAAATTGAGGACGTCTTTGTCGGGGATGCTCATCGAATTTACCTTCCAGATATTGGCCGGGCCCGAGGCGGAAAGAGTAATCTTCGAGGTTTAAGGCACATCCATACTGTCTTTGGACAAGATGGGCTGCACCGAGACGACTTTGCTGACCTTACGAAACTCAGGTTGGATCTCGTTGTTGCACTGGAAGCCACCGAGCAGGGCCAACCAGGTAAAATGGCCACGGCGCATATCAACCCCAATGCGCGCAAAGCCAAACGAACCATCGATCATGTTTCCCAGGACGAATACCGCTCCATTTACGAAGCTGAAATCGATTTTAAAGAGCTGGTCGAAGAGATTGAGCGCGAGCTGGGCCGCCAAACCAAAGCCCGTAAAGCTGACGACGGACAAACCCGGGCCTTGCTCGTAGGTGTTTACGACCGCAAACAAACAGCACAGTGGCGCCTTGAAGAAATGCAAGAGCTGGCGACAACCGCCGGTGTTCACATTGAAGATATCATCATTCAGATCCGGCCCAAGCCCGATCCCAAACTCGTTGTTGGACGCGGCAAACTTGAAGAAGTGGTTTTGCAGTGTCTCGATTTGGACATTGAGCTCATTATTTTCGACCACAATTTAAACCCAACCCAAGCCCGTTCCGTCGCCGCTTTCAGTGACCTAAAAGTTATCGATCGCACCCAACTTATTCTCGACATCTTCGCCCAACACGCCCAAAGTCGAGACGGTAAGCTGCAAGTTGAACTGGCTCAGCTCAAGTACAACCTCCCTCGCCTAACAGACCTAGATGCTGGCCTTTCAAGACTCACGGGCGGTATTGGGGGGCGCGGGCCCGGCGAAACCAAACTCGAAATCAACCGCCGGCGGGCACGAGATAGAATTACCCGACTCGAAAACGAAATTGGTGCTCTTTCTAAACAGCGGCATCTTCGCCGTCGCAAACGCCAAAACAGCGGCGCCCCTATTGTATCGGTGGTGGGTTATACAAACGCCGGCAAGTCCACCTTGCTAAACGTGCTTACCTCGAGTGAAGTGCTGGTTGCCGATCAGCTCTTTGCGACTCTGGATCCAACCAGCCGTAGGTTGCGATTTCCCATGGAGCGTGAGGCCATCATCACCGATACCGTTGGATTTATCCGCGACCTTCCACCGGATCTAATCCGGGCCTTTCGAGCAACTCTCGAAGAGCTTGAAGGTGCCGATGTCTTGCTGCATGTGGTCGACATTTCCGACCCCATGCGAGATGAGAAAATCACGGCGGTGCGGGAACTCTTAGAAGAGCTTCATATTGGAGAGATCCCAGAGATTCTTATCTACAATAAGTGCGACCTGGTCGATAACATCACCAAACGGGGACTCTGCCAAAAAGACCAAGCCGTGGGGACCTCGGCCATTACCAAAGAAGGCCTCCAAGATCTCATCGCCACGATTTCGCAAAAACTCTGGCAGACCAATGTTCTGGAAACACAAGAAGACTGGCTCGATTACAGCCAAGGCAAAGTGAAAACCGAGCCGGCAGAAATTTAATCTACTTCGACACCCGACGGGTGATTGCGAAAATCAATGAGCCCTTTTCAAATGGGGGCCCTCCAACCGCAATGGTTGCACCGGACTTGATATTGACCTTCGTTTTGAACTTAGGCTTGTCCGAGGATATGCCAAGCTGAACCATTTTAGGTTGCTTGCTGGCACTGGCTTGTACTTGCATCCACATTTTATTGGGCAGTTGAACCCGCGTCGATGCACCCAACTGGACATCGATTTTCATCTCATCCTTAAGGGAATAAGCGGTAAAATCGAGATTGCTAAAGCCTTTCACAAGCTTCGCCAACTTTGGATCAATCTGATTGCCATCATGGCTTGCATGGATGACCTGAATATCCAGTGTTATTCGTTTTTCTGAATTTGCGAATGCAATATCACTTGCACTCAAGAAGAGAAGAATTGCCCACGAAAGCGCTATTCTAAAATTCCTCCTCATAGACTTCCTCACCCGCATCTATCCAAATAACTGCTGTATCAGAGCCTTGAGGTTGAAAAACCACTGTTTTCGCATTGCCCTCAATCTCCACTGACTCCACCACCACCGAAGCTGTCTGCGGTTGGCCATCGATAGCGGTAGGATTACCGATACCATCAGAACCCATTAACCACAACGCAGCCGGAGCAACCACAGCCCCAAGCGCCGCTGCACAGGCAAAACCCATGACCATTTGGCGGGGACTGGCAAAGATACCTTCCCAGAATGAAGCCCACCTAGACTTCATGGAGTTTGCTTCTTCTTGCTCAATGCGTTCGCGAATAGATTGGAGCGCTCTAAGTGGTTCTACCTCTGGCACACCCTGCGCAACGACATCTCTCAAGTACTCACCGGTAATACGAACCGACTCAACTTCCGCTTGGCTTAGAGCACAAGACTCAAGTGCCTTCTCGATTTCCGCCGTTTGCTCACCGGCCTCACCATCCGCGTACGCGTGTAACATCTCGTCTGTAATTTTTTGATCGGTCATCAGCGCGCTCCGCCCTTGGCCTCTGCCTTTTGAATGGAAGCCATTTGTACCTGCATGGCCTTACGTGCATGGAAAAGTCGGCTCATGACCGTACCTTTTTTAATCTCCAAAGCCGCAGCAATTTCATCGTAACTCAAACCCTGAACTTCGCGCAGAACAAGAACTGCCCGGTGAATGTCCGGAAGCTCCCGAAATGCCTGGTTGAGCTGCTTGTGCAACTCACGCCGCTCCAAACTAACCGATGGGTCATGCTCTTCAAAACGGGGCCAAAGATCCTGCTCACTGCGAAGCGCATCCCGTGCTGCCTCATCATCGATATCAGCGCGTCTCTGGCGCTTTTTCTTGCGCATCAAATCGATGCTCAAGTTCACGACGATGCGGTACAACCAAGTTGAAAATGCCGATTGTCCCTGAAATCCTTCAAGTTTTCGGTGAACTCGGACAAAAGCGTCTTGAGCCACATCTTCAGCATCTTGCAGGTCTTTGAGCATCCCGAAAGAGACACGAACCGCTTTTTCGTAGTGACGGTTCACGAGTTCACTGAAGGCGATCCCATCGCCAGCAACCGCTCTCTCAACAAGCATCAAATCGGTGATTGTCTCGGTCACCTTTGATTTTCCTGAGCTTTTTTCATTTTTCTCGCCCTGCACAACCTTAAGTTGAACTGCATGCTTGGATTGAATTTTTCTAGCTTTATTCATGGGATCGTCCTCCTACAGGAGTCAGACGCACCACCCATCACGGCTATTCATTCAAAAAACGCTTGAATTCACCAATATATTCTCAAGAGATCAGGATTTTTTAATCGTGGCCAGCTCTTTAGACCGCTCCGTAGCCGCCACAACACCATTGATCAGCGTGGTCCGAAGCCCACCCTCTTCTAGAGTATGAAGTCCCGCAATGGCCGTCCCACCAGGACTGGTCACTTGATCCTTGAGAACTCCAGGGTGCTCGCCGGTCTCAATAACCAACTGGGCGCTGCCCAAAACTGTTTGAGCAGCAAGTTTTTGAGCTTGTCGCCGATTCAACCCAACCTTGACCCCTGCATCGGATAAAGCCTCGATGATCATAAAAACATACGCAGGTCCACTGCCCGAAAGTCCCGTCGCCGCATCCAAAAGAGATTCTTCGTGCAGCTCCACCGCAAGCCCGCATGACTCAAAGAGTTCGTGGGCCATTTGCTTATCCTCTTCTGTGATGAACTCGCCGCAAACCAAAGCGGCAGCTCCCGCACCCACAACCGATGGCATGTTGGGCATAGAGCGGCAAACTTTGGCTTGGTCACTCAAATGAGAACGTATTTGCCCCATGGTAATTCCGGCCGCCACACTGATGACCAACGCATCTTTGGATATGGCATCGCCAATTTCAGCCAAAACTTTTTCTAGAATCTGAGGCTTAACCGAGAGCACCACGACATCGGCTTCGCTGGCTGCTTTTCGATTGTCCAAGGTGACCGTCAGGCCGTAAAGCTTATGCAAATCATCTATGCGTTCTTGGCGGCGACCGGTGGCCAGAATATCAGGCGCAGCCACCACGCTGGCCTTCAAGAGTCCACGGATAATCGCTTCCGCCATATTACCGGCACCAATGAATGCGACTTTTTTACCCTTTAATCCCATACTCTTTATTCCTTACTGATCGGTGACCATTGCAGAGCGCAGACTCTGAGCAGCCCTTGTTAAATGCAGCTTAATGCTCTGGTTTAGCGGATCGTCCACCATTTCTTCAAGCTTTGGTAAAACAGCGATCACTTCTAAGCTTCCCAAGGCCAAGGCCGCACGGCCTCGAACAGGAGCTTCGCGGTCGCTTAGGGCTATCACCAAAGCCCGACTCGCATCCCGCCCGCCCATCGCTTCCAGAACCCGAATTGCTCGCATCCGCATATGCGCATCGGCATGACTGGTGGCATCTCTGATAAAGTCACCGGCCACAAGATGTTCTTTTAATTCTCGTAATGCATGGCCCGCGGCCTTTTTAACTTCCAAAGCCTGGTCATCTTGCTCAAAAATCTGAATCACCAATTGAGCCGTTTCAGGATGGTCATCACGTCCCAGCGCTCTTACAGCTCCTGCCCGAACAGCTGTCTCATTGGCCAACAGAGCCTCTCGAATCCACTGCATTTTTCGTGCGCGAGGCATGGTAGCCAAAAGCTTTAAGGCTTGTTGATACACCTCGGGATAGTCTCCGAAGCTTTTAAAAATCACAGGCTTGGTGATTTCGCTTAAAGGTAAGGGGAGACTGCGAAGAACCGCAGAGCGTACCCTTACATCGTCGGAATCAAAGGCAGCCAAAACAAATTCTTGGTGTGCAACCAAGTCAAAGGTGTCCAAAGCTATCTTTGCTCCCACCGCAATCATGGGATCGGGATCACTGGATGCCATTTTTAAGAGAGGTACGATAGCTCGCGGGCGCTTGAGAATGGCCAATCCATCGATGGCTGCTCTGCGCACCGAGGCATTGGAGTCGCTCTCAGCGCAATCAATCAAAGGTCCCAGGGCTTCTGGGTTTCCGGAACGGCCCAACAAGAGAGCGGCCTGAAGCCGTACCTTAAACGCAGGCTCGGTCTTTAATACCGACGCCCAATAACTGGGGCCTGATGTCAACGCACCTGTAACCCTAGACTCACAGCCTTGTGCTCCAATCAGTCCAACCATGAGGGCTGCAGCCAACCAGAATCTATGTAAATAAGAAAAATGATTCATCATCTCTGTCAGACCGGTAGCATATGGGGCCCTGCGTCACAATTAAAGCCCATTTCGGGCCACGTTGACCCCTTGCGATGAGCGCGTTATGCAGCCATTCGCAATGGACCGCAGGAGCACCGCTATGACCAAAAACTTACTCGCCGTACTCGCTTTAACCTTTATCTTTACCAGCTGCAGTCAGCCGGAAGATCCCAGCACATCCGCATACTGGGTGGCCAAGCTTGAAAATAAACAAGAGCGCGCTGAAGCTCTTACCCAGCTGGGTAAAATCGGTGATAAAACCGCTTTGCCTCACGTTCAAAAATGGTTTGAAGAAGAAGGCAACTGGACTCCAGAAGCTGCCTACGCACTTGGACGCCTTGGCGACGCCAGCATCGTTCCTATTCTAAAGGCGGGCATCAGTTACACTGTTGGAACCGGTTCCGATAAAAAGACACGGGCCAAAAACCGAACCAACCTCAATGTCGCCAAAGCGATGGGTCAGCTTAAAGCTGAAAACGGTGTCGATGCTCTGATTCGTCTCACCACCATGCCCGACTTAAACACCCGTGAAGCAGCCATGCGTGCCATTGGAAAAATCGGGAGCAAAACCGGTACAGACACGCTTATCAAAATTGCTACGACCGAAACGCAGCCATTTCTTCGTAAAACCGCGATTATGGCTCTGGGTGATTTGAAGGATGAAAAAGCTATTCCGGTATTGATTGAAAGCCTCTTTCAAGAACTGCCCGGCACCTCTTTTTACTACGAAGCACGTCACTCACTTCTGCAAATTGGTAACGCAACGATTCCCGCTTTGATTGAAACACTTGAGCGTAAGAACAAAGCAGTTGAAGCCATTCGCCTGCCAAGTGGTGTAACCATCGTTGAAGGCGCCATTGAAGGCAAAGCAGCATTCGTCCTGGGTTCACTTCGTGCTCAACAAGCAGAAAACCAAATGCTTGCGGCGCTTAAAACCTACTACGGAAAGTACCAAAACCGAGCCAGCGGCATCTCCGCCAGCGTTCCTGGTGCAGTTGCAGAAATCGCGTACTCATTGGGTAACCTGGGTACAGAAGCAAGCGTTAAAAGCTTAGCCACGATTGCCAATGAAACCGACGCGAACCTTCGTATTGCCGCAACTGAAGCTCTTACTTACATCGGCGCTACCAGCTCCGTTTCAAGTCTTCTCAACGCAACAAAAACCGGAAACTCCGCCGCTCGCCGTGCAGCCATTGAAGCGGTCGCTATGCTTGGCTCGGGTTCAGAAACCGGCGCACTTGAAGGCCTAGCAAAAGGCACAGACGAGTCAGCTAAAGAAATTGGTAAAATTGTGGAAGTGAACAAGCCAGCACTGGCGGCTGCAACCGAGTGCAAAACCGACGCAGCTTGCTGGAGCGGTAAACTTGCCGATGCCAATATCAAAGTACGACGTCGTGCAGCCTTCCAGCTTGGCTGGATGGACTCCAAGGACAATGTCCCTGCTCTGGTTAAAGCCGTAGAAGACGAATCAGCAGCTGTCCGAATGGCCGCCATGGCAAGCCTAAGCCGCCTCGGTGGCGCCGACGCCAAAGCCTTGGACGCTGCTCTGAATCGGTGGAACGACAAGGTTGAGTACAAGAACTCAAACCAGGAGCTAAAGCGTCTTATCGAAAGAAGCCGCAACGAAGGTTAATCCAACGCAACCTAGCCAGGCGCATAAAACGCCATCTTGGCGGCATCCCATTGATGCCGTCATGATGGCAATCTTTCCGCTTTCTTGCGGCGGTTGTAACCGGCCACTTCCCACTCGGCCCCAATATTTGCTCTGCCCGTTATGCACCCTCGCACTTCTCGAAAACCCTGAGCCAGCCAGTACAAAACTACCGGCGGGTGGCAGATCTTACGTCCCCTATTTATACGGGGGTCCTCTAGAATCCATGATATCCGCAGCCAAATTTCGAGGCCGGGTAGACTTAAGTCGTGCCTTAGGCCACCTGCTTTTAGCCTTCACCCGTCGATCAAACATAATCAAACGCTGCGACCTCATCGCCCCAATTCCCCTCAGTCCACTCAGGCATCTACTCCGCGGCTATAATCAAAGCGAAGAGATCGCCTCGGTTTTAAGCCAAAAGCATCAGATCCCCATGCTCACTCATTGGCGCCGTTCCCATCGGCGCCCCCAGCATCAACTCAATAGGCAAGAACGCCTTACAAATCTCCAGGGAGCCTTTAAAAACCCGCAAGGCGTTGAAAATAAGAGAGTTTTAATCATTGACGACGTGACCACCACCGGTTCCACAATCAAAGAGGCCAGCCAAGTTCTACTGGATGCCGGTGCCCGGCGGGTGGATGCCATGGCCATCGCACAATCAAATTGGTCCTACCTAAAAAGTTAACCATCTCTGTGACTTAGGTGAATGTAGCCAGGTTGAGGCACCAAGGCTTGAGTTGACAACACAGAAACAGGCCGTCTAGTCTCACGCCAAGCCAAGAGCTACGGGGGAAATTTATGAATTTTAGAGACCTTAGAGGACTTTCCTGTCTTATCTTTATTTTTGCACTGTGTGCCTGCGGCCAAAGCCGCACCACCGGCCCAGACCCAGATCCGACAGATACCACAGACCCCTCAGATAGCTCCGGGATCTGCCTCAGCGATGAGGATTGTGAAGACGGCATTTGTGTAGGCGGTGCCTGCCAATCGGTGGAGCCTGAAGAAGATACCCCTTGCTCCGACGACAGCGATTGCCCTGCCGATGAATACTGCCAGCAGCCCGCCGGCACCGAGTTCGACCCCGGCAGCGAGGGGATCTGCGTACCGGACTGCACCACCAACGATGAATGTCCTGTTGGGCAAGAGTGCATTGAAGGTCGCTGCTTCTCCAACTATGACTGCGACCCAGCCAACAACAGCTGTGATTGCCCAGGTGGCGAGGTTTGCAACGGACAAACTCGCTCATGCAGCGCACCGCCGGCAACTTGTTACTTCAATCAGCAGTGTCCATGTGAATGGCTCTGCAATGCCGACAACGAATGCTTTGACCCTAACAACCTGGGTGGATGCGTCGACGACAGCGACTGTGATTCTGTCGCGGGTTGTCAAAATGGCAACTGTGAATGCATGGAAGGCGCGTGTCGGCCAGCCGACAGCTGCACCGGCCCTGGCGATTGCCCCGATGGCTCTTATTGCGCCAACGGTGTTTGCCAACCATCACCACCGTGTAACGACCAGCTTGATTGTACACCCTACGGACTTGTTTGTGAGGAACCCTACTGCGTAGATCCAGAACCCTGCGACAATGGGAACTGCCCACCGGGGTTCAGCTGCGCGGATAACTACAACCCACCTGTTTGCTTGCCAGACGGCTCGGGCGAGTGCACCCAAGACCTTCAATGCCCAGCTGGAGAGTACTGCGACCTGTTTAGCAACACCTGCGCACCCGGATGCCGAGACGACGCAGACTGCGTAGGACAATGCGGTGATTCTGCTTTGTGCACCTGCAACAACAGCCGGCAATGTGTCTCTGATGGAAGCGGCAGCTTGGGTGGTCCTTGTGATGTCGATGCCAATTGCCCAGGCGGCACTATTTGTGCCTACGACGACCCGCAAGCGGGCATTACTTGCGATCTGATTCCTGTCGGAAACTGCGACAAGAGTTGCCGCCAAGTCTGTGACCTTGCCACCAGTGCGATATTCGATACCTGCCCACCCGGACAAAGTTGCGGCGGTGACGATACGGTTCAGGCATTGCTCAATGAATTACTGGGCTCAGCTTTTGGCTCATCCAGCGGAAGCGTTTGTTACTAAATACGGTCATTAAATCGAGCCGCGAATAGCCTCAGGTTGTTCGCGGCTTGACACACAGCCTTGGTCGGTAAAGATACCGGCTATGTACTATCGTCCCACTCAGGTCACCATTGACCTCAATGCTTTAAAGCACAACGTATCAACCATTCGGGCGCTGCATCCAAAGACCCAGCTCTGCGCGGTGGTTAAAGCTGACTCGTACGGGCACGGTAGTATCCAAATTGCAAAAGTCTTGGAAGAATCGGGTGTGGCTTGGCTTGCCGTTGCTCTGGTCGAAGAAGGCATTCGGCTGCGAGAAGCCGGTATCAGACTGCCCATACTCGTCTTGGGAGCACTGGTGGATGAAGCTGCCGATGCCCTTGTTCAATACAACTTGGTGCCCACCGTTTTTGAAGCTCGCCAACTCGAAGCTCTCTCCAAAGCCGCTGGCTCGGGCTCACTCAGTATCCATGTGAAACTCGATACCGGCATGTCTCGGCTTGGGGTTCAGGCACACGACCTCCCATCTTTTCTGGAGTCGTTGAAAAATTTTCCCAACCTCAAGCTGGATGGGCTGATGACCCATCTCCAAAATGCCGACCTTGAAGACGCCCCGCGAAACGAGAGTCAGATCGCAAGCTTTGAGCAGGGACGAAAAGATGTTCAATCGGCGGGCTTTTCACCCACGTTTTTTCACTTTTCCAACAGTGCGGGCACATTAACCATCGAAAATACCAGCCAGAATTTACTCCGGCCGGGTTTGGTCATGTATGGTTTAAGTCCAATGCAAGATCACAGCGCTGCAAAACTTCAACCTCTGATGCGATGGTCCACCCGCCCGCTTCAGATCAAAACCATCGGCGCTGGCGAAAAAGTGAGCTACGGCGGCCATTTTATTGCTCAGCGCACCACTCGTATTGCAGTTTTGCCTGTGGGTTATGCCGACGGTTATCGCCGAAGTTTTGAAGGCCAAGCCGAAGTGCTCATCCAGGGCCGCCGAGCCCCGGTCGTGGGAAGCATCTGCATGGATCTTTGTATGGTCGATGTCACAGACTTTGAAGACGTCTCCCAAAAAGATGAAGTTGTCTTAATGGGTACCCAAGGCAAGGACACCATATCCACTTACGACTTGGCCCGTTGGGCCGACACCATTGCCTATGAAATCACTTGCGGCATCAGTGACCGTGTTCCACGGCAGTACATTGGGATGCCCGCATGATGAATGCTTTGACCCGAGCGGGTGAAAAAGTCATCGCCTTCTTTACCGAGCTGGGCAATATGGCAATTTTCCTGGTTCGTGTTTTTGCTCTCGCTCTTAAGCCTCCTTACCGTTTCAAGCTGCTCCTAGAACAAATGGAGTTCGTTGGCGTAGGCTCCCTTTTCATTGTTTTGCTTACGGGAACATTTACCGGAGCCGTCTTCACCCTTCAGACCATTACAGGGCTCGAACGCGTCGGTATGGAAAATGTCGTGGGTTCAACGGTGATGTTGGCGGTTAGCCGAGAGCTTGCTCCAGTTCTTACCAGCTTAATGGTCACAGGACGGGTGGGTTCGGCAATGGCCACTGAACTCGGTACCATGCGTGTTTCAGAGCAAATCGATGCCATGGAAGTTATGGCCGTCGATCCCATTAAATACCTAGTGGTGCCAAGGATCCTAGCTGGTTCCATTATGGTACCAGCTCTGAGCGTACTCTTTTGCGTTGTTGCAGGCCTTGGCTCCTACGCCGTGGCCGTACTGATGATGGGACTCGATGAAGGAGCATTCTTTGCTCGTATAGAGTGGCTCTTAGATCCCTACGATTTTATGCATGGCATGATTAAGTCCGTATTTTTTGGTGTCTTGATTGCGCTCATTGGTTGCTACCGCGGTTTTTATGCCAGTGGCGGTGCACGCGGCGTCGGAAACGCCACCACTCAAGCGGTGGTTATTGGCTCAATCTCCATATTTGTGCTCGACTATATACTCACGACAATTTTGCTTATCTGGGCCCCGGCGTAACGATGATTGAAATCAAGGACCTTAAAAAGAGCTTTGGCGACACACAGGTCCTTAAAGGGGTTTCATTTAACGTTCGGCCCGGCACCACCCGCGTGATCTTGGGTCTCTCGGGCTCCGGTAAATCGGTCCTCATGAAGCACATGATTGGTCTCATGAAACCCGACTCGGGCCAAATTCTCATGAATGGCGATGATATTTGCCGCATGGATGATCGAGCCCTGCTTAAGCTACGAACGCAATTTGGAATGGTGTTTCAACAAGCCGCACTTTTTGACTCCATGACAGTCTGGGAAAACGTCGCCTTCCCCCTTCTTGAGCACACCAAGCTCTCGCGCAAAGAAGTTGATGAGCGCGTCCTTGAGAAGTTGGCCATTGTTGGGCTGGAGTCTTCAGTTCATAAATTCCCTGCCGAATTATCCGGCGGTATGCGTAAGCGAGTCGGCCTGGCCAGAGCTGTCGTCTTGAACCCTGAAGTGGTCCTCTATGATGAACCAACCACGGGTCTGGACCCAATCACCACAGACAACGTTGATCAAATGATTCTCGACGCGGCTCAACGACTTCAAGTAACATCAGTGGTCATCTCACACGATGTCGGAAGCGCCATGAAAGTTGCGGATGACATCGCAGTGCTTCATAAAGGTGAAGTGGTAGAGGATTGTGCCGCGAGTGAAATTCGTCACTCCGAGCACCCTTTTGTCAAAGAGTTTTTAAACACCTGGTTTGGGAAGCAGTAATGATTCGAGCACCGTTACTTGTTGGTCTCGTTTTAATCACGGCGGTGACTGCCATGAGCTGGTTTCTTATGAAAACCAGCAAGGACAAATTCAGCGACGAAGCGACCTACCCTGTCTACGCTGACTTCGTCGACGCCTCCGGTATCCGCTGGAAAACCCGAGTTCAAATCAGTGGTCTCGATGTTGGAAAAATCGGCGGCATCGAACACAAGCGACTCGACGACGGAAGACTCGTCGCTCGGGTGACCGTTCGCATCCTTCACGAATATGAAATTTACCAAGATGCTTCCCTGAAAAAAGCAGCCGAATCTTTATTGGGCGATTTCAGACTGGACCTTGATCCAGGCAATCCAAGCATGGGGAAAATCAAACCCGGCGGCGTCATTGGACGCGTGCAAAGTGTTTCAGACATGGATGCCATTCAATCTGAACTTAAGTATGTCGCAGCCAACGTCAAAGATATTACATCCAGCTTCAAGCGGGTTCTTTCGGGCCCTGAAGCCGAGGGCTCTATTGAAGCCATCTTTAAGCGGGTTGAAAATTCTCTGGCGGCCCTGGAAACCACGACCCGAGTCGTAGCGGGCAGCCTTCAGCGAAACGACGATAACATCGACGCTATTCTTGCGGACGTGAGGTCCTTTACCGGTAACCTTGCAGCGACCACCGGCACACAAGGTGATATCAGCCAAATTACAGGTAATCTCGCAAGCCTAAGCAGCCGGCTCGACTTATTGGCCGCGCGGATGAGCGAAGCTGTTTACGGTGAACCCGGCGGCGAAGCTTCAGACTCTCCTCTAAGACAAAGCATCGACAACCTCACAGCGAGCGTCGCGCACCTAAACAGCATTGTTCGAAAAGTCGATGACGGCACGGGCACGATGGGGCGAATCATCAACGACCCAAGCATTTCCGAGAAAGTCGAAGAAACTCTAGATAGCACCAACGAACTTTTTGGCGGCCTATCGAGACTTGAAACAGAAGTTGAGCTTCGCTCAGAGTTTGATGTCCCGTTTCAATCCGGGAGCGACCAAGCAGGCACAGGTATCAAGAATATTCTTGGAATTGCCATCAAGCCCAGGCCCGACAAAAGCTACATCATCGAAGCCGTGGCCGATCACCGGGGTCGTCAAAACCGGGAAGTCGTGCGTGAAACCGTCACCGGCGGGGACAGCGACGCAACCGAAATCAAAGAAACCTACACAACCAACTACAACGTCCTAAAGTTCTCTGCTCAATTCGCAAAACGCTACTACTTTGCAACTTTACGTTTTGGCATCATTGAGAACACCGGTGGC
>MDSW01050845.1_pt1 | contig 18993 bp, 19 predicted proteins | sample 811171 | NCBI WGS metagenome assembly MDSW01 (sample SAMN05326641, study PRJNA326480) | marine metagenome | isolation source: seawater | place: Atlantic Ocean: North West | collected 2012 | reverse complement strand
TCGAACTCTCACAGTATTGCTACTATTGGATTTTGAGTCCAACGCGTCTACCAGTTCCGCCATTCGCCCTATTTTATTTTTCATTACTTTTGTTTATAAAATAATAGTATAAGAACAACTATTGTAATAAAAGTAAATATGTTTAAAGAACTTTATTCAAAATCTATTAGATTAGCTGGGCATAAAAATTCGAAAATTTTCTTGGGTTTTTTTTCATTTATAGAAAGTTTCATTTTTCCAATACCACCAGATGTTTTAATCATACCTATGACAATAGCAAAAAGACAAGAATGGATTAGAATAGCCTTAATAGCAACTATAGGCTCTGTTCTAGGAGCATGTTTAGGTTATTTTATCGGGTATGTTTTTTTTAATGAAATTGGAATAAGAATATTTGAATTATATGGTGTTGATAATACATCATTTTTAAAAGATAAAGTTTCCTCAGAGGGGGGTGTTATTGCTTGGATAACTCTTTTAGCTATTGCAGGATTTACACCAGTTCCTTTTAAGTTGCTTACTATAACTAGTGGATTTGTACATTTTAATATTATTTATTTTATATTAATTTCAATAATAACTCGAGGTTCTAGATTTTTTATAATAGCTTTTTTAATTGGAAACTTTGGTCCAGCAATGAAAAAAATTATTGAAAAAAAACTTTTTATCTTATCTATATTTATCTCACTTGTAGTTATTATAGTAGCTTATTTAATTTATAAATTTTTAGTTAATTTTTAGCAGTTAGATGAACAACTTCTATACTTTAAAAAATTTTTTTTTTTGTAATAGCTCTTTTAAGTATTTTTACTTTATTAGGTGCGGTTTTTATTGAATATGTAATAGGAGCTAAGCCTTGTAAACTATGTCTATATCAAAGGTATCCGTATGTTGTATCGATATTTATTTGTTTTTTTGGTTACAATGCAACAAAACAAAATATTTGGTTATACCTCTTATCTTTTTTATTTTTAATTAGTTTAATTCTATCTGTTTATCATGTTGGTATAGAAAATAATATATTTCCAGAATTTTCAGGATGCACAACAAATAATCTAAATATTATTAATAAAGAAGATTTACTTAATTCATTTAGTGTTATTTTACCTAATTGCAAAGATGTTAATTTTGAAATTTTAGGTTTTTCACTTGCGACTATTAATGCACTTATTTCAGGGATAATTGTGATTATATCATTGATGATTATAAAAAATGAAAAAAACAAATAAAGATTTACTAGAACAATTTATAAGAGTTGATCATGCAGGTGAGAGAGGAGCTATCAAAATTTATGAAGGTCAACTGTTAGCTCTAAAAACATTTATGAAAAATGATAAATTAAAAGATAAAATTGAAGAAATGAAAGAACATGAAAAAGAGCATGCTGAATTTTTTGATAAAGAAATTAAAAAAAGAAATATAAAACCTACTAAATTTTTACCTTTGTGGGATTTATTGGGAGTTGGTTTAGGTTTTAGTTCAACAATTCTAGGAAATAAAGCTGCTATGCTATGTACTGCATCAGTAGAGGAAGTAATTGATGAACATTATAAAAACCAAATAAACAAATTGGGAGATGATGAAAAAGAATTAAAAGAAAAAATAGTAAAATTTAGAGAAGATGAACTCCACCACAAAGATATAGCTTATGAAAATGGTGCAAGTAAGGAGGGATTTTATTCAATTTTAGATAAAATAATTAAAACTGGTTCAAGAATAGCAATTACAATTTCTGAAAAATATTAGTTAGGGTTCTAGCTCTACATCCCAATATAAATAATCAATCCAACTCTTATGAAGATAATTTGGTGGAAAATTTTTACCATTTTTATGAAGATCTTCTGTAGTAGGTTGATAAGGTTTTTGATTTAACTTTAAGCCAGAAAATTTAAGCAGTCTTCCACCTTTTTTAACATTACAAGTTGAACATGCTGTAACTACATTATCCCAATCAGTTTTCCCTCCTTTTGACCTGGGTAATAAATGATCAAAAGTTAATTCTTTATTACTTCCACAATATTGACAAGAAAACTTGTCTCTTAAGAACACATTAAATCTTGTAAAATTTGGATTTGATTGAGGTTTAATGTAACTTTTTAATGCTATGACACTTGGGAGTTTCATACTAAATGATGGACTTCGTATTACTCTGTCATAATAACTAACAATGCTTACTCTATCTAAGAAAACAGATTTAATAGAATCTTGCCAGCTCCATAAAGAAAGGGGATAATAACTCAAAGGTCTATAATCAGCGTTTAAAACTAACGCCGGGCATTTTTCTAAAGACATTTGTTCAAGATTTCCTTCAATCATAATAATAGACTAACTTAAATATTATTATTAATCAATATTACAAAAAGTATTATTAAAATATTATTTATTTATGTTTTTCTTAATAAACTCTAAGGCTAAACTTGAGGCTTCAATAGGTATGTTATGTTCACAATTATTTATTATTTTTGTGTCAACATCTACTTTTTCTCTAATTAAAAAATCCTTAGCATCTAATAAATAATTTGAAGGAACAATTGAGTCTAAATCACCATGTATTAACATTATTTTAGGCTTTGATGTAATCCTTTCAGAGAGATTTTTTTTATCTATTATTTTTCCAGAAAATCCAACTACACAAGCAAAATTTTCTTTAGAAGTTAATCCAATATTTATAGACATCATACATCCTTGACTGAAACCAGAAATACATATTTTCGAACTATCCAAATTATACTTTTGTTTTACCTCATCTATAAATAGATTGATTACTTTTTCTGCTTTCAAAGACTGCTCAAGGATATATTGTGGGTCGTCTATTGATAAATCAAACCACTGAAAGCCATTTGGATTAATATTACACTTCTCATGACCATTGGGGCTTAAAAAAACTGTATTAGGTAAAAATCTTTTCCAGTTAAGTGTCAGCATACTTATATCCTCGCCATCACCACCATAACCATGAAGAAGAATTACAGCATTATTTACATTGTTATTATCAGGTTCAATAATTTTTGTTTTTAAACTTAATTGCATTTTTGCACTAATCGAAATTTTTGAGCCATTGGATCAATTTTTCATCTTCAAAATTGATTGACCCAATGACCCTTGCAAATTCATCTCCATTTTTATTAATAAATACAGTTGTTGGCAATCCTCTCAAAAGGAATTGTTTTGCCAGTTTAATATCCATATCGTAATAAATTTCTAAGTTGTTGATATTTAATTCATTAAAAAAATCTTTTGATTTTTCTAAACTTTCTTTACCTACATTTATAGGAATTATTTTTAAATTTTTGAAGTTCTCATTTTTTTGCAAAGCATTTAATGATGGCATTTCTTCTCTACAAGGTGCACACCAAGTTGCCCAAAAATTGACTAATACTAATGAGTTTCTGAAGCTATTTAGTGAAATAGTTTCATTGTAAGTATTTTTGAATTTTACATTTTCTAGTTTTTTTTGATTTTTATGAATAAATAGGTTTTTTAAACTTGGTTCCTGTATTGCATAAGATGCACTTGATGATAATAAATATAATAAAATAATAAAAAATTTAAATGTTAATATTTTCATTCTAATAGATATAATTACATATCATGTCAAAAATTAAAAACAAAAAAGCTATTTGGAGCACCAGAATAAAAAAAAATACAGCTACAATATATAAAAAAGTTGGTGGTTCGATCGATGTAGATAAAAGATTATTTATGGAAGATATACAAGGATCTATAGCTCATACAGAAATGCTTTTTAAACAGAAAATTATCTCTTTTAAAATTAAAAATAAAATTATTTGGGGACTGAAGAAAGTACAAAATGAAATATTAAAAGGAAAATTTATTTTTAGAAAAGAACTAGAGGATATCCATATGAATATAGAAAATAGACTCCATGAAATTATTGGAGAGGAAGCTGGTTTTGTACACACAGGAAGATCAAGAAATGATCAAGTAATTACGGATCTAAAAATATGGATGAAAACTTCTACATTAAATTTAATCAAACTTTTAAATAATTTAAATAAAGTGTTTATAAATATTGCAGAAAAAAATATTGAAACAATAATGCCAGGTTTTACACATTTAAAAAATGCACAACCAATATCTTTTGCACACTATTTATTAGCATATGTGGAAATGTTCAAAAGAGATAAAAATAGATTTATTAATAATCTTAAAAGTTTAAATGAAAATCCTTTAGGTGTTGCTGCTTTTGCTGGAACAAATTTTAAAATTGATAGATTTTTTACAACTAAGAAATTAAAATTTAATAACCCAACAAATAATTCAATTGACACAGTCTCAGATAGAGATTTTGTGTTAGATTTTTTATATTCAGTATCAACATGCTCTATTCATATTTCTAGAATTGCTGAAGAATTTATAATTTGGAATTCAGATGCTTTTAAATTAATCAAGCTAAATGATAAAATAGTTACTGGATCTTCAATTATGCCTCAAAAGAAAAATCCTGATCCTTTAGAATTTTTAAGAGGTAATAGTGGATCAAGTTTTGGTAATTTATTTTCTATGCTAACAATTCTTAAGGGTTTGCCGTTATCATATTTTAAAGATATGCAAGAAGATAAAAGACTAGTTTTTAATTCTTATGATTTGCTAAATTATTCAATTAGAGTTCTAATAGATATACTAAATAATTTTTCTCCTAATAAAAAAAGAATGTTGGAACTTGCAGGGGAGGGATTTATATTATCTACAGATTTAGCAGACTACCTTGTTGAAAAATATAATATGCCTTTTAGAAAAGCATATTTAATTACAGCTAAGATTGTTAATTTAGCAGAATCAAAAAATTTAGGTTTTAATGAACTTTCAATTAAGGAATTAAAAAGAATTGCACCAAACCTAGATGAAAATGTTCTTAAAGTTTTTAATTTAAGGAACTCAATAAAACTAAAAAAATCTTATGGAGGTACTTCTTTTGAAAATATTAAGAAAATGATAAAAAAATATAAAAGAGAATCAAAATGAAAAAAAAAATAATATTTTTATTATTCTTGATATTTTGTTTGTCATCTTGTGGGAAAAAAACTGACCCACAGTACAAAGAAAGTAATTTAGTAATAAAAAATAAATCGATGATAATTTAATGACATATAAAAATAAGCACTTTTTAATTGAGAATGTTAGTGCTGAAAAATTAGCTAGAAAATATGGGACTCCACTTTATGTTTATTCTTATAATAAATTAAGAAATAATATTAAAAATTTCCAAAAGTATTTCAAAGCTTTTAGTCCTATGATTTGTTTTTCTGTGAAATCGAATAGCAATCTTAAATTACTTAACATTATAGGTCGCTCTGGTCTTGGAGCAGACGTTGTGTCAAAGGGAGAACTTTTAAAAGCTCTTAAAGCAAACATAAAACCAAAAAATATAGTTTTTTCTGGAGTTGGCAAAACAATCGAAGAGTTAAAATTTGCTATAAGTAAAAAAATTTTTCTAATTAACGCAGAATCTGAAAATGAAATTATTGAGATTGAAAAAATTGCAAAAAAAAACAAAAAAAAAATCAATATAGGTTTAAGATTTAATCCTGATACTGACGCAAAAACTCTCAAAGAAATTTCAACTGGAAAAAAAGAAAATAAATTTGGCTTAACAAAAAAGGAATTTTTAAAACTTATCAAAAAATATAAGGACTCTAATTTTATAAATATTATTTGTTTAAGTGTACATATTGGAAGTCAAATAACGAGTCATTATCCTTATAAAAAAATGTTAAATGTTATTAATAAGATAATCGATGAAGCGGATTATAAATTTAGATATATTGATTTAGGTGGTGGTATGGGTATTCAGTACAAAAAAAATGGAAATAAGTTAAATTACCAAAAGTATAGCTACTTAATTCAATCTTTTTTAAAAAAAAATCATGCAAAAATAATTTTCGAACCTGGCAGATCTATCATAGGTGATGCAGGTTATTTACTAACAAAAATAATATATGTTAAAAAAACAAACAAAAGATATTTTATAATCTTAGACTCTGCTATGAATGATATGATGCGACCAGCTTTATATAAAGCAGAACATATGATCTTGCCTTCAAAATTATCCAAGACTTATGTAAACAAAATACACGAATTTGTAGGGCCAATATGTGAAACGACTGATAAATTTTTAACAACACCAAAGTATCAAAAATTAAATCAGAAAGATGTTTTAATTATTTGTGATGTCGGTGCATATGGTATGGTTTTATCTTCAAATTATAATTTAAGACCAAAACCTTCAGAAATTTTAGTAAATAAAAACTTATCTAGTATACTAACCAAGAGACAAAAATTAATTTCAATAGTTTAAATTGAAAATAATGCTTAGAAAAATTTTTTTTTTATTTTTTTTTTTATTTTGGAGTTATATTTCTATGTTTAATACTTTTGCCTGCATTGATTTTCAGCAAAAGCTTAGTGATATTTGGTGGAAAAATACTAGGTGATTGGTGCAAATTTTGTATTGAGTTTTTTTTAAATACAAAAATTATTATTCAGGGTAAGGAAAATATTGTAAAAAAAAAATTTTTTATTGCTTGCGCTCATCAATCCCAGTTTGAAACTTTTTTTTTACAATCATTATTTAATTCACCAGTATTTATTCTAAAAAAAGAATTATTTAGCATACCTATTTTTGGGTGGTATTTAAAAAAAATGGGATGTATCGGAATTGAGAGAAATAAAGTGGCTAAAGAAAATTTAAATTTTTTTGATAAAATTAAAGAACATTACACAAGTTCTAATAGACCAATTATAATTTTTCCACAAGCAACTAGAGTAAATGTTAAAGATAGAGTGCCCTTCAAAAAAGGAGTTAAAAGAATTTATTCTGAATTAAATATATCATGTCAACCTGTTGCTTTAAATTCTGGTGTTATTTGGCCAAAAAATGGAAATTTAAAAACAAACAAAACACTTAAAATATCTATATTAAAAGTTATTGAACCTGGGATAAATTCTGATGATTTTTTGATAAAACTACAAAAAGATATTTATAATGAATTAGACAATATGATTTAACCTTTCATAGGCATAACTACAAAAATACTATCAAAATCTCCAGGATCTTTAATCAAGGCTGGTGATCCAGTGTCCCTTAGGAATATTTCTATTTTATCTCCATCCAATTGAGATGCTATGTCAATTAAGTATCTTGAATTAAAACTTATATCTAAATCGTGATCAAATACTACATTTAATGTCTCTTTTCCATCTCCACTATTTGCATTATTGACTGATAAGTTTAAAGTATCTTTAAATAAATTAAATTTCACTCCATCTTTTTTATCTAATGATACAGACGCAACTCTATCAACGGAATCTAGAAATAATTTTAAATCAATTTCTAACTTTTTTTGGTTTTCTTTGGGAATAACCTGAATATAATTGGGGAACTTGCCGTCAATTAATTTTGAAATTAAAATACAGCTATCTAATTCAAATTTTATTTTTGATTTTATATTTGAAATTTTCACATCTCCTTCAAAATCTTCTAATAAGTTACACAACTGAAAAATAGTTTTTTTCGGGAGTATAATTGGGTCAAAATCTATTTTTCCATTTAAACGAATTTTAGAAATTGACATTCTATGACTATCAGTTGCCACTGCAGTTAAAAAAAATTTGTCATCTACTTGGGTTTGATGAAAAAAGATTCCACTTAAATAATGTCTTGTTTCATCGCTTGATATGGAAAACTTACATTTATTTAGCAATTTTAGTAAATTTTTTGATTTTATTGAAAAACTATTTTTATCAAAGTTCTCATCTGTAAGAGGAAACTCAGCAGGATTAATACAATTTAAATTAAAAATTGATTTTTCAGACTCAAGATTAATTTTACTTTCACTTAACGTTGAAAAATTTATTTTTTTCCCTGATGCAAATTTCCTTACAATATCATACATTATTGAGGAGGATGTAGTAGTTTTTCCCTCATTAATGATTTCAACATTCTTTATTTCTTGTATAAAAATTAAATCAAGGTCAGTTGCTGTAATTTTCAGAATAGAATTCTCAGCTTCTAATAAGATATTCGACAAAATTGGTAAAGTACTTCTTTTTTCAATAACACCCTGACAATAATTCAATGACTTTTGTAAGTCTTGTTGATTTACACTAAACTTCATTTTCTTTGTTGTATAAAATCTTATTTTTAAGACTATCTATATTCAAACTTAACTCTTTATCTTCATTTTTTAATTTTTCTATAGTTTTAACAGAATGTATAACCGTTGTATGATCTCGGTTAGAAAACGATCTACCTATCTCAGGCAGGGATTTAGACGTTAATGATTTTGCTAAATAAATAGCTGTCTGTCTTGGCCTAACTAAATACCTTGATCTTCGAGCAGATAACATTTCATTTTTACTAATTTTAAAAAATTTACAAACAACAGTTTGAATAAGATCTATAGTGACTTTATTCTCTGACATATTTAGTAAATCTTTTAAAATAATTTTAGTTTCAGCGATTGAAGGGACTTTGTTGTAAATTCTTGAAAAAGATATTACTCTATTTAAAGCACCAACTACCTCTCTTATATTTGACCTAATTTCTGAACAAATAAATTGTAATATTTCATCAGAAATTTTAATTGAACTACCATTAAGCAGTGTTAATTCATTTGTTTTAGTTTTTAATATTTTATATCTAAGTTCATAGTCTGAATTTTGAATATCAACTACTAATCCACCAGAAAATCTCGATTTAATTCTTTCCTGGATTCTTGAAAGCTTATTTGGTGCTCTATCAGCAGTAATAACTATCTGAGATCTTTTATCTATTAATGCGTTAAATGTATGAAAAAATTCTTCTTGCATAGCCTCTTTACCATTCATAAATTGAATATCATCAATTAACAATACATCTGTATTTCTAAAATAATCTTTAAATTTTACCATTTCATTTGACTTAATAGATTTTATAAAATGATACATAAATCTTTCAGCAGATATAAACATTATTTTTTTATTATTTTTAAATTCTAATCCAATTGCATTAAGCAAGTGTGTCTTACCCATTCCAACACCTCCATATAGATACAAAGGGTTATAATGAGACAAATCTTCGGTAATCTTTTTTGAAGCCTCAAATGCTAACTTGTTACTTGATCCTAAAATAAAATTTTCAAAATTTTTGTTTGGATCAATTCTATTATATTTTAAATATGAGTCCTCAATAAATGCTATATTTGGTTTATCTGTGACTTTTGAAATATTGTCATTCTGATTAATTTTATATTTATCATTAATAGTAATTTCAATTCTATTAATTTGTTTATTATAACTATTAACTAATTGTAAAATTTGATCTAAGTAACGCGAGGTTATCCAATCTCTAATAAATCTAGTTGAGACTGAAATTAGTATATAATTTTTAAACTCTTCAACAAAATCAATTTTTTTTAACCATGAATCATAAATTTCTTTACCAAATTTTAGCTTCATATCATTTTGAATATTCTGCCATTCAATTGATTTTTGATTAATATTTTTGTTTAAATTATTATTCATGAAGATATTTCAGTTAAGCTCTTTAATAATGTATTGCAATAAATTTATTTCGATTTTAAAAAAAAAATAAAATCTATAATTGTAAAATCTGTAAGTGAAAATTTTTAAACTTGTTAATTGAATTTATTAATTAATTAGTAATAAATAATTTACTTTTTTTTTTATTAAATTTTCTACATCTAGTACTATATACCAAAAAAAATTTATATTTTGTGTCAAAAGTATTTTTTTAAAAAAGATTTAATTCTATTAGAAATTTTAAATCTAAAAATAAATATAACTACTTGAAGTTGATTAATATTTTAAATTCTAAATTGAATTTATTTTTTTTGTTATTCTTGAAATATTTCTTGACGCATTTTGCTTTTTAATAACACCTGTCTTTGCAATTTTCATTAATTCTGAATTAAGTTTAGGTAAATAAGCAAGAGCATCTTTCTTATTTTTCTTTTCAATTATAGAATTAATTTTTTTTAGTGCGTTTTTAAATCTTGCTTTTCTATTCTTGTTAACTTTGGTTTGTCTAGATATTCTTCTAATTGTTTTGATCGCAGATTTAGTATTAGCCATAGCGCTGGTGTATAACTTGTGAATTAAAAACGGTCAATACTTTAAATATCTATTTTTGGCAAATTTCACACATATAAGTTGATCTATTTGTTTGAAAAAACTTAATAATTTTACCTTTACAATTATTTCTATAGCAATTTTCTCCATTTCTTGAATATATTTTAAATTCTTTTTGAAAGGATCCTTGTTTTCCTTCAGTGCTTTTAAAATCTCTTATAGATGATCCTCCAAATTTTATAGCAAGTTTTAATACAAGTTTAGAATATTTAATTATTTTATGTATTTCATCTTTGCTAAGCTCTACTCCTTTTTTCTTTGGATCAATTTTCGAATAAAACAAAATTTCGTTAACATAAATATTTCCCAAACCTGATATAATATTTTGATCTAGTAAAATATTTTTTATATTTTTTTTTTTATTTTTAATTTTATTTACCAAATAATTAAAAGTAAATTTTTTGTTAAATGGCTCAGGACCAAGGTTCTTAAAGTAAAGATTTAAATCATTAGTATTATTAAATAGTTTAAAAAAACCAAATCTTCTAGGATCATTATAAATAATTTTGAAATTAGAAAAAAATAATCTTATATGGTTATGTTTATTTGGTAATTGCTTTTTTTGATAAAAGCTTAAATTTGTTATTTTATTAATTTTTTTTTTTACCATATGAATGGTCCCGGACATCCCAAGATGAAAAATACAATATGTATCAGATTTAAACTTAATGACTATATACTTAGAAATTCTAGTAACATTTAAAATTATTTTATTCTGTAAAGTCTTTTCAAAATTTTTAGGTAATTTGAATCTTAGATTTCTATTTTTTACAATTACTTTTCTTATTTTTTTATATTTAATTGCTTTTTTGAGTGACTGTTTCACTATTTCTACTTCTGGCAATTCTGGCATTTGATATTATATTAAATGAATTAAATTAGAATTAAACTATGAAACAATTTCTTCAACAAAGAAAAGGACTAGTTCAAGGTGTATTTGATAAAGTTTACGACAAATACGATATTATGAATGATTTTATGTCTTTAGGATCGCATAGAATTTGGAAAAAAAATTTTATTTTATCTTTAAATCCATCTAAAAGTAAAAGTTTAATAGATGTCGCGTGCGGTACTGGCGATATAGCAAAACTATATATTAAATCTACAAATGAGGAAGCAAAAATAATGTGCGTAGATCCAAACCTAAATATGATTAATTCAAGCAAAAAAAATTTAAGTAAATATAAAAATATTCAATGGAGTTTATCTGGTGCAGAAAATTTAAAGATTAAAAATAATAGTTTTGATTTTTATACCATTAGTTTTGGTTTACGTAATACTAAGAATATTAAAAAAAGCTTAGATGAAGCATATAGAGTTTTAAAACCTGGGGGAAGATTTATGTGTTTAGAATTTTCTAAAATCGACAACAAAAATTTTAATTTTTTATACAAATCATATTCAAAAATTATTCCAATTATTGGAAAATTTGTTGTTGGAGATGATAAGCCTTATGAGTACCTAATAAAAAGTATAGAAAAATTCGTAAATCAAGATGAATTATTAGAATTAATGAAAGAATCAAAATTTCAAAAATGTACTTATAGAAATTTAAGTGGTGGTATTGTAGCTATACATTCAGGATGGAAGATATAATGATAAATAAAATTTTTACATTAATAAAAATTGCAAGAAAAGTTGCTTTATCTGATGCTTTAAAAGTTATTTCAAAGATCCATCAACCACCTTTTTTTATTAAATTATTTTTAAATATTTTATCTATATCTTTCAAAAAAAAGAACAATTTAAATAACAATCAGAGTGATGAGGAAAAATTATGTAAATCTTTAGAGGGAATGGGTACTACATTTATAAAACTAGGACAATTTCTTGCAACAAGGCCGGATATCATAAGTGAGGAATTATCAAAACATCTTGAAAAACTCCAAGATAAATTGCCTGCGTTTTCAAAAAACGAAGCAGAAGAAATTATAAAAAAGAATTTGGGCCAAGACATGTTTAATTCAATTATAAATTTTAGTGAACCAATCGCAGCAGCCTCAATTGCCCAAGTTCATAAAGCGCAAATAAATGATGACGGCACAATTAAAGATGTAGCAATAAAAATTTTAAGACCAAATATCAAAAAAAAATTTAATGAGGAAATTGATGCATTAATGCTTTTAGCATATTTAATTGAGAGCTTAATAAAAAAAACTAAAAGACTTAAATTAATAGAAGTAGTTTTTTTACTTAAAGAAATCACAAATCATGAAATGGATTTACGTTTTGAAGCAGCTGCAGCAAATGAATACTATGAAAATACTAAAAATGATGCTGGTTTCAAAGTACCTAAAATTTATTGGAATTATACAAGTGAAGAAGTATTAACATTAGATTGGGTTGAAGGAGTCTCCATACGTGAAAAAAATATCCTTAAAGATAAAAATATAGATATTGAAAATATAGCGAATGATATAATTCAGCATTTTCTTAGACACGCAGTAAGAGATGGTTTTTTTCACGCTGATATGCACCAAGGTAATTTACTAATTAATAATAGTGGCCAAATAGTTCCTATCGATTTTGGAATAATGGGAAGACTAGATAAACTAAATAGAAGATTTTTAGCTGAAATTTTATTTGGTTTTATTCAAAGAGATTATAAGAAGGTGGCTGAAGTTCATATTTTAGCAGGTCTTGTTCCAAAAACTGTTCAATTAGACGAGCTAGCTCAAGCTCTTAGATCAATTGGTGAGCCCATATTTGGTCAATCTGTAAAAGATATTTCAGGTGGCAAACTTTTAAAACAACTTTTTAACATTACAGAAAAATTTAATATGCAAACTCAACCACAATTATTACTACTACAAAAAACAATGGTGGTTGTAGAGGGAGTGGCTAGAAAGCTAAATCCAAATACAAATATATGGAGCACATCAAAGCCAGTTTTGGAAAAATGGCTTAAACAAACTAAAGATCCTATTAATAATATTTCAGAGACTCTTAAAGAGACATCAGAAGTGATAAAAAGATTACCAGAATTTCCTAAAATGATGGATAAAGCAAACCAGGCTTTAACATATTTAGCTAGTGGTAAAATTCCGGATAACTCAAATTCTTATTCTGCTTTAAAAGAAAAAGAATTAGAATTAAAATCTTTCAGAAATCAAAGCATTGTTGGATTATTATTACTTGTATTTTTTGCTTTCATAGTATTTTAATTCTCAAATGAATAAATTAGAAAATAAAAAAATATTACTAATTATATGTGGTGGAATAGCAGCGTATAAAAGTTTACAATTGATTAGATTGTTAAAAAAAGGTGGTGCAAGTGTAAAAACTGTATTAACCAAAAATGCTAAGGAATTTGTTACACCGCTCTCAGTAACTTCATTATCTCAAGATAAAGTTTATTATGAATTATTTAATTATAAAAATGAATCAGAAATGGATCATATTTCTCTTTCAAGATGGGCAGATTTGATATTGATAGCTCCTGTAACAGCAAATACCATTTCTAAACTAAGCTATGGATTAGCAGATGATCTAGCAACAACTCTAGTTTTAGCGTCAGATAAAACTATTTTTCTTGCTCCAGCGATGAATGTAAGAATGTGGGAACATCAATCAAATAAAAAAAATGTGAATAATCTTATAAATTATGGTTATAGGTTTATTGGTCCCGAAGTTGGAGAAATGGCGTGTGGAGAATATGGTGAAGGAAAAATGACTGACCCTAAAAATATATTGATTATTTTAGAAAATTATTTTGAGAATTTAAAAAAAAATAAAAAAATAAAAGTATTAGTCACAGCTGGACCTACCCAAGAAAAAATCGATCCTATAAGATTTATATCGAACAGGTCTAGTGGGAAACAAGGTTATGAAATTGCAAACTGTCTAAATGATAATGGTTTTGATACAACTTTAATTTCTGGACCAACTAATCTAAAAACTAATAGGGGAATAAATTTAATCATGGTCAATACAGCAGAAGAAATGCTCACTAAATGTTTAGATTGTTTGCCTGTAGATATAGCTATTTTTACCGCTGCAGTTGGTGATTATAGAGCAAAACAAACCTTCAAAAATAAAATAAAAAAGAAAGATAATTTTAGATTAGATTTAGAAAAAAATGTAGATATTTTAAAGCATATTTCAAATCATAATTCTCTAAGACCAAAACTTGTAATAGGATTCGCAGCTGAAACAAATGATCTGAGAAAAAATTCCCTTAAAAAACTCTCAGAAAAAAACTGCGACTGGATTATATCAAATGATGTGTCAAATCCAGAAATAGGATTTAATTCAGAATTTAATGAAGTTTCAATATTTTATAAAAATAAAAATGAGGAAAATTTACCAAGAATGAATAAATCACTTGTTGCTAATGAAATTGTAAATAAAATAATTTCTGATTTTAAATAATGGCAAAAGTTCTTATTAAAAAATTAAACCAAAAAGTAGAATTACCAAACTATAAAACAGAGGGTTCCTCTGGTCTTGATTTAATGGCTTTCATTGAAAAAACTATTATTTTAAAACCAGGAGAGTCTAAATTGATTCCTACAGGAATATCAATTGCAATTCCTGCGGACTTGGAGATACAAATTAGACCTAGATCTGGACTTGCAGCTAAATCAAATATTTCTGTTCTTAATACACCTGGAACAGTTGACAGCGATTATAGAGGAGAAATAAAAGTGATATTATTTAATCATGGAAAAAATGTGTTTAAAATTAATAACAAAGATAGAATTGCCCAAATGGTTTTAACCCCAATTATTAAAGCTGAATTTGAAGAAGTTACAGAACTACCAAAAAGCTTGAGAGGCGAGGGTGGTTTTGGCTCTACTGGTAAATGAAAAATAAACTTTCTAAAAAAAATATTGAGAGATACTCCAGACAAATCATTCTTAAAAATGTCGGTCCTTTAGGTCAATTAAAGATTATTAATTCTAGAATTTTAGTTGTAGGTGCTGGAGGTTTAGGATGTCCAATCATTGATTATTTAGGGAGGGCAGGTGTAAAAAATTTAGGAGTAATTGATCACGATAAAGTTAGTTTATCAAATTTACATAGACAAAATATCTATGACTTATCTGACTTAGGAAAATATAAAGTCGATGTGGTTAAAAGAAAAATAAAAAAAATTAACAGATCATTAAATCTAAAAATTTATAAAAAAAGAATAAATCAAAAAAATGCAAATAATATTATCAAAAACTTTGATATTATATTCGATGGGAGTGATAATTTTAAAACTAAATTTTTATTAAATGAATACTCTATAAAAAATAAAAAAATTTTAATTGTGGGGGCCATAAGTAAATTCGATGGCCATATTTTTACATTCAATTTTAAAGACAAAAAAACTCCATGCTTAAAATGTTTTTACCAAACAGAGCCTGACGATGACATTTTGAATTGTGAAGCTGAAGGAGTTTTGGGTCCTGTGGCTGGAATTGTGGGAAATATTCAAGCTTCTGAAGGATTAAAAAAAATTTTAAATATAGGTAATGATTTAAATAAATTAATTTTAATTATAAATTTATTAAATCTTGAATTTAGGAAAGTTGTTTTTAATAAAAAAAAAAAATTGTATATGTGGAAATTAATAATATTAAGTTTTCTTTTTTTAAATTTTTTTTCGTTTTCACATTCAGAGTCAAATATAAAATTTTTGAGTTTAAAAAATGAAAAAGTTAATGTTAGGTATGGTCCTGGGTTTGATTTTCCAATTAAATTTATTTATTTAAAGAAATATTTACCTGTACAAGTTATAGATAGTAAAGAAAATTTTAGAAGAATAATTGATCATAAAAAAAACAGTGGATGGATACATTGGACACAACTTAGAAAAGCCAACTCAATTATAGTTTTGGAGGATAAGATTGTTTTTAAGAAAAATAGTAAATTTTCTGAGCCAATAATAAAAGTTAAAAAAGGAAGGTTAGTGTTAGTAGAGAAATGTATAAACAGCTGGTGTAATATTAAAACAGATAAATACAATGGTTGGTTAGAAAATGATAACGTTTGGGGTTTTGTAAAATAACTTAGTTAAATCTGTCTAAATTCATTACTTTTGTCCAAGCTGCAATGAAATCTTTTACAAATTTGTCATGAGAGTCATCAGTTGCATATACTTCAGCAAGTGCTCTGAGTTGAGAATTTGATCCGAAAATTAAGTCTACTCTTGTTCCTGTCCATTTAATTTTTTTTGTTTTTCTATCAATCCCTTCAAAAGCATCTTCTTTCTTTGAAGTTTCTCTCCATTTGATATTCATGTCTAATAAATTAATGAAAAAATCGTTTGTTAGTTTTCCAATGTTTTTTGTGAAAACTCCATGTTTAGAATTATCAAAATTAGTTCCAAGAACTCTCATACCACCAACTAAAACGGTCATTTCTGGAGCTGATAAATTTAATAGTTGTGCTTTGTCAATTAGTAATTCCTCAGCAATAGTTGAATTCATTCCTTTTGAATAATTTCTGAATCCATCAGCTACAGGCTCTAAAAGTCCAAAAGAATGTATATCAGTTTGATCTTGGGTTGCGTCACCTCTTCCTGATTTAAATGGTACCTTTATTTTTTTACCGGCCATTTGTGCAGCTTTTTCAATTCCAACGTTACCACCCAATATAATTAAATCCGCAATTGATACAAATTTTGATTTTGAATTAAATTGTTTTTGAATTTTATTATATTTGGCTAAAACTTTAGAAAGCAATTTTGGATTATTTGACTCCCAATCTTTTTGAGGAGCAAGTCTTATTCTTGATCCATTCGCTCCACCTCTTTTATCTGATCCTCTAAATGTTGAAGCAGATGCCCAAGCAATCGTTACCAATTCAGAGATTGTTAATCCTGATTTAACAATTGATTTTTTAAGTTTTACTATATCTTTGTTTTTTAGTTTATATTTATTTTTAGGAATAGGATCTTGCCAAATCAAATCTTCTTTTGGCACTTCGTTTCCTAAATAATTTACTCTTGGTCCCATATCCCTATGTGTTAATTTAAACCAAGCTCTTGCAAATGCATCTGCAAATTCATCTGGATTGTTATGAAAATGTCTTGAAATTGCTCCAAATTTTGGATCCATCTTTAGTGATAAATCAGTTGTTTGCATCATCGGCATATTTTCTTTGCCTTTAATATGTGCATCTGGAGTCATTGAAATTGCATGGCCATTTTTTTTAGGTTTCCATTGATATGCTCCTGCAGGACTTTTAGAAAGTTCCCAATCATAGCCAAATAAGTTATCAAAATAACCCATGTCCCATTTAATTGGATTTGATGTCCACGCACCTTCTATTCCACTACTTATAGTATCTGCTCCTAGTCCAGACTTATAATTACTATTCCAACCTGTTGATTGGTCTTGAATTTTTGAACCTTCTGGTTCTGGTCCTTTATGTGATTCAGGCGCTGCTCCATGAGATTTACCAAACGTATGACCACCAGCAACTAGAGCAACTATCTCATAATCATTCATTGCCATTCTACCAAAAGTCTCCCTAATATCTCTTGCAGCTTTAATAGGATCTGGGTTACCATCTGGACCTTGTGGATTAACATAAATTAATCCCATTTGGACTGCTCCTAATGGATTTTCTAGCTCTCTGTTTTCATCATATCTATTATTTGCTAACCATTCTTTTTCTGAACCCCAATAAATATCTTCTTCTGGTTCCCATATATCTTCTCTTCCTCCACCAAATCCAAACGTTTTTAGACCCATTGACTCTATGGCTACATTTCCAACTAAGATGAAAAGATCAGCCCAAGAAATTTTCTTTCCATATTTTTTTTTTATTGGCCATAGAAGCAATCTTGCTTTATCTAAATTAACATTGTCTGGCCAACTATTAAGAGGTGCAAATCTTTGATTACCTGTTCCAGCTCCTCCTCTGCCATCACCAGTTCTGTAAGTTCCAGCTGCGTGCCAAGCCAATCTTACAAACAAAGGTCCATAGTGACCATAATCTGCTGGCCACCAATCTTGTGAGTCTGTCATCAGTTTATACAGATCTTTTTTTAAAGCTTTAAAATTAAGTTTCTTGAATTCTTTTTTATAGTCAAATTTCTCATCCATTGGATTTACCAATGAAGAGTGTTGACTTAAAACTTTTAAGTTTAAACTATTTGGCCACCAATCTTTATTTGTTTGGCCTTTGCCCGTTTGGTGCTTTTGTTTTATACCTTCACCATGATAAGGGCATTTACTTATCTCTTTATTAATCTCACTGCTCATAATTATGCTCTACTTTATAATCATTCTAAAGTAGAAGTCAAGTGTGCAAATTTGGTGGATGGTGACTAGTATAAATTTTATAAAGTTTATTTAGACTCTATTTTCACAAGAACTTCTACAGATTTAATTTTTTTTCCTGGAATATTTTTTTTTAATTCTATTTTTTTTATATCTTCATTATCCAAGTCAATTAGTTCTTTATTAGTTTCATCGAAAAAATGGTGATGATGCGTTATATTTGTATCAAAATAATTATTGCTTGAATCAATGTTGATTTGTTTAAGATATCCTGATTTTTTAAATGCATGGATAGTATTGTAAACTGTTGCTAGAGAAATCTTTTTTTCTGAATTATTTGATAATAATTTATAAAGATTATTTATTGTAAAATGAAACGTTTCTGATCTATTAAATAGAACTTCGCATATTTTTATTCTTTGTTTTGTAGGTCTAAGATTAGAATTTCTCAATTTAGTTATATAATTTGAGGTTTTTTGGGTCATTTTTTTAATTAAAACAAATTTTTTGTATATTATAATGTTATTAAATCAAGTAAGAAATACAACACTAATAATGAAAAAAAATTCCTTCAATTATGATGAACTTATTGATTGTGGAAATGGTGGGCTTTTTGGACCAG